>Ga0105044_10002509_pt1 | contig 25068 bp, 13 predicted proteins | sample MAT01_FD_78092 | JGI IMG/M metagenome (GOLD analysis project Ga0105044, IMG submission 78092) | Freshwater microbial communities from Lake Fryxell liftoff mats and glacier meltwater in Antarctica - MAT-01 | ecosystem: Environmental > Aquatic > Freshwater > Ice > Liftoff microbial mat | place... | reverse complement strand
TTCGCCGGGGGTCGGTTCGCCGGGGGTCGGTTCGCCGGGGGCCGGTTCGCCGGAGGCCGGTTCGCCGGAGGCCGGTTCGCCGGAGGCCGGTTCGCCGGGGCCTTACCGACCGGAGATCGACCGGTTGATTTGACGGGAGCGCGTGCCGACTGCGGGCTTGGACGACCCTTCCGCAACGGACTGATGGCCAAACGGAAATCCACCTGCTTCTTGAATGTGTCCACTTTGGCCACCTGCACGACGACCGAGTCGCCGAGGCGAATGATCCGGCGCGTGCGACGTCCCACCAACAAGTTGCGGGCACCATCGAAGACGTAGAAGTCATCCTCGACGGTCGACAACGGGACGACCCCCGTCATGGCCAGGCCCGGCACGTCGACGAAAAACCCGAAGTTACGCACGTCCGTTACCAAGGCCGGATACTGTTCCGGCTGACCGGAATTCAACTGGGCCTTCAGGAAGGCGAACCGCTTCACGTCCTTGCTGTCGCGCTCGGCGTCGGCCGAATTCCGTTCGGTCGTAGAAATATGTTCGGCCGTCAGCTTCAGCGCCGACGAGGAGCCAGGCTTTTCGTCGAACAACACCCGGTGCACCAAGAGGTCGGCGTACCGTCGAATCGGCGAGGTAAAATGGGTGTATTTCTTTTTAGCCAGACCGTAATGACCGAGCGGTTCGATGGCATAGCGCGCCCGCATGAGGGATTTGAGAAATCCGATCTTAAGCGCTGGGCCAATGGAGAGGGTGCCAAGTTTGTGCAACAGCCGCTGCACTTCCTGCCGCTGGCGCAAATTTCCACACGCCACATTGTGGCTCAAAACCTCCTCCCGGTAATCCCGCAGACGCGATTCATCCGGCTCCTCGTGAACCCGATAAACCGCCGGCCGTTGCAAATGCATCAACCGCCCGGCGACGGCCTCGTTTGCCAGCAACATGTATTCCTCGATCAGCTGGTGCGAAATATCGTTCTCGATCTTCTCGATGCGGGAGACACGACCCTGTTCATCCAGCCGGATTTTCATCTCCGGGAAATCGAGCTCAAGCGAACCCGCCTTGAAACGAGTTCGGCGGATGCGCTGCGCCAGTTCATTCGCCTGATGCACCATTTGCTCGATGGGATCAGGCGTCGGCGGCCGCTGCAGAATCGCCAACACCTCGCGGTAGGTGAAGCGGCGCTGCGAATGAATGATGGCGGGATAATACTTCGTACTCACCACCCTCCCGTCATTGGTGAGGTGGAACTCAACGCACTTCGTCAGGCGATCCACGGAGGGCTTGAGCGAACAAAGTTCGTTACTCAAGGCCTCCGGCAGCATCGGAATGACCCGGTCCACCAGGTAGGTGGAGTTACCGCGCTTGCGGGCCTCGGTGTCGAGCGGTGTGCCAGGCTTCACATAATGCGAGACGTCGGCGATGTGAACCCACAATCGCCATTGGTCGGCGGAAACACGTTCCAAACAGATCGCGTCGTCGAAATCCTTGGCGTCGTCCGGATCAATTGTAATGACGCGGTGACCGCGACAATCCACCCGACCCGTCAAGTCCCGCGCTTGAACTGTCGTACCGACGGCATTGGCTTCGTGCAGGACGGCTTTGGGAAAATGCAGCGGCAGATCGTACTGACGCAACACCGAGAGCATGTCCACTCCTTCGGCGTCGGGCGCACCCAGGACCTCAATGACTTCGCCCTCGGGATTGGTGTGGCGTGATTCCCATTCGCGCAATTCGACCACCACCTTATCGCCAATTTGCGCGCGCCGGCCCACATCGCGGGGCTCGGGCACATAGATATCGTGAGGGATCCGCGGATCGTCCGGAATGACGTAGGAGAATCGTGCCCCCCGTTGCAGGGTACCGACGATTTGGGTTCGCCGCCGTTCCAGAATCCGAACCACCGAGCCGGTCGCTGGTTCTGCGCCCTCGGAGCGTAATCCCCGGGGGCGAACATTCCGACGTACCAAAACTCGATCTTCGTGCAACGCCGTACCGGTCGCACTTTCCGGAATGGCGATCTCCTTCACTCCCGGATCGTCCGGTTGGAGAAATCCCCGACCCGCGCGATTCATGCGAATGCGACCGGGAATCAAGTCCGCTTCCTGCGGTTGAATGAATCGATCGCCCTTGATCCGGGCGATGGTTCCGGCCTGCTCCATTTCGCGCAGGACGCGCTCAAACTCCTGCTGTCGCGCCGGCAACACGCGCAGGCTCCGCATCAACTCGGGACCGCTGGCTGGCAAATAATCCGGGCGGGACAGCAGTTCCAGGAGCGATTCAGTAAGATCTTTCATGGCTGGAGTTTCTTCACCCAATCAACTACCGAACCGGCCATGGCCACCGCGTGCGCCTCAGAAAACACATGGTCGGCGTCCGGTAATTCAATCAGCCGCTTGGGTTCCCGCGCCACCGCGTAGAGGTCGTGTGAATCCGCCAACGGCACCACATCATCAGCCGAACCATGCAAGAACAACCAGGGCACCTGAACCTGAGGCGCGGCGCCCACTACGCTAACGATGTGCTTCATGTCATCGACGAACGCCTGGGAAAGTGGGCATTCCGGCTTGTCCCACATACAACCCTGACCCGGCACCACCTCGCCGAATTCTCGTTGGGCGAAGGCCGCGGTGTGGGCCATGCCGGCCAGCGAGATCAGGAAGCAAATCCGCGGGTCTTGGCTGGCCCGCAGGACTCCGACGGCCGCCCCCAGGCTGTGTCCGGCGTAGCCAACCTGCCACCCCGTCAACGAGTCCAAAATGGCACCGAGATCCCCGACTTCCTTGGTCACGGTCGATTCGGCAAACGTCCCTTCCGAGCCGCCATTCCCCGCAAAGGAAAAACGCAGCGCGGGCACGCCCGCCCGGGAGAGCTGCTCGGCGAGTTCCACGAGCAAGGGCCGATCCTTGTTACCGGTCACGCCGTGACCGATCACAACCAGCGTGGAATTTTCGGGTGAGCCCGGATGGTAGGTAATTTCCAATCGTTCACCGTTCTGGTTCCGAATCTCAGTCGGGAGGGGTGGGCGCGGGGACATGTTCAATGGGTAGTGGGTAGTGGGTTCAAGCGCAGCTGATACGAGCGGGCGCTTCTGTCTGACGAACTATTGTTCTTTCTTCGCGGCTTTAACCTCGATGTGCAAATCCCGAAGTTGGCGACTGGTTACCGGCGCTGGCGACGAAGTCATCAGATCCACACCTTTGGCGGTCTTCGGAAAGGCGATGACGTCTCGGATACTGGAGGTCCCGCACAGGATCGCGATCATCCGATCGAACCCGAGCGCGATACCCCCATGCGGCGGAGCACCGTATTTGAAGGCTTCCAACATGTACCCGAACCGCAGTTCCGTCTCCTCCGGCGAAATCGCCAGAATGTCTTCAAAGATGGTCTTCTGCACGTCCGGTTGGTGAATCCGAATGGAGCCGCCGCCCAGTTCAACGCCGTTGACCACGATGTCGTAATGCTGGCCTCGGACTTTCTTCGGATCGATCTTGAGCAACGGAATATCTTCGGCGACCGGAGCGGTAAAGGGATGGTGACTGGAATACCACCGGTTCATCTCCTTGTCGTAACTCAGCAGCGGGAAGTCGACGACCCACAGGAAATCAAACCGCTTGGGATCCACGGTGATTTTCCCCTGAGTCTTTAGCACCTCAACGCAGTAGAGCCGAATCTTGCCCAGGATTTCACAGGCGTTGAGCCACTGGTCCGCGGCAAAGAGAATCAAGTCCCCTTCCTCCATCGCCAGCTTGGTCGTCAGCGCCGTTTTTTCCGCCTCCGTGAAGAATTTCACGATGGGCGATTTCCATTCGCCGTTTTCGACTTTGATGTAAGCAAGTCCCTTCGCCCCGAAACTCTTGGCATACTCGGTCATGGTTTCGAGCTGACCCTGGGTCGCTCCGGCAAGTCCTTTCGCGTTCATCGCCTTGACCACTCCGCCATTGGCCACCGCCCCGGCGAAGACCTTGAAGCTGGAGCTGCGAAAGTCTTCGGTGAAATCGACGAGCTCCATCCCGAATCGGGTGTCGGGCTTGTCAATGCCCCAGCGGTTGAGCGCTTCGTCGAAGCTGATGCGTTTGAAGGGGGTGGTAATCTCCTGTCCCAAGGCCGTTTGCCAGACCCGCTTCAGCAAGCCTTCAATGAGCGCGTAAATATCCTCGCGATCGATGAACGACATCTCCAAATCCACCTGGGTAAATTCGGGCTGGCGGTCGGCGCGCAAATCTTCATCGCGATAACAGCGGGCCAACTGGAAGTAACGTTCAATGCCGCTGACCATAAGGATCTGCTTGAACTGCTGCGGCGACTGCGGCAGAGCGTAGAAGGTCCCGGGTTCGCGGCGGTTCGGCACCAGAAACTCGCGGGCACCTTCCGGAGTCGACTTGAACAACGTGGGCGTCTCGACCTCTAGGAAGCCCTGTTCATCCATGTAACTGCGCGTGGCAATGGCCACTTTGGACCGGGTGCGCAGGTTGCGAATCATCTCGGGTCGACGCAGATCGAGGTAACGGTACTGCAGCCGTAATTCCTCGTTCACCTTGTTGGCCACCTCCGGATCATCGACCGGGAAGGGCAAAATGGCCGCATGGTTCAGGACGATACATTCCTTCACCAGCACCTCCACCTGGCCGGTGGGAATCTTGGCATTCCCCGTTCCGGATGGCCGAACTCGGACTCTCCCTGAAACCTCGATGACCGACTCGGCATGAAGGCGGGTGGCGGCTTCGAAGACCTCATGGGGCAAATCCGCCGGATCGAACACCGTTTGAGTGCGACCCTCGCGGTCGCGGAGGTCGATAAAGAGGACGCCTCCCAAGTCACGCCGGGAATGGACCCAACCGGTGAGAGTGACGGTTTGACCGGCGTGCGTGGGCCGAAGTTCGTTGCAATGCTGCGTGCGTTTCATGACAGAAGAGCCGAGAACCAGGGGTTTCCGGCGGCAAAGGAAGGCGGATAGTGCGAAGGACGGCGCCGTTGGCAAAGGGAAGTTTGGAAGCTCGACCACTTCTCCCTTCCCACTGCGGACGCGGGCAAGGCGAACCGACTGAATGAGCACTGCTGTCCCCGGACTGGACGCAGGCGATTTTAGCCGCGAAAGAGTACCGAGAAGGCCAAGATAGCCATTGGCAATTTAGGAAATGCTCAAACAGGCTCCTAGGCCAGAATGTCCTTCACCACACTGGCCGACTCCACCCCGGTCAAACGCTGGTCGAGACCCTGGAACTTGTAAGTGAAGCGCGAGTGATCAATCCCCAGGCAGTGCAGCAACGTGGCGTTGAGATCGTTGATGTGGACCGGGTTCTCCACCGGGTTGTAGCTGTAGTCATCGGTTTCCCCGTAGCTCACCCCGCCCTTGACGCCCCCTCCGGCCACCCACATGCAGAAATTCTTCGGATGATGGTCGCGACCGTAGTCGTCCCGCTTGAGGGTCCCTTGGGAATAAACCGTCCGACCAAACTCGCCCCCCCAGACCACCAGTGTGTCGTTGAGCAGCCCGCGCTGTTTAAGATCTTTGAGGAGACCAGCCGTGGCCTGGTCGATGTCCTTGCATTGCGCCCGGATTTCGCTGGGCAGACTCCCGTGTTGATCCCAGCCGCGGTGAAGGATCTGCACGCAACGAACCCCACGTTCCACCATCCGCCGCGCCAGTAAGGCACTGGCGGCATAGGTCCCAGGCTTCTTCACCTCGTCGCCGTACAGCTCCAACGTGGCAGGCGACTCCTTCGCGAAGTCCACTAGATCAGGCACGCTCGATTGCATGCGGAAGGCCATTTCGTATTGGGCGATTCGGGTCTGGATCTCCGGGTCGCCAAACTCCTTGAACGAGCGCTCGTTCAACTGATTCAAGGCGTCCAGCATGGTCCGCCGATCGGACCCACTGACCCCCGGCGGATTCTGAATAAACAGCACGGGATCCCCAATCGACCGCAGCGCGACGCCGTTGAAACGTCCCGGCAAGAAACCACTGTTCCACATGCGGGTGAACAATGCCTGAGCCGCTGACTTGGACGACCAAGTGGGGGTCAGGACCACAAACGCCGGAAGGTCATTGTTTTCACTGCCTAAACCATACGCCAGCCACGAGCCCAGACTCGCCTTGCCCGCGACCTCGCTGCCCGTCATGACGAAGGTACAGGCCGGGTCATGATTAATGGCATTGGTGTGTAGGGTCTTGATCAGAGCGATGTCATCGACCACCCCGCTGGTATGGGGCAGCAATTCACTAATCCAACGGCCGCACTGGCCCGCCTGGGTGAACTTGAACATCGAAGGCGCCACCGGCAGCCGGGTCTGGCCGGAAGTCATCGTGGTGATTCGCTGGCCCATCCGGATTGATTCCGGTAAATCCTTGTCAAACTGCTCCTGCAGGTTGGGCTTGTAGTCCCAGAGATCGAGCTGGGAGGGCGCGCCATTCATGTGCAGGTAAATCAGGTTCTTGGCCTTGGGCGCAAAATGTGGGTAACCCGGCAAGGGTGGATGGACGCGTTCCGGTGCCGCCGCCGCAGCGAAGGCGGAACTGCCGGCTTGCTTGGAGCCTAGCAGGGCGAGCGCCAGACCGCCCAGGCGGAGGCCGCTGTCGCCAAAGAACTGCCGGCGAGTCTCGTGAATTTGGAAATCGAGCAGGGGGTTCATACGGGTCAGTTCCGGGTCACGGTTTCATCCAGGTTCAGCAGCAAATTGGCCGCGAGGGTGTAGGCCGCCAGTTCGGCCGGCGGCAACGACTCAGGAGCCTTAGAATCTCCAAAGGCAATCGCTTGCTTGGCCGCCTCGGCATCGGCCGCATAGCGCGCCAAATGCTGATTCAAAGCGTTCGCAACAATGGTCAGTTCCGTGGCCGAGGGCGGCCGCGCCAACACGGCGCGGTACCCAAACTTCAATCGTTCCTCGGCTGTTCCACCGCCCTCCAGCAACATACGCTGAGCCAACGCCCGAGCCGCTTCGTAGTGCTGCACGTCGTTCATCAATTGCAGCGCTTGTAGCGGTGTATTACTCCGCTCGCGTCGCGTGCACGCCTGCTCCCGATTGGGCGCGTCAAACGTGCTCATGAAGGGCGCCGGCGCCGTGCGCTTGAGAAAGGTATAGAGACTGCGACGATACAGAGCCGAGCCCGCGTCCTGCTTGTACTCGCGCGTGTTCGATCCGGTGTAGGCCACCGGCTCCCAAATGTTGGGCGGCTGATACGGCTTCACTCCCTTACCGCCTTGCGAGGGATCCAGCAGGCCCGAGACAAACAGCGCGTTATCCCGCAATTGTTCCGCATCCAACCGGAACCGAGGTCCACGTTCGAACATTCGGTTGAACGGATCGCGGGCGATCATTTCCGGCTGAACTTTCGAAGATTGACGATAGGTGGCCGACATCACAAACAGACGGACCAACTCCTTCACATCCCAGCCGGAATCGCGAAACGTCGCCGCCAGCCAATCAAGCAACTCCGGATGACTCGGCGGCGCTCCCTGCGATCCAAAATCGTCGGTCGTCATGACCAAACCATGGCCAAAGAACTGCTGCCAAAACCGGTTTACGGTCACCCGCGCCGTCAACGGATTCTCGGCCGAGACCAGCCAACGGGCCAAATCGAGGCGGGTCGCCCGGATCGGCGCCACTGGACTCGCCGCCTCCGGGGTGTCACTGCCCGCAGAAGAGGTGCTCCGGGGTAGCGGTGGTAGGATCGCCGGAACTCCCGGCTCCACCTTCTCGCCCGGCTTGTCGTACGCCCCACGGAGCATCACAAAGGCGTCCCGTGGCTTGTCGAGATCCTTGAAGACAAACGTCTGCGGAATGGCGTCGTTGTAAGAGTCCCGTTGCTTGCGAAGTTCCCCCACCACCTGGTTCAGCGGGTCAAACGTTGGCTTGGTTTCCAGGCAGATCTTGGAAAGGTAATGCTCCCGCAGCGAAACAACTTGCTCGGGCGTACGATTGGTCGAGCCCGTTTCTTTCAGAATCTTGCGCAAATTCTCCGGCAACTCCTTCAGCTCCTTACCCTCGTTCTGGCGGGTCCAGACGGCGAAGGATCGCATCGGATCGTTGGCCGCATCGGTTCGTCCGACTACGCCAGCCTTGTCCCAGAAGACCGTTCCGCCGAACTGAGTGTAGGCCAGCCCGCGCAACTTTACGCCCGAGCTGAGCCCCACCGTTTCAGCCGGCACTTCCAGGCGAACCCACTCGCCGGTCTTGGGTAACTCGCCCACCGTCACGCGGCTGGGCTTACCCTTTTCGCCCCAAGTAATGGCGTCGGGATCACCCCAAACGGCCCGGTGCTCCCAGTTGTCGGTATTAAACTGCAACATCACCGACTTCGGCGGGTCGGCCGGATCGAGAAAAACGTACGCGTACAATTGAGCATTGCCCGGAATCACCAGCGTCGGGACACTCGCCTCAAAGACATCCTGGCTTACACCGGTGTTCTGACGCCGCAGCGCTCGGCTCCCCGAAAAGACCTTTCCATTCTCCGCCGTCACCAAGGACGGCGTTCCCTGCGCCTTGAAGCCTGCCGGCAAATCGTCGTCCATCCAAACTATGTCTTCTTCCTGGACCGGTGGCGGCGGATTGAGCGCTCCCGGATCGGTGTAGTCGACGGACTTCAAGGCGCCGACAACTTTTCCTTCGGCGTCCCGAATTTGGGTTTCGAACTCGGCCAAACGCTGCTCATCCGTCGATTTCTTCAACTGCAGAGTCGGCATCGTCCGAAGGGCATTTCCGTCCATGGCCGGATCGGCCGAGCTGTAGAAAAAGGCGTAGAGCGAATAGAACTCCTTGTGGGAAATCGGGTCGAACTTGTGGTCATGACAGACCGCGCATCCCGCGGTCAGCCCTAGCCAGGCTTGAGCGGTCGTCGAGGCGCGATCCACGGCGTAGCGAAACAACCATTCGGCATCGATTGACCCACCTTCTCCCGTGGTGACGTTGCAGCGATTGAAGCCGGTGGCAATCAACTGGTCCTGGGAAGGCGACGGAAGCTGATCCCCAGCCAACTGGTCGATCGTGAATTGATCAAAGGGAAGGTTGCGATTGAAGGCCTTCACCACCCAGTCCCGATAGGCCCACATCTGCCGCTCGTTATCCAAATGCATCCCGTGAGTGTCGGCATACCGGGCCACGTCCAGCCAATGCTTGGCCATGTGTTCACCGTACTGCGGCGAATCCAAAAACCGTTCGACGAGCCGCTCGTAGGCTCCCGGCTGGACGTCCGCAAGGAAGGCGTCGACTTCGGCCACCGTGGGGGGCAATCCGCGCACATCAAAACTCAACCGCCGAATCAGAATGGTTCGGTCCGCCTCCCCGGCGGACGTCAGTTTTTGCTCCGCCAAACGCGCCACGATAAAACGGTCGATCGGATTCTGCGCCGGGATCGGCGTCGCCGGTACCGCGGCGGCCACGACCGGCTCGAAGGCCCAGTGCTTTTGATAGGCCGCACCTTCCTCAATCCAGCGTTTAATCAGTTCCTTTTGGGCTGCCGTTAGCGATTTATGAGATTCGGGCGGCGGCATCAGGTCGTCGGGATCACTGGTCAGCAGCCGTTTCCAAAGTTCGCTCCCGGCCAGATCACCCGACTTAATCGCCACCAACCCCTCCTTGTTCGGCGTCAGGGCGCCTTCCGGCACGTCCAACCGCAGCCCAGCCTTGCGGTGCTTGGCATCGAAGCCATGGCAGGAAAAGCAATTATCCGACAGGATCGGCCGGATATCGCGATTGAACTGGACGGTGCCGGCGGCCCAGGCCCACCCGCCCTGACCAGCCAGCAGAGCCGGTATCATCCCGCATAAGAACCGCCAACGTCGTGTCATCATCGGTAATTTTCCACGCTCCGGGCTTAATTCAAACCCGGATACGTAAAAGGTTTAAGCTAGACGAAACCAGGCCTCCCAAATTCGGTGAAAAATGGGAAAAACGGAAATCCAGCGCGTCGTTGGATCCAGTTCACCGTGGCTCGACCACCCCGATTAACGGGTCTTTAACCAACCGGAAAACCGCATCCACTCCGCAGCCCGGTCGGGCCAGAAGGTGGCCGGGGTGTCGGTTCGCCGGAGTCCATACCCGTGCCCACCCTGCGGATAGATATGCAATTCGTTGGCCACTCCGGCTTTTTTTAACGCGAGACTGTAAAAGAAGGCGGTCTCCGCCCGCACCGGATCGTCCTGGGTAATGCTCAGAAACGTCGGGGGCGTATTCTTCGTCACCGGCACTTCCGGCCGAAGGGCATCACTCTTTTCCTGATCCGTGAGGTATGCCGGATAAATCAAAAGGGTAAAGTCCGGACGGCAACTGACCTGGTCGGCGGCATCCACCACCGGATACTTCCGCGTGGAATACTGATTACTTAAAATTGCCGCCAGATTACCCCCGGCCGAGAAACCCAGAACTCCGATTCGCTGGGGATCTAATTGAAACTCCGCGGCCCGGTGCCGGAGTAGGCCGAGCGCTCGTTGGGCGTCCTGCAGCGCCGGCTCGTGATCCGGGCGTCCAGCCCGTATGGGCACGCGGTATTTCAGCAGAATCCCGGTAATCCCGATCGAGTTCAGCCACTCACAGACTTCGGTCCCCTCCAGGTCCCAGGCTAAAATATGGTAACCACCGCCCGGGCAGACCAGAACCGCGGCGCCGGTATTCCCGTTCGCCGGGGCCGGGTAAATCGTAAGCGTGGGTTTCGAAACCGAGCCGAGTCGGATCACCCGTCGACCAGCCACCCGCGCGTCACTGTCCTTGGTAACGTCCTTTTCCTCCCCCACGGTTCCAGTCTCTCCGGGCGCCGGCCCTGGCCAAAGATCCAGCACGGACGGAGTTTGGGCCGCCCCAGAAAGGCTCAGTAACAGGACGCCGAGGGCAAAAAAACGGGAGCTCATGGCGCATTCTGGAGAAAACCAAAGCCCAGCGCGACTCGGAATCACCGGGCGCGAGGTCGGCGCCCAAGGGTCTTGGGAACCAGGAAAGCGGATGGGCTTCACCACGCGGAACCCAGGAAAAAGGCGGGCGAGGGCTCCGCCCTGGGAGGGACAGTTCCTCCATTCCGGAAAAGAATTCGGTCAATCGACCCAGTAAAACCATCTTCAGCAACTCCCGGCTTGCTTGAGCAGTAGAAATGCAGCGACGTTTCACGACTTTCGCGTTGCATGAATCTTGGTGACATCCTGAGCCCCGAACAGATCGTTCCAGAACTGAAGGCGGCCAATCGCTGGGAGGCGATCGACGAACTCATCGAAGTCCTCGTGAGTAGCGGCCGTATTTCGGCCGAGAATCGCGAGGCCGTCACCTCCGTGGTTAAAAAGAGGGAGCAGTCAATGAGCACCGGCATCGGGTTCGGAATCGGCATCCCGCATGCCTCGACTGACCTAATTACGGAAGTCGTGGCCGCCTTCGGCCGCTCAAAGGCCGGCGTTAACTTCGACGCTCTCGACAACCAACCGGTCCACCTCATCACTTTGTTTTTGGTCCCCCAGGGCCAGTTTCAAAAGCACCTCCACACCCTGGCTGGCATTGCCAAAGTGCTGCGCAAAGAGGAGTTTTTGAAGGCTCTGGACGACGCCCCGGACGCGGCCGCCATCATGGCCATTGTCCGCCATTACTCAGCCCTGCGCTAAACCCGCAGCGCCGGTTGAGGTCTTTCCGTCCTTCCGACCCTCCGCGACCGGACGGATTTTCCGTTCCGGCTCCTTTACCCCATGCTCCACGCTCCCCTCGAACAACGTCTACGGGCCGCCTTAACCGTCGTGCTGCCCAAGGCCAGCACCGCTCAGGTTCAGGTGCGTCCCGCGGTCGATGCGAAATTCGGCGACTACCAAAGCAACTCCCTCATGGCCCTGGCCAAGGAGCGCAAATTGAACCCTCGCGCCCTGGCGACTCAGGTCGTCGCGCATCTGGAAGTCTCCGATCTGTGCGAACCGATCGAAATCGCCGGTCCGGGGTTTCTCAATTTCCGTTTGAAACCGGGCGCCCTTGCCGCTGTTCTCGCCGAAGCCGCCCGAGGCGAACACCTCTTCTTCCGCCCGGCCCTGACCCCTCGAACCTTGGTCATCGACTTTAGTTCGCCCAACGTCGCCAAACCCATGCACGTGGGTCATATCCGCTCAACGGGCATTGGCGATGCCCTCCAGCGGGTCTACCGCCTCCTCGGACACCACGTCATCACTGATAATCATTTGGGCGATTGGGGCACCCAGTTCGGCAAACTACTGGTCGGCTGGAAACAGTACCTCAACCCGAGTGCGCTCACCGCCGATCCAATCGGCGAAATGGAGCGCCTTTACAAAGTCGTCAACGCGGCCTGCGAATCCGATCCAGGCATTCTCGACTTGGCCCGCGAAGAATTGGTCCGACTCCAGGCCGGTGACCCCGAAAACTTGGGTATCTGGCGCGAAATGATCCGCTTGTCCCAGGATCAATTCGATACGGTCTACCGCCGCCTCGGGGTAACCTTCGATCAAACCTTGGGCGAGAGCTTCTATAACCTTCAATTAGGCGAAATCGTCCACGACCTGCTCGCCCGCGGCCTCGCCCGGGCAAGCGAAGGCGCCGTGGCGGTGTTCAGCGACGAATCGCTTCCTCCCAAGGAAGACCCCTTCCTGGTCAATAAAGACGGCGAATGGGTGCCCGACCCCGCCTTAATCCGGAAGAGTGACGGCGGATTCAACTACATGACCACCGATCTCGCCACGGTGGACTATCGAATCAAGACCTGGTCACCCGCCGAGATTCTCTACGTCGTCGATGACCGGCAGGCACCCCACTTCCGCAAATTATTCCTGACCTTTGCCCGCTGGCAGCCGGAAACCGCGGCCGGGGTCCAATTGCGACACATCGGCTTTGGAAAAATCCTAGGCGAAGATGGCCGTCCTTTCAAAACGCGCTCCGGCGACACCATCCGGTTGACCGATCTGCTGAATGAGGCCGAGGAACGCGCCCTCAAAGTCGTGACCGAGAAGCGCCCCGAACTGGATGAAGCCGCCCGTCGGGAGATTGCGCGGGTGGTAGGATTAGGCGCGGTGAAATATCAGGACTTACTGCCCAATCGGCAGAGCGATTACGTGTTCTCGTGGGACAAGATGCTCGCGCTCACGGGAAACACCGCGCCCTACCTGCAATACCAATTTACCCGCGCCTACAAAGTCGTCCGGGACGGCGGCGCCTACGATCCCGCCCGGCTCACGACCGTGATGCCCACCGAACCGGCGGAACTGGCACTGATCAAGCACCTGCTGAACTTCGGGCTGACACTGGAAGCCGTCACGGACGAATGCCGGCCTAATTACCTCTGCAACTACCTCTACGACCTGGCCGGTCTCTACTCGCGATTCTATGAGCATTGCCCTGTGCTTAAGTCGGAGGAACCCGTGCGCACCCTCCGCCTGGCCCTTTGCGATCTCACGGCCCAGGTCCTGAAACAGGGACTAAACGTCCTCGGGATTGAAGCTCCCGAAATCATGTAGCCGCCGAGGACATAAGGCGCCCTTAAACACATCGGCCCTGGGCGGAACTTCGATTTGAGGTTTCCCGCGGAACACCTGCCGCTAAGCTCATCGACTCATGACTTGGAATTTTGTCGTTTGGATTTTCACCGCCCTGCTGTTGGTCGGCGGCGTGATGGGCTTCCTCAAAGCCGGCAGCCGCGCTTCACTGATTGCCTCGGTCGGTTCGGCCATTCCGCTCGCGCTCGCCGCCGCAGGAATTCTGCCGTTCATCGCCGCTCCCATCGTGCTAGGAGCGCTGTTGGTCGTATTTGGCCTGCGCCTGGTCAAAACCCGGAAGTTCATGCCCTCGGGCCTGCTGTTGATTCTGACGCTCCTAACCGCGGCGGTCGTACTGGTTCTTCGTCCCCAGGCGTAACCGGAAACGTTCCGCTCCGCCCCCCTGCGAACCTTCTCGGCTCTCCCGGTTTCCTGATCCGTTCCAACATGTCACCCCGCGATCTGCCCGTCTGGCAGCTCTATCCCGAGATTCTCGGGGCCTTGCGTGAGGGCATCCAACTGGTCTTGGTCGCCGCCACAGGTTCCGGTAAGACGACCCAAGTGCCGCAAATGCTGCTCGACGGTGGAATTGCTGGGAACCGGCGAATTGTGGTCCTGCAACCTCGGCGAGTGGCCGCCCGCAGTGTCGCGACTCGGGTCGCCTGGGAACGAGGAGGCAAACCCGGCCAAGAGGTCGGATACCAGGTCCGGTTCGAGGACCACATTGCCCCCGAGACGCGTATTTGCTTTGTCACGGAGGGAATTCTGCTGCGTTGGCTGCAGGATGACCCGGATCTTCAAAACGTAGGCGTCCTGATCTTCGACGAATTTCACGAACGAAACTTGCTCAGTGACGTCGCCTTGGCGCTCGCCAAACGCCTGCAACAAACCACCCGGCCCGACCTCAAGCTCGTAGTCATGTCCGCCACCCTGGAAGCCGAGCCGGTGGCAAAGTACCTCGCCTCGCCTGAAACCGGTCGTCCGCCGGCCCCGATCCTCACGTCTGAGGGCCGCACCTTCCCGGTGGACATCCGCTGGTCTCAATACGGCGACCGACGCCCTGCCTCCGAGCAGGCCGCCGAAGCCGTCGAGCGAATCCTCCACAGCGGCGCGGAGGGCGACATCCTGGTGTTCATGCCCGGTATGGGGGAAATCAGTGCCACCATTAACGCTTTGCGGGCCGCCCACCGGAATGAGCGGTGTGTCTTTCTGCCCCTACATGGCGATCTGCCGGCCGACGAACAGGACCGCGCCTTCGAGTCGTTCTCGCAGCGAAAGATCGTGGTTGCGACCAACGTCGCCGAGACCAGTATCACCATTGACGGCATTCGACATGTCGTGGATTCCGGCATCGCCCGCGTCGCTCGCTATGATGCCGAACGCGGACTGGCCACGCTGGCCCTCGAACCCATTAGCCGCGCCTCCGCCGACCAGCGGGCCGGGCGGGCCGGACGCACCGCCCCGGGACTTTGCTGGCGCTTGTGGACTGAGAGCGCTCAGTTGGATCGACCGCTCAAGAACACCCCGGAAATCCAACGGGCCGATCTCGCCGAAGTGGTCCTGTTGTTACACTCGTTGGGCATACGCCGGGCCGCTCACTTTGATTGGCTCGATCGACCCGACCCCATGGCGGTGGAACGAGCGGAACGCCTCCTGACGACCCTGGGAGCCCTGGCGGTGGGGGACCTTTCCCCTACGGAGCCCGAGCGGAATTACACCGATTCCGACCTGACGCCAGTGGGACGCCAAATGCTGCGGCTGCCGATGCATCCCCGCTATTCCCGGATGCTCGTAGAAGCCTCCCACCGCGACTGTGTTCCCGCCGCAGCCTTGTGCGCGGCGTTGACCGGAGGGCGGGATCTGTTGATGCGGTTGAGTCGCGACGACAGTCATGGGAAGGAAGCGAGGGAACTCTTCGAAGCGAGTCGCGACAGTGATTTTCACACGTTGATACGGGCTTATCAGTTCGCCCAGAACGCCAACTTCGACGTGAACCAGTGCCGCCGCTATGGGATTCATGCCCAAACGGCGCGTCAGGTTGAGGACACTTACCGCCAGTTGATTTCCATAGCCGATCGAGAGCGCCTGATCCGACCGACGACCTCGCGGAATTCGGACCTCCTTGGGGATTCCGCGCGGGCTCCGGAGGCAAGCAATCCAACCGTTCCATCCGCAGAACGCGGCGCCAAAGGCGTTCGCCGGGAGGCTTCTGATCCTCTGCTTCTCTGTCTTGCGGCTGGATTCATTGACCAACTCGCCGTGCGCAAGGATGCCGGAACCCTCGATTGCCAGCTCGCGGAGGGTCGGGCCGGCACGCTGGTTCGCGAGAGTGTCGTTGATTCTCCGTTGCTGGTCGCCGGCAGTCTCCGGGAAGTGGAGGGTCGCCACGGTCGCACTACCCTTCTGGCGTTGGCCACCACGGTTCGCCTGGAATGGCTCCGGGAACTTTATCCGCAGCATCTTTCGGAACGTCTTACCTGCGAAGTGGACCGACTGCATAAACGAGTGGCCGCCCGACGCGAGATCTGTTTCCAGGATCTCGTAGTCGCCCGGGAACACGCCAAGGACCTGCCACCGGATGCGGCCGGACGAGCGCTGGCTGATGCCTTTGTTGCAGGCTGGTTCGAGTTACCAAACCTCGATCACCGCCTCCGTCAGTTCATCGCCCGGGTCAATCTTCTCGCCCAAGCCACGCCCGAGTTGGAAATCCCACGCTTTGACCGTTCCGCCCTGCGCCAGGCCCTCGCCCGGGCTTTTCACGGCTTGACCCTGATGAAGGACGCCCAGGCGATTAACCTCGCGCCCGCGTTGGCAGCCCACCTTGAGCCCGCGCAGCTCGGATTCTTGGAGGAATTACTCCCAGTCACATTAGTCTGGCTGGGAGGCCAGCGGGCCAAACTGGTCTATCCGGAACCTATCCTCGACGAGGACGACGAGGCCGAGGCCGAGGCCCGGGCACCTGAGCTGCAGGTGAAACTTTCTGAGTGTTTTGCACTTAAGGAACACCCCCGACTCGCCGAAGGAAGAGTAGCCGTGACCCTCATTCTCTTGGGCCCGGATCAAAAACGTTTAGCCACGACCACCGACTTTGCTACCTGGCGCCTCAAAAATTATCCGGCACTGCGCGGGCAACTCCGCGCGAAGCACGCCAGTTTCCCCTGGCCGTAACGAGGCGAACCTGTTGCTCCGACTTGGGCGCGGACCGGGCAGCCAGCCCAAGTCTGCGTTCACCTGTCCCCCGAGGACCGCATCAACTCCAGTATTCGCCAATCGACGCGAATCTATTGAAACCTTAGTAAGCTCTAACCCTAGGCCGTATCACCCAGCCAGGGAGCATCCAATCGCACCGACACAAAAGGGTCACTCCTCCCCGTGCAACAGCATAAATGGGCGGAGCTTAGCGCCGTTACAAGCTGCCCGAAGGGTTCCACCTCGAACGTAACTCTAAGGACATACCGCACGCTCGGGACAGCACCGAGAACCACTCGTGCGCCTCAGTCAAGATAGGGAATTCTCTAGCGTCCACCTAGGGATCTTCAGCCTAAACCCAAAGGCATTCCACTCAGTCATCCAGTCTTCAATTCTGATTCACTAAGAGTAGGCATACCAATATCGATAAACGGCCGGCTCCCTATCGTTATTCCGGTGACCTTGGACCATGGTCACACTCAAGTATAACACGGACCGTTATATGAAAAAACTACTCCTCCTCGCACTCGTACTCGCAAACGTCAGAGCAGCCGATCTGCTTCTTGTGGTTGAATCCACACTCTCACCCACCGTAACACCATCGCTCAATCAGTATGTTGAGGATGTTAAGAATGAAGGGTGGTCGGTCGAAATCGTCAGTTGGCCGGCCCGAAACCTACGTGACCCCCTCGCCCACACCCGACTCGCCCAACAAGTCGTCTGGCCTCGGGTCAAGGCATCCACTGATCTACACATCCTGTTTATAGGTGGATTACCGGTACCCTACACGGGATACGATCTGCTCCCGGATGGACACTTCGACACGGTGGGAGCCTATGCGACTATGTTATATTATGGCTGTCCCGACGGCAAATGGACGGATGTCCGCGACAATTCAGGCTTCAGAAGTAAAAATCAATTCGTGAACCAGCCCGGCGATGGAAAATTCGACCAGCAGATCGGTCCCGGCGGAACTCTCGCCGAAAGCAAAGAATTAGGAAAACTTCAAGCCAACATTGGTTTCCTTGATCTTGGTGGCTTCGGCAATCCTAAGCAATGGGGTAGTACCCTGACCACGGCCGAGTTCAAAGCCCAGTGCTACGTGAACTATTTCAAACGCAACCATGACTATCGTACTGGGTCTTGGAAACCCACTACCCTCGTCGGAAACGGGACCTATTCGGGACGACCCACCGGTTATTTCAAGGACTGGGCCACCGCCACAGTTGGTTTGGACAATTATCGTTACTTCAAAACTGTAACCGCTACCAAAACCCAGCCGTACACCATCAACTCCCTGGCTCCGTTTGGGGTCATCTACGATTCCAAAGCGGTTCCTTATCAACGCGCCTACTGGTCCAAGGTCACCAAACCCTTTGCCGTACTAGATCTGTCCTATGGATCCTATCAGATCGATTTCAATTCTCAGAGGTTGGTTAACCCCCTCATCGGAGGCTCCCTGGCGACCGCCAATAGTGCCACTGGCGCTTGGGATCTGACCGGCATCTACGAAGGGAAAACCCTGGGCCAACTCTGGCACCAAACCGTCAATCGTGGACTCGCCAATACCTACTGCGTCCTCTACGGGGATCCCACGATTACTCTCCGCAGGTTTTAGGGAACCAAGGCGCCTGCGATTCCCAAACTCGCAGGGGTCCGACCGGCTTCCCCTCCGCCCTTGCGGAGGAGAAGCCGGATTTTTTTGCCCCCTCTTCGTGCTTGCGGGCGCGACTCCGATTAACCGCGGATGCGCGAGTCCCCGACCCCGCCGAAACCGGTTGATCGTGCCGGGAAAGGCGACGACGGAACGTCGAATCCCGCTCCGCTCTTGCTTCGCGCTCACCCCCAAACAGCCCGGGCTAGGGAGTACTCAAGCGGAGCCCAGCCCCGATTGATTTTCGAAAAACGTAATTCTGTTCATGATTATCAGTTACCAAACCGAGCGATCTTCTCTTCAGATGAAGCTTGAACGGCACCCGGTATGGGTCGTGCAATCTGCGCGTGCTGAAGCGGTACGCGCCCGAATCTTTTTTTGACGAGATGTACACCGCCGCTGGTGAGGTCCGGCCGCATTACCGACGGATTGAGCAGTGCTTTACTGGTCTCAATCCGGAGGAATTCGCCCGGAAACGCGAGGCGGTCGATCTCGCCTTCCTCCGGCAGGGCATCACCTTCAACGTTTACGGGGATTCCCAAGGGACCGAGCGCATCTTCCCGTTTGATCTGGTCCCCCGCATCATTCCGCATCGGGAATGGGAGCATTTAGAACGTGGCCTGGCCCAACGCATCACTGCCCTCAACCTGTTTCTGCATGACCTTTATCACGAACAACGCATCGTGAAAGATGGCGTCATCCCCCCATTCTACATCCTCTCGGGCAAGCATTTCCGTCGGGAATTTGTTAATTTTAGCGTCCCCAAGGATATCTACATCCATGTTTGCGGTTCGGATCTGATTCGCGGGGCGGACGGACGCTACATGGTCTTGGAGGATAATGCGCGCTGCCCCAGTGGCGTCAGCTACGTCTTGGAGAATCGCCGCGCGATGAAGCGGACCTTTCCCGGCTTGTTCGAACAAGTCGGGGTCCAACCCGTGGACCATTATCCACAAGAATTACTCAAGATGCTGCAGTACATCGCCCCGGCGGGCGTGGCAGATCCCACCGTGGTGTTGTTGACTCCCGGGGCCTACAACAGCGCGTATTTCGAACACACCTACCTGGCCCGGCAAATGGGCATCGAAATCGTCGAAGGCCGTGACCTCCTGGTCCGGGACGCACGCGTGTTCATGCGGACGACCAAGGGTCTGCAGCCGGTGCATGTCATTTACCGGCGAATCGACGATGACTTTATCGACCCCACGGTTTTCCGCCGCGACTCCATGCTCGGCGTGCCCGGACTGGTCAACGCCTATCGGTCCGGAAACGTGTCCCTGGCCAACTCCATCGGCACCGGAATCGCCGACGACAAGGTCATGTATTACTTCGTCCCCAAGATGATCAAATACTACCTCGATCAGGAGCCGTTGATCGACAATGTCCCCACGTTTTTGGCTAATGAAGAAAAGGATCGGAAGTACATCTTGGAGAACCTAGACAAACTGGTGGTGAAAGCCGCCAATGAATCGGGCGGCTACGGGATGTTGATGGGACCTCACGCCACCAAGGAAGAGATCTCCCTCTTCCGGAAAAAGATCGAGGAGGATCCCCGAAACTACATTGCCCAGCCCATGATCTCGCTGTCGCGCCATCCGACCTACGTGAACGACAGCGAGTTTGAGGGCCGTCACGTGGATCTGCGCCCCTTCATCCTGTACGGCGAAAAAATTGTGATAGTCCCCGGTGGACTGACCCGCGTGGCGTTGCGCAAGGGTTCATTAGTGGTGAACTCCTCACAGGGCGGTGGCAGCAAGGACACTTGGGTTCTTTACGGAGACGAATAAACACCTGGTCCACCCCGCGCCCGAACCACCGCTCCCTCGAACTTCGAACTTCTAATCCAATGCTCAGCCGCGTTGCGAACTGCCTCTACTGGATGTCCCGTTACATCGAACGTGCCGAAAACACGGCGCGTCTCGTGGACACCAACCTCCAATTACTACTGGATTTTCGGAACCTCAACGAACAGCGCCTCGCCGAACACTGGCTCCCGATCGTGCAGGCTGCCGGGGACGAAGAGGCTTTCTTCAAACTCCATCCCAAGGCCACCGCCGCGGCCGTCACCGAGTTCCTCGTCTTTCAACCCGAGAACCCTAATTCCCTCGTCCAGTCGATCTGCCAGGCGCGTGAAAATGCCCGGATGGTCCGGGATCAGATCACCTTCGAGCTGTGGGAGGAACTCAACCGCCTCTACTTGTTCGTCCGCTCACCTCGCGCCCGAGACTTGTGGCGCAGCAGCCCTAGTGAATTCTTTCAAGAGGTTAAAGCCAGCTCACTACACATAATCGGCATCACTTACGCCACCCTGCTCCGCAATGAAGGTTGGTATTTCCTCCAGGCTGGCAAGTTCATCGAACGGGCCGATAAAACCTCTCGCATTCTCGACGTCCGCTACCAAACCCTTCCCGAAAAGGGCATGCCCACCGAAGTCAGTCAGGCCGAGGCCCTGGAATGGTCGGCCATTCTTCGGTCCTGCAGCGCCCTCGATTCCTACAAGTCTCTCTACGGCGCCGATGTAACCCCCAAGTCGGTGTCGGAATTTCTCATCCTGAACGGCGACTTCTCGCGATCAATCTTGTTCAGTGCGAATTTCCTGGATCAGGCCCTGCGACGCATCTCCGGTGTCCCCGAGGGCCGGCTCAGCAACGATGCCGAGCGCCTCGCCGGAAGATTAGTAGCCGAACTCCGGTTCTCCACGATCGAGGAAGTCTTCGATCAGGGTCTTCATAACTACCTCGATGTTTTGCAGCAGAAGCTCAACGACATCGGCTACGCTCTATTCCAGGCCTACATTTTCCAGTCCTTCAGTTCGCTCGAGGAGGAGATCCTCGTGCAACAGGAGGAACAGCAACAGCAGTAGGCGTCCTCACCTCGACGGCCCCATCCCTCGGAGGTCTCATGATTTACGGGTAGCCCCCCCCACCTCCCCGCCCCCGATCGCTCCTCAGGAATTTCGTTTATGCCCATTCACGTCGCGCTCTATCACAAAACTCACTACACCTACGACCGCCCGGTCGAACACGGACCTCACGTCGTTCGCCTGCGTCCCGCCCCGCATTGCCGGACGCCCATCCTGAGCTACTCGCAGAAAATCACCGGGGGCGAACAGTTTCTCAACTGGCAGCAGGACCCGTTCTCCAACTGGAACGCTCGCCTCGTCTTCCAGCAACCGATGACCGAACTCAAGGTCGAAATCGAGGTGGTCGCCGAGATGGCGGTGTACAATCCCTTCGACTTTTTTCTCGATGAGGCGGCCTCCCACTTTCCCTTCACCTACGACCCGACCCTCCGGAAGGATTTACTGCCGTTCCTCGAGCCCGCACCGCTTACGCCGCGGATGACCGCCTACCTGGCCTCCCTACGTCAAGAGATCCTCGGGCACCCGGAAACGGTCCCCCACACGCCCGCTCCCACAGCTGGCCCTGCGCCGGATGTTCATCACCTGCCCACCGAGGTACACCCCGTCAAACCGGATTCGCAGTTGCGCACCATTGATTTCGTCGTGGCTCTGAATCAGCGGGTTCAACGAGATGTCAAGTACCTGATCCGACTTGAACCGGGGGTCCAATCGCCGGAGGAGACGCTCGAGAAAAAAAGCGGATCCTGCCGCGATTCCGGATGGCTTCTGGTGCACGTCATGCGCCATCTGGGTCTGGCCGCTCGGTTTGTTAGCGGTTACCTGATCCAGCTCGCGCCCGATGTGAAATCGCTGGATGGACCCAGCGGTACCGAGGTGGACTTCACGGATCTGCATGCCTGGTGCGAAGTGTTTCTACCTGGAGCCGGCTGGCTCGGTCTGGATCCGACCTCGGGACTCCTCGCCGGCGAAGGGCATTTACCGCTGTCCTGCACCCCGGAACCGTCGACTGCCGCCCCAGTCACCGGCGCCATCGATGAGTGCCAGTCCATCCTGCACCATGAAATGAAAGTGACTCGCATCTATGAATCACCGCGAGTCACTAAACCGTACACGGACGAGCAATGGTCCCGCATTGAAACCCTGGGGCACGTGATCGATCAGGACCTCGAAAAACACGATGTCCGGCTCACCATGGGGGGCGAACCAACCTTCGTTTCCATCGATGATCCCGATGGGCCGGAATGGAACTTTACCGCCCTCTCACCCACCAAACGCGTGCTGTCAGGGCGACTGATTAAGCGCCTGCGCACGAAATTCGCCCCGGGTTCCCTGCTCCACTACGGCCAGGGAAAGTGGTATCCGGGCGAACCCCTGCCCCGTTGGGCGCTCGCCGCCTATTGGCGCAAGGATGGCATCCCCCTGTGGAAAGATGATTCGCTGATCGCCGACGAATCGAAGGATTACGGTCACGGCCCCCGCGAAGCTGAGGAACTAGCCCGTCGTTTGGCCCGCACGCTCGACGTGGACCCAGCCAACCTGATTCCCGCCTACGAAGATGCCTTCTACTACACCTGGAAGGAACGGCGTCTCCCCTCCAACGTCACGCCCCAGAAATCCCACCTGAAAAGCAAAGAGGAGCGCGAACGGATCGCGCGCCTCTTCCAAGAAGGACTGGGCCAGGTAGCCGGTTACGCCCTCCCCATCAAGCGAATGGAAACGGGCTGGGTCTCCGGTTCCTGGTTCTTGCGCGACGAAGATACACTCTGGCTGATTCCGGGAGATTCCCCGATGGGCCTACGCTTGCCGCTGGATTCCATCCCCTGGGTTTCAGAAGCGGAGTTTCCCTGGATCGTACCCCAGGATCCCAGCCAACGCCTCCCCGCGCTGCCCAAGGAATTTCACTTCCGCGCCCCAGCCGATTTGGCCGGACAGCGATTCGTCCTGGACGCCGGAGCTCCGGTGCCCCCCGGCGCCGGACCCGGCCAACGCGCCCAGCAACTCGGCTCTGCTGAGGAAGGACTGCGCCCACCTTTGCCGCACGACGAGGATCCCACGCGACGGCCGGAACCCCAACAAAGCGCGCCGTGGGTCATTCGGACTGCCCTCTGTGTGGAACCCCGCGACGGCCGCTTGCATGTGTTCATGCCGCCCACCAAGACCACCGAGGATTATCTCGAACTGATTGCCGGTATCGAAGCCACCGTGACCCAGATGGGCGTACCCGTCATCATTGAAGGCGAAACGCCCCCGCGGGATCCCCGAATCAACAAACTGGCGGTCACCCCCGACCCCGGGGTCATTGAGGTTAATCTCCACCCCAGTCGAACCTGGGACGAGCTCGTGGAGCGCACCACCGTCCTGTACGAGGAAGCCCGCCAAACCCGCTTGGGTTCGGAAAAATTCATGCTCGATGGCCGGCACACCGGCACCGGCGGCGGGAACCACATCCTCATCGGCGGCGAAACTCCCGCGGATTCACCGGTGCTTCGTCGTCCCGATCTGCTCCGTTCCCTGCTCAACTACTGGCAAAACCATCCGTCGCTCAGCTGGCTGTTCAGTAGTCTTTTTATCGGTCCCACCAGTCAGGCCCCGCGGGTGGATGAAGCCCGGCATGACTCGCAGTATGAATTGGAAGTCGCCTTCCATGAACTCGACCGCCAACTGGGCCTCCAACGAAGCGCCGGAGAATCCAACCTGCCCTGGCTGGTGGACCGGCTGTTCCGTAACCTACTGACCGATGCCACCGGAAATACCCACCGCTCCGAGTTCAGCATCGACAAACTTTATGCACCCGAGGGCGCCGGCGGTCGCTTGGGGCTGGTCGAGATGCGCGCCTTTGAAATGCCGCCGCACGCGCGCATGAGCCTCGCACAACACCTCCTGCTGCGCGGTCTGGTCGCCCGCTTCTGGAAAGAACCCTACACGCAAGAACTCGTTCGCTGGGGCACCGATATCCACGACCGCTGGATGCTTCCCCATTTTTGCGAGACCGATTTCAAGGACGTGATCCAGGACTTGCGTGAGACCGGCTATCCGTTCGAGTTTGCTTGGTTCGCGCCACATTTTGAATTCCGCTATCCCCGCATCGGGGAGTTCAGTCAGCGGGACGTTCTCGTGGAATTACGGACCGCGCTGGAACCGTGGCATGTCCTGGGCGAGGAGTCGGGCGCCGGCGGCACAGTGCGCTACGTCGACAGTTCGCTCGAACGTCTCCAGGTCAAAGCCCGCGGCCTGGTGGGTGAACGCTTCGCCCTGACCTGTAATGGTCGCCGGCTTCCCCTGCATCCGACCGGTGTTAATGGCGAAGCCGTGGCCGGAGTCCGCTACCGCGCCTGGCAGCCCCCGATCTGTCTCCAACCCACCATCGGAGTACACACACCCTTGGTCTTCGATCTGTTCGATACCTGGAACCAACGTTCCCTCGGCGGTTGCACCTACCATGTCGCCCATCCGGGTGGACGCGGCTACGTGACGTTCCCCGTCAATGCCTACGAGGCCGAGAGCCGGCGTTTGTCGCGGTTCTTCGTCCAAGGCGCGACGCAAGGCCGCTTCGTGCCGCCGACGGAATCGGTCAACCGAGACTTTCCCTTCACACTCGATCTCCGGCGCCCGGCGTGAGCTCCAGCTCCGGGAAGTTTTCTGGAGTCGTGCGGTTCGCCGTCAAAGATCACCAAAAGGCCCAACGAACGTTGCCGTCACCCCGCGTCCTCGCGGCTACGCGTGACTTTGTTCTTACGGCCTTCGACCGGAGTATCCCGGATCAGCAACGGGGACTCTCCCCTCTTCTTCGTGTCTTCGTGTGAGTTGTTCGTATCCGTCTGGGGAACCCCGTCTATCGTGGATAGCGCGGGGAGGTAAGCTGAGTGGGTGTCAGAGACTACGAGCAGTTTTCCAGGCGGTGGGAGTGAGTTCAGCCACTCGTGTGATGGGCC
>Ga0105044_10002508_pt1 | contig 25068 bp, 20 predicted proteins | sample MAT01_FD_78092 | JGI IMG/M metagenome (GOLD analysis project Ga0105044, IMG submission 78092) | Freshwater microbial communities from Lake Fryxell liftoff mats and glacier meltwater in Antarctica - MAT-01 | ecosystem: Environmental > Aquatic > Freshwater > Ice > Liftoff microbial mat | place... | reverse complement strand
TATTCCGATGGCGACGTGGAAGGCGATGGCGAAGGCCAAGCCAAAAGTATGGCCGAACGCCTGGCAAAGGAGATCCGCGAGACCTACCGCATTCCCGCGTATTTATTCGAAAAAGGATCTGAAGAACGACGCCAGGAAGAAGCGCGTGTGACACGGGAAATCGAGAAAAAGCGAGCAATCGAAGAGAAGGCGTTCCTCGATTTCAACAACCGGATGCGGGCGGAGTCCGCCGCGAAGGGGATGGAATTCATGGAGTCTGCGCCGCGTTACCTGATCCCCCGCGTACGATTTAAGGCACAATACGGCGTGCTGATCGGCGGCTGGAAAGACATGGAAACCGCACGCAAGGAACTCGACAAGATTCGCCAGTGGCAGCCACCGAAAGACCAATCGCTGATGGATCGCGGCTTCACGCTCGGCGAAAAGGGCGCGAACGGTGCCCGTGAAGGACAGATCGCATTTATGAACCCGTTCCTGACTGCGTTCGTCGTCCGCAACCCCGTTGCGCAGTTGGTGCCAACCGCGGAAAGTGGCAATGATCCATTCGTCATTCGCATGAATCAGGACGAACCGCTCTCGGTGCTGAAGATTCAAAAGCCGTGGACGATCGTCGTGAAGTCGTTCCACGCCCCGCTCATCGAGGTGAAAGACAAAGACGCCGATTCCAGCATGAAATCGCGTAAGCCGACATCGGTGCGCCGCGATCAAATCGACCGGACGTCAGGCCTCGCGGTTAACCTCGCGAAGATGCTGCGCGAATTGAAGCCTACGAACAACACTTCCCGCGCGGCGGAAGCCTACGTCCTGCACACGCTCAGTGGCAGCCTCGTTTGCGTCGGCCAATTCGATTCGGCCGACGATCCACGAATGCTCGCCGAACAGCAACGCCTCGAACTGATTCGCTTCAACGTGCAAGGCGATAACAGCACGATCTACCCGTTCGATCGTTCGTTCGTCGCGATGCGCGTCAAGTGACGCGGGCGTCACGTTCAAAAGCCACAACGATCATTCCGGGTAAACGAACCGTCGTGTTTCGAAGACTCATCACGACCCTCAGTCGCAAAAGCAACCCAGATCGCAAACAATGCAACTCGGATGAGAATGCCAGTAACTACTCCACGACAACGCAGACACGAAAGCCGAGGCCGCCGTTGCGGTTATCGGGCGCGTAGTTGTCGCGCAACGCACCGAGGCAGCCACTCGAATAGCTGCTCCACGAGCCACCGCGAACAGCACGACGGTTTCGTTGGCTGCTGTACAAATTATCGCACCACTCCAACACATTGCCTGACATGTCCGACAAGCCCCACGCATGCGATTTTCCGCCCGAGTTGGGTGTCGTCCGCAAGGTATACCGCACCCATACCACCCTGCCCCAGTAACGACAACACGCGGTATCGACCGAACTCTGCGGGTAGTATTGGGAACGGCAAGCCCGTTGATGGTAACTGAGGTTTCGTTTCCGACGGCAGGTTATCGAGCGTTGCGATGGCCTTGAACGGCGTACCGCACTTCTTGCACTTCACACCACGACCAACAATCGCATCCGCCACAATCGATTGGGATCGACATGATACGTTCGGGCATTGGATCGCGATCGGCATGGTAACATCTCTCAAGAGCGATACCGCAAATTGTATTGGATCGATCTGTAGTGGGTAAAAACCATCGCCCACACGATTGCGCACAGTCAAAAAGTTCTAGTCGATTTGACGTAAGTCAGATTCGCGAGGTGCTCGGAAAGTGTCTCAAAGTGTCGCCAAAATGTCGTGTGATGTCGTGTGTCGGTCGCCTCGACGTCGTGTGTCGGTCGCTCGACGTCGCCAAAATGTCGGTACTTGCGCCGAGTGCCGAATCGAGAGTATTCGACGTAACCCACGATGCGAGTTCGAGATGCGGAAAACAGATCAGTATATTGCGATCAAAAAGTGGCATTTTGAGGTCTCCAAAACCGAAAAAACACCCGAAAAACCGGTTTTTGAGCCTCACGAATTCAGACTTACGACGATTATGAGAGCGGAAAAATCGTCTGGACATTACAGAACGTCGACGCTATGCAACCGGAACTTATAGGGGGATACCGATGCGCAATGCGACGACACTATTTGTTGGGGTTTGCGGTCTCGTCGCGGGAGTCTGCGCGACGGCGTTCTATTTCGGCTCGCCGCGAACGGTCGGGGCCGCCAGTAGCGACCGCTACCAAGACTACGTAATGGTCACGGGGGCGGTGTCGATCAACCCGCGAATCCAGACCGATGGCGTCTGGCTGCTCGACTATCGTTCGGGCAAACTGCTGGGCACCGTTATCGACAAGAATCTCGGCAAAATCGTCGGCTGGGCCGAGGTCGATCTCGCCGAGCAGTTCGACGTCAGCCCGAAAGCCGACGTTCACTTTATCATGACCACCGGCTACGTGACGCAAGGGCAGGCGGCGCTATATATTGCCGAAACGACTTCTGGGAAGTTCGGCATCTACACGATGGGGCCAGGAACTACCGGCGTCGGCGTGTCGATTCGTCGGCACGATATGACTTCGTTCCGACAAGTTTCCAACAACGCCCAGGCTCCCGCGAATACTCCGGTGAATGGCGTGGCCCCGATGGGCTTGCCATCGATTATACCCGTGATCGCACCGCAAGCGATCCCCCTGCCACCCGGCACCGCGAAGTCGAACTGATTCGACGGCCTCACTCTTACCCCGTGTCGCTATGATCGATGCGCACATCCACGTCGCCCCGCCGCAGCTTCCCGGAGCCGGGTCGTTGTCGCCGGTATTGCGGCAATCGGTAGAAAGCGTGGCCGAACTCGTTCGCACCGAAATGGCGATAGCGGGGATCACCCGTGCCTTCGCGATGGGCGAATGGACAATCACGCCGGGCGACCCGCTCGGCATCAATCGCACGCTCGAAATTGCCGCACTCGTTCCAGGCCTCGCGGCAATCGGTGTGATGGACCCGACAAAAGACCTCGCCGACACCGAGCACTTCACCCGCGTTGAATCGCTCGTCCGCAACCGCCGCGTCGTTGGCCTGAAAGGCTACCTCGGCTACTTGCATTTCGCCCCGACGCACCCGACTTATCGCCGATATTACGAGATCGCATCGCAGTTTCAGATACCCGTGACATTCCACACCGGCGACACATATTCGCCTTATGCCAAGCTCAAATACGCGCACCCGCTCGGCATCGATGACGTGGCGGTCGACCACCCGGAAACGCGATTCATTATCGCGCACATCGGCAACCCGTGGACGATCGACGCGGCAGAGGTCATTTACAAAAACGTCAACGTTTGGGGCGAACTCTCCGGTTTGTTCGTGGGCGACGCGATCGACTTCGAAGCCGAGGAACATCGCGACACGATGGCCGATGTAGCCGACCGGATTCGCAAAGCGTTCCGCTATGCCGAACGACCGAATCGCTTTCTCTACGGCAGCGACTGGCCACTTGTTCCGATGCTCGCATACCGCGATTTCATTGCCAACACCTTGCCTGCCGAATTTCACGATCAACTCTTCAGCGAAAATGCCGCACGGCTATTCAGGATGACATGAGCGCAGGTTACTCAGGCGCGGCCATGTTTTGACCAGAACGGTGATGGTATCGCCCACTTTTAAGGCGATGAACCCCGGCATTAGTTTTGCACCGCTTTCATTTCGTTAGAATGAACAGCATCGAACTTGGAGGAGATTACCATCATGTCGAGAATCGCAATCGGAAGCTTCGCGTTGTTCGCTTTCATCGCGGGGCTTCGTGCCGAAGATCCGAAGCCGACGAAGGAAGCGCAGCAAGTTACGATCGACAAGGCGATCGCGTATGTGAAGTCCGCGCAGAATGCCGATGGGAGTTGGGGACAGTCCCCGGGCAAGCTCGGCATCACGGGCGTTGTCGTTACGGGGTTGCTCCAGTGCGGCATGTCGCCCGACGACGAACCGGCCACAAAAGGGTTGAAGTTCATTGAAGGCCTCGTGAACCCGAAGGCAGGGCACATCGCGGGGCCGGATGCCAAAGTGAACTTGCACAATTACGTGACGAGCATCAACGTGATGGCACTCGCCGCAGCGAAGCGGGACGACAAATACAAGGCGGTTGTCGGCTCGGCTGCGGAGTTTCTGAAGAAGCTCCAGTGGGACGATGGCGAAGGCAAAAGCGAGAAGGACGACTTCTTCGGAGGGGCCGGGTACGACAGTAAATCGCGGCCAGACCTGTCGAACACCGCATTCTTTTTGGAAGCTCTCAAGGCGGCCGGCACTCCGGCGAGCGACCCCGCGATGAAACGCGCGATCGTGTTTCTCAGCCGCTGCCAGAACCTCAAGAGCGAGTTCAACGATCAACCGTGGGCAGACAAAATCAACGATGGCAGCTTCATTTACTCGCCCGCTGGTGGCGGTTCGAGCAAGACGAGCGACGACCCCAAAGCCCCGCTCACCGGGTACGGCAGCATGACCTATGCGGGCATCAAGAGCATGATTTATTGCGGCATTACCAAAGACGATCCACGAATGAAGGCGGCCATCGGCTGGGTGAAAAAGAACTACACGCTCGATGCGAACCCCGGTATGCCACCGCAACTGGCGAGCCGCGGGCTGTACTACTACTACGTGACATTTGCCAAAACGATGACTGCGCTCGGCGACGATACATTCGAAGACGCGAACGGCATCAAACACGATTGGCGTGCGGACCTCACGAATGCCGCGATCAAGCGTCAGAAGCCCGATGGTAGCTGGACGAACGAAACGGATCGTTGGATGGAAGGCGACCCAAGTTTGGTCACTGGTTACATGATGATGGCACTCGGACAGACCCGAGCGAAGTAGCAGACTACTGGCTTCTGGCAGCGTTTAGATCTACAATGTATCTATCTGCCAGAATGGGAGCGTTGAGCTCCTCCAATTTCCGTGTGAGACATACTATGCCATCACTCCACAATCGACGTGCGTTTTTACAGGTCGGTGCCTGTTCCGCTGCTGGGATAACATTGCCAACGCTGTTTGCGAACCGCGCGGCAGCGAACCTTCCCACGAAGGGTAAATCGGTTATTCTCGTCAACCTTACGGGCGGGATGAGCCACCTCGATACGCTCGATATGAAGATGGACGCTCCGACCGAGGTGCGCGGCGAATTTCAGCCAATTTCGACACGGCTACCCGGTGTGCAAGTCTGCGAACACCTGCCGATGTTGGCCGAGCGAATGAATAAATGGGCGCTCGTTCGCACAATGTCGCACGGCGAAAATGGCCACCTTCCCGGCACGCACCGCCTGTTGACGGGTGCAACGATGCCTAACCAACGCGGTTCGGACCTCGACAATATCCTTTCGCGGAACAACTGGCCGTGCTATGCAGCGGGGTTGAACTACCTGCGGCCGCGGAACGATGGCATCCCGAACGGCGTGACTTTACCTCGCGCATTAATCGAAGGCCCGCTCACGTGGCCGGGCCAACATGCGGGGTTTCTGAAGGCAAGCCACGACCCGATGCTCGTGACGCAGGATCCGAACGGGGATGCCTTCAAGATGGATGCATTCACGCCCGCTACGGGCACCGACTCCGAGCGGATTAACAAGCGCCGCAGCTTACTCGAACAACTCGCGATGGCACCCGTTGGCGACCCGGCTTTTCGCGGCCATCAAGAACGTGCCTTCGAGCTACTGACATCTGGGCGAGTAGCGGGTGCGTTTCGGCTTGATCGCGAAGCGGTTGCAACGCGGGATCGCTACGGGCGAAACCTATTCGGCCAATCGCTATTGCTCGCGAGGCGTCTCGTTCAAGCGGGCGTGCCGATCATTCAGGCAAACATGGGTACCGTGCAAACGTGGGACACGCACACGGATAACTGGGGAAAACTGAAGACCCAACTATTGCCCTGGCTCGATCGCGCACTAGCCGCACTCGTCGACGATCTCGAATCCGAAGGGCTTCTGCAAGATACATTCGTCGTCGCAATCGGCGAGTTCGGTCGCACGCCGAAAGTGTCGTTTCTGCCCGGCGAAAAGACTCCGGGCCGCGATCACTGGGCGGGCGTATATTCCGGGTTATTTGCAGGTGGCGGCGTCTGTGGTGGACGGGTGATTGGCAAGTCTGACAAGACCGGGTCGTTCCCCGTGACCGACCCGTATTCGCCGTTCGACCTCGGTGCAACGATTTACCGTACGCTCGGCATTGACCCCGACTCCGAGATTCTGGATGCCACGAATCGCCCCTCGCGAATCAGCACGGGCAAGCCGATGGATGTACTCTTCGAGAACAAGTAACCGATGCCCGGCTGGCTCTCGGCGATTTGTGTTCTGGCAGCAACCGTGCCGACGCCGGTTGCAAAGCCGTACTTCGGCATTCAGATTATCGATCGTGCGACGGGCCGGGGAGTACCACTCGTCGAATTGCGCACGGTCAACGACATATCCTTTTTCACCGACAGCAGTGGCTGGGTTGCGTTTCACGAACCGGGTTTGATGGACCGCGAGGTCTACTTTGAGATCGCATCGCCCGGTTACGAGCGTGCCAAAGATGGCTTCGGGTTCCGAGGCATCAAGGCACGCACCGCGCCAGGCCAAAGTCTGCGAGTGCAGATCGATCGTACGAACATTGCATCGCGGGTGTGTCGGCTGACGGGGCAGGGGATCGATGGCCATCGCGAGTTACTCGGGTTGCCGGCATCGCCAAATCGCCGTGCATTAAACGCGGGGGTGATGGGGCAAGACTCCGTTCAGGTTCTGCCGTACCGAGGCAAATTGTTCTGGCTGTGGGGCGACACGAACTTGCCGCATTATCCGCTCGGGCAATTTCAAACGAGTGCCGCGACTTCGAGTTTGAAACACAACGTCGAAGATGGTATCGCTTACGACTACTTCACCGACATGAAGTTCCCGGATCGCGTGCGGGCGATGGCGCCATTAAAAGCCCCCGGCCCCGTCTGGTTGTTCGGTTTGCTCACGGTCAACGACCATGAGGGCCGCGAACGTCTCGTTTCACACTTCACCCGACGCAAAAGTCTGGCGGAACAGGCCGAACATGGGCTCGTCGCTTTCGACGACGATCTCGGTGTGTTCCGCATCATCGTTAAACTCGAAGCCTCGAACACGTGGAAGTTCCCGCGCGGCAATGCCGTCCAGGCTGGCGAATATTGGTACTTCGCCAGCCCGTTTTGCCATACGCGCGTGAAGGCCAACTGGGACAGCATCCGCGATCCGAACGCTTACGAGGCGTATGCCTACGATCCGATTACGAAGCAGTTTGCGTGGCAAAAAGACCGCCCACCGAGTTCGCAATCTCTCGTCGATGTGGCGACGGGAAAACCGGTAACGATTCACACGGCATCGATCAACCGGAACGCCTACCGCAAGCGTTGGACGATGATCGGCGTCGAGACGAATGCTTCCGGCAAACCGTCTGCACTCGGCGAAGTCTGGTTCGCGGAATCGGCGACGATTCTCGGGCCGTGGTCGAAGGCGATCCGGATCGCGACCCACCCGAACTACACGTTCTACAACCCGCGCCAACACCCGTTTCTCGACGAAGCGGGTGGCCGTATCATTTACTTTGAAGGCACTTACACGAACACGTTTTCCGGCAACAAAACGCCAACGCCACGCTACGAGTACAACCAGCTTTTGTATAAATTGGACTTAAGCGATGCAGGACTTTCCAACTGACAACACTCAATACGAAACTAACTACTATTTTTGCAGACGAAACAGTTAGTAGCTATGAGTTGAGCGTTGTGCATTCAGGACTTCACCCGCCGCAACCAGGGCCTTCGTTTACGGCTTCGGCCATCACTTTCAGTTGAATCATGCTGCGATCTTGCTCTTTCTCGAGGTACGCGCGGCCCTTTTTCACGTTGACGTGATCCCACGGCAACCGCTCGCTGATCGGCCGCGTTCGCTGGCTATAAAAGCCGACGTCAATGTTCAGATCGCGGAACGTGTCCCACCACAATTTCGCGTTGAAACACTCTTTCCAGCCGTCCATCCGCGCACCACGTTTCCACGCCTCGTAGAGTGCCGGTGCCACCCGCCTGTCACCGCGAGTGAGGATGCCTTCGAGCAAGCTCGTTTCGATGTCGTGCTGTTTCACCTTGACCGATTTCATGCGGCTCTGTCCGTGCAAATACTCGCCCACCCAGCGGAAGTACTCGCGATCTTGCATGCCGTTCCACTGGTACGGCGTATGTGGTTTCGGCACGAAATTCGACACGCTCGCGGTGACGTCCTTGTAACTGCCCGTGACTTCCTTGCCGATGCGGCTGATCGTCTCGGCCATCTCGATGATGCCATCAAGGTCGGTGGGGCGTTCGCCCGGCAGCCCACACAGGAAGTATAATTTCACCTTCTGCCAGCCGTTTTTGAATGCCTCGCGGCAGCCGACGTACAGGTCGTCGTTCTTGATCTTCTTGCGAATCTGTTCGCGCATGTCGTCGCGTGCCACTTCCGGTGCGAGAGTCAAACCGGCTTTGCGAACGCCCTCGAACAGGCTCGGCAACGTGCGTAACTGGTGGTTAATCCGCAGGCTCGGCAACGAGACATTGACGCCGAGCGGTCGAAAGACCTGGTGCATTCGCTTCACGAGTTCTTCGAAGTGCGGGTAATCGCTCGTCGATAGCGAGAGCAAACTGATCTCGTTCGTGCCGGTGTTTCGGTAACTGTCGAGCGCCGCTTGAACGATGGTTTCGACCGAACGAAACCGCAGCGGGCGTTTGATCGTGGTCGATTGGCAGAAGCGGCACTGGTGCGGGCAGCCACGCATAATCTCGATTGCGATGCGGTCGTGTGGCGTTTGCACGAACGGTACAACGGGCTTCGTGGGAAGCGGAATCGCATCGAAATCCTGGCTGATCGTACAAGACTGGATTTCGAGTGGCACATCGCTGCGGGTGCGGTTGACCGTGGCAATCGTGCCGTCGGCATGATACTCGTGTTGGTAAAACACCGGCGCGTAGGCCCAGACGGTGCGGCCGACGACTTCGGCCAGCATCTCCAACCGGCGGCGATACGTGTTGTCGCCGTCGCGAATCGCTTGTTCCTTGAGTTCCACCCAGCGGTTCATCACCCACGGCAGCGATTCTTCGCCGTCGCCGATGATGAATAAATCCACAAATGGAGCGAGCAATTCGGGGTTCTGCGCACCCGGGCCACCCGCGATGACGAGCGGATCGGAGACGAGGCGTTCGTCGCTGAAGTGCGGGATCCCACCGAGGTCGAGCATGTTCAGCAAGTTGGTGTAACAGACCTCGTATTGCAGGCTGAACCCGACGATATCGAACTTGTGTAACGGCGTAAATGTCTCGAGACTGTACAGCGGCAACCGCCGTTTTCGCAGGATCGTTTCGAAGTCCATCCACGGTGCGAACGCGCGTTCGCAGGCCCATTGCGGATCGTTGTTCATGATCGAATACAGCACCTGCAACCCATGGTGGCTCATGCCGATCGTGTAGGCATCGGGGAAGCACATGCAGAGCGTGCCGCGGACTTGCGAGTGATCTTTGATCACCGAGTTTAACTCGCCGCCCATGTACTGGGCGGGCGTTTTCACTCGCGGCAGCAACCGCATCACTTCGGTTTTCAGTGCGGAGTTCGTCATCGTTGTTCATCCATGTGAAATTAAGTGTGCCCGGTTTCCACGACCCGGATCGGATGATCGGATGCGGGGTTTTCGACAGTCAACGACCGACGCCCGTCGAGGAACGCCTGCAATTCGGGCAGTACGACGCGCTGACGCCAGCCCGTGCGGAGGTTGGAATCAATTGCCGCACTGACACCCGGCTGTCGTTCGCGGACGAGCCGCTTGAGGTCTTGCGTCGTTGCGACCTGGTTCGCCGCAATCGAATTCCGCGCGCACCACTCGCCGAGTACAACGACGAGCAAGCTCGAAAGTAGTGCTACGTGCGGCGGGTCGAACTCGCGTTCTTCCACCTCAGGGCATTCGTGCATCGGCAGCGATTTCGCGTGTCGAACCGCTTCAAAAATCCCCTGCGCATCGACTTTGGCCACGCCACGAAACGATTGCACTTCGTCGATGCTGTTCGGCCCGTTGCGTGCGATCTCGGCAACGAGTTCATCGCGAAGCACCGTTCGCGATGGTCGGTTGCCGCGTGCGGCACGGTCGTCGCGCCAGAAATAGACTTCGCGCGCCACCGCAAGGCCACGACGCCCCAGGCCACCGATGCCTTTGATCTTACGCCATTTTTCGGTGGCGGGGTCGTCGGAAATCGAGCGTATCAGGAACGTTTGGAATTCTTCGTACGCCCAGTCTTCGCGACTCAGTTTATGCAGCCGATCTTGAAGCGTTCGCCACATCGGTATCAGATAGCGAACATCGTCGAACGCATAATCGACCTGTGCCGCAGTCAGGGGGCGGCGTCGCCAGTCGGTCAGCGTTTCCCCTTTGTTCAGGCGTACGCCGAGCAGTTCGTTGACGAGGTTGGAATACCCAATGGGGAACGTGTAGCCGACGAGGCCCGACGCGATTTGCACGTCGAACATGTTGCCAAGTGGCCGCCCGATCCCGTGGTGGCACATTCGCACTTCTTCTCGGCCCGCATGTACGATTGACGTTCGTTTCGGGTCCGCAAGAAGATTCCAGAACTCGTCGAGCGGCCCGGTGGAGAGCGGATCGATGAGGTACATTCGCTCGGTCGTCGCCACCTGAACGAGGCATAAATCGGGGCGATACGTTTCTTCGCCGACGAACTCCGTATCGAACGCAATCACCGTGGAAGCCGCTAAGTGTTCGAGGCACGGTTGCAGCGCCGCCGACGTAGCGACAAGCTCTTGCGGAAGTTCGCGGGAACCAGTCAATTTTCGGGGCATGATTGCAGATGCCGGGTGAGGGAATCATTTCGCCATTGAAATTGTTGTACGGCGCAAAGCAGAGTAGCGTGCGGTCCAGGTAATAAGGCGGATTCGCAAAGTGAATATCGCCAAACCGTCACGGTTCCAATCGCGGCGATTTTGGGTAGTCCCTAATTGACTCCAGGCACTTTCCACCCACCCAACCCTGGACTCATTCCCGAATTTCGGAACCAACCTAACACACCAACGACTTACGTCCGATTTTGATAGTCTGGGATCACGTCAGAACCAAAATTACGGTAGCTCGTTTCGGCAAAACTGCAACTCGAAGATAAACCATAACCGATTTTTTTGACTGACGCAATTCGTGTGGGTGAGGCTAAATGCGGCGCGGCTAAACGCTGATTTCGCGGTGGCAGTTTCTCCATTGCCTGCCGATGATTTGCCAGTTGGCTTGTGCGAGTTTTTGGAGGGCTTCTGGGTAGGCTTCGCACTCGGCGGTGAATACTCGTTTTGCGAGAATTTCGGGCGTGTCGTTGTCGTGGACGGGCACGGCGCGTTGCACGACGATTGGCCCCGTGTCGTAGGTGTCGTCGGCGAAATGAACAGTACAACCGCTGACTTTCGCACCGTATGCCAACACGGCTTCGTGAACGTGATGGCCGTACATGCCTTTGCCGCCGAACGCGGGCAACAACGACGGATGCACGTTCAGCACCCGTTGGGCGTAATCGGCAGGAATGCGAATGAGATTGAGCCACCCGGCCAGACAGACGAAATCGGGGTGATACTCGCGGATGGTCGCGAACAGGCGTTCCGAGTGATTGCTACCTGCGCGTTCGATGATCTGCACGGGAATACCGGCACGTTGTGCGCGGGAAATGCCGAACGCATCGGAGCGGCTAGCGATGACGCCGACAATTTTCGCATCCAATCGGTCGTCGGCAATGCGATCGATCAGGTTTTGGAGTGTCGTTCCCCCACCGGAAATACAGACAACCAAGCGCATATTCGACCCCAAGAAGCCGCATCACCTGCCGGTATCGGTTTTCAGCTGACGCGAGAGATTGCAGTTGTTCTTTCCGACTGTCCTAGAATGGTTTATCCTGAAAGGGAGCGAACTGCACCCTGAATCTTATGGCGGCACGGATGGACGGCATTTTCCCGGAATTGACCCGACGCTTCGAAGTGAGCAAACTTCTCGGTTATCTGAATTTTTCAGACGGCCGACCCGATCCGAAGTTTCGTCGCCTCGTTGCCGATGTGTTTGGCTATCTGGGCGAATGCTCGGACCCGAACCCGTGGCAAACTGTCGCCGGATGGCTGAACGCATCGTTAAACGAGCTCGAACGCATCGGTACGGGCGCGTTCCGAGATGTCTCGCAGGCTCGTGCCGTTCTCACCGCAGCCTGCGAATTCGTGCCGATCGCGTATCGCGCCCACCACGTGGACTTGCTCGCCCACCAGCCCGATTCGATGTTGTACGTTGCGTTTTTCCTGACGCGAAGTATTGAGGCTGTGCTTCGGGAACGTGCCAAAAGCCCTACGGACACCCCCGAGAAATTGGCATACGCTTCAATTTTAACACTGAACGATTACGTCGGGTATCGCCCGATCGCTCTGCTGGAAACCCGCGCCCAGACTGAGTTCTATCCGCACGAAAAAGTCTGCCCGATACCGATGTACTTTGCCGGGGTTGGTGTGGCACCGGGGCGTTATTCGGACCTAATCCGCGTTGCGCTCGATTTGTTAATCACCACCGATGCGAACTTTCACGACGAAGCCGGTTTCGACCCGTCGCGGCTCGACGAACTCGGGATCGATCCGCGTGCGGTCGATCACTTTCACCCGGTTTCCAAGCGACCGAACCTGCTTTTCGGCGAATGGGATCCGCACCGCATCGACAATAGTGGCAACTATCGCCGGTTTGTGCTTCGGCAAACGACGCTCGACGCGCTGATGCTCTGGATCGATGGTGGTCGGGCAATAGGCCAGGTGAATGAGTCGCCTTATGCCGAACGGTTATTCGAGTCGGCAGCCGTCCTCGCGGGGACGATCCTCATGGGCGCGGGCGTCTGCGGATCGGGGCCGACGGTCTACGATTCCACCGTCACGCTGACGACGCTCGTTCAGCGCATCGCCCACTATCGCGATGACTTTTATCGCAAGCTACTCCAAAGCCTACCCGGCCCGCACGGCGAACGGTTGCGGAACGAATCGGCGAAGCGAAAACAGCCATTCGCGGGCGTGCGTCAGTTCCTGAACCAGTCTATCGCGATGGATCGGGCGACGCACTTGCAAGAACGGCGGCTGGCAATTTTCTTTGCCGCGATGGGCTATGCGAAAGCGGCGCGAGAACGGGCGGCCAAGATACCCGCACCGTCGGTTCGCTTCGGTTGTGCGATCCGCCTGAACCAGACCGAAGCCGAGTTTGCCGCGAAGGCGGGGCGTACGACCGAAGCCGCTCGGTTGCTCGCGGATGCGGAAGACATGCTGCGTCGCGGCATCGACTGCGGCGCGCTGATCGACCCGTGGAATATCCTCGGTTTTCAGGGTTTGTTCCCGATATTCGCGGGGCGTGAAGATACGGTTCGTGATCCGCGTTCGGAAGAACTGATACTGACCGTGGGTCGTCAGTTCGATCGCTACGCGCTCGCGTTGGCATCTGGGGACGATGCTGGCGAACGCACGCACGATTCGCCGCTCGCGATGGCGATGCGACGCCTGGCCGATTGGTGGGATGCGTTCGCCACGCCGACTGTCACCGATATGCCGCGGGTTCTCGGTGGCGAGCGAACCGATGCCGCGATACACGTTGCGAAGGCGCTCGCACTTTGGAAGCAAGCCCCCACGTCGGAGCACGATGTCGGGTTTTGGCGCAAGCATCGCGACGGGTTCAACACGCCAGCCGCTTTCGCCCAAGTGATCGAAGCGCTGCTCGACCAGCAAGATTATAAAGGCTCGCTGTCGCTACTGATGATGTGGCTCAGCGAAGTCGATACGGTTCCGCTACAAGATCCCTCGGCGTCGTTCCTGCGGCTCTCGTTCCGTTGGCTGAAATCTACGATTGCCGCCAGTCCGACGAACGGGCCGCTCGTTCGCCGATTCTTCGAGTTGCTGGAAGCGAACGCGGACACGCTTTGGCAAGTTCCCGTTGTTGGCGCGAGTGGTGGGGAATCGGAATTAGACGAAGCGGAAGACACCGACGACGAAGACGACGACGACAATGATTTCGAGTCGGCCTACGAAGGCATGGTCTATCGCGATTCGGCCGACGACGGCAACGAGGGGGCGCTCGCTGAATCCGGCCCGACGAGCGTGGCGGATGATTTCCCGCTGGAATCGTCGGCCGAACGCTTCGAGACGCGATTGCGGTTCATCGCGGCAGTCGCTCGCATGTGGCGCACGGCATCGCTGCCGCAACTCTGGCACGCCGACGATACCGATTCGGTCGATGCACTCACGGTTTGGTTGCTGACGGCACAACAACACCGGATGCATCTCGACGTGTTCATCGAACGGCTTCATGCGATTGAGCTTTCGGATAATGCGTCTGCGCTCGAAGGTGTGATGGAGTACGATCGTCGCCGGATCATGAAAGGACACTTGCTCGACATGGCCGTTTCGACGGCGGTGGAGATGGCGGCGGCCGAACGAGCGCTGTCCGCAGCACTTTACACGAAGCCCGAACTCAGATCCGCAGAAGAAGATGCCGCGACCGGTTGGAGCGACCTCGCCGTGCAACTCGAACAAGCGATCTTGCGTGGCGACACGGCGAGTGCCCGCGAGCGTTTGATCCCGTTCATCGAAGCGTTCCGCCGCGAGCCGTTGCTCGTCAACCCACCCGCCGATGGTGGCCCTCCCGGACCCGCACTGCGCGCGCAAACCGCACTGCAAATGATGGAGTCATTACTACTCCGCTTGCCGCGTTTGGGCCTGCTGCGCGAGACGTACCACCTCACGAAACTTTCGCGGGCAATGGAACGGAACGAGCCGCCTGAACGGCGTCGCGTCAGTACGTTCGATCAACTCTTTCGCACCGCCGTCCTCGCCACGGTTGATGCATTGGCGAGTTCGGCGAAAGTGCGCAGCGATGGTTTGCCCGACGACGGCCCACTGCTGCCCGCACTTCGGCAGATCATGAACGTCTATCGCACGTTGTGGATCGAACACAGTCAATCGCTGCGATTATCGTCGCTCGAATCGGTACTCGATGATAAAGACTGGCAAGACATGAAGGAGTTTATCCGCACGTACGGCGGCGATCTCTTTACCGTGCGGTTTCTGACACTCTCGAACATACGCGGCATTCTCTCGCAGGGCGTCGACGAATGGCTCGAACGGATGGCCGACCCCGACAACCAAGCCGATCCGATGAGCGGAACGGAACCGCTGAAACTCGTCGTTGCATGGCAAGAAGGCACCGTCGATAAGCTACGGGCCAAGCGAAGCCTTGAGGTCGTGCTTCAGGCGCTGATCGAACACTACGACGAATATCGCGACTACAACACGACAACGACACAATCGGATTACGGCGAGAATTTGTTCATCTTGCTCGATTTCCTTCGCCTGAAAGTCGTGTACGATCGCCGAGCGTGGCGGATGAAGCCGATGGTGTTCGCGCACGAGATGCTGTGTCGCCGCGGTCACGATCGCCTCGCGGTGAGTTGGCGGGACATCATGCTCGAGGATGCTGCCAAGCCGGCGGACGAACTGCTCGCGCAACTCTCGGCCCGCGAAACCGAGCACGGCATTCGCGTGCGAACGATCCGCGACCGCCTCGAAGAGCGTTTCCTGCATCCGCTGCAAATCGATCGTGCCGTCGCGCGGGTGGCCCCCGCACTCGCCGCCGTCCGCGACAGTGCGACGACCGAGCCAGAAAATTCGCCGGTGTTCCTTAGCTTGCTCGATGCCATTCAGCCGTTGGCCGCCTCGCCATCGGGCGTTGGCCTCGATGTGCCGGTCTGGCTGCGGAAACTCGAAGACGAGTTGCGGAAACTTCGCGGCGTTCGCTCGTCCGATGGCGACGACGAGAAAATCGAAGACCCGCTGCCGACGCCGCACGTACGTATCGACTTTGCCGAACTCCAGCGGCAACTCGCGATCTGGGAACGCCCCATCGACGAAAATGGCTGAAAGATCGGGGTTGATTTCCGACCCGAATTTGTTGAAGTTCAACAAATTCGCTTTTGCAACGCGATGCGGAAGCATCTATAGTTGTCCGAAGCAGAAGTCTCGCAGCGTCGGTCGCCGTGGGATTTTGCGATAGCAAATAAGGGCACTCCAAAAGTGGATTCGACGTCGACCGAACAATTTGCGACGGCCTGCGGAGCTTACGCCCCGATTGAAGTCTTAATCGAGCAAGAAGATGGGACGGCCGCCGCCCGTGGATTGCTCGATTTCCCGTTCGCGCTCATCGGCAGTCACGAAGCGAGCGACATCCACCTCAACGCCACCGATATCGAACCAATCCATGCGTTTCTGCAAGTCATCGGTGGCCATGTGTTTGTGGGCGATCTGGGTAGCCGCGGTGGAATCTACTGGCCGCACGGTCGAGAAATGTACGGTTGGCTCGTCCCGGAAGCACCGGTGCAGATCGGCCCGTTTCGAATTCATCTCGTCGAAGCCGTGTCGCCACACCCCGCCGAATTCGGCCCGACGTTCCACCCGCTGGCCGCTGGCCCCGATGTACCGATGGGGCTGCCGAAATGTACGATCGCATTTCGGAATGGCCAAGCGAAGCGAACCGAGTGGGAAGTCAACCGCGTCCTGACGTTCATCGGGGCCTCGCAGTCGTGCAAAATCCACCTCGTCGGCAAGGACATTGCGCCGTTCCATTGCTACTTGCTGCACACGTACGATGGCCTGTGGGTCGTCGATCTGACCGGCGGGAACATCCTCGTCAACGGCGAACCGGTGCGTTTGGCACGGCTATCTGATAACGACGAACTCCAAGTCGGCGAGTTCGTGATCGAGGCAAAGTATTACGAAGTCGACGCGATGGCAGAAGTCAACGACGGCAGGATCTCGTTCGATGTCGACGAGTCTTCGCCGCCGTTGCGAATTCCTGCGGTCCACAACCAGACCGAATACGACGAAGATCTGGCGAGCGAACTGATTGCACCGAATCGCCCGTTGACGACCGAGCAGATCGAAGAGATCATTACGAAGGTCACGGGTCCTTCGAGCGATCTCGGTGCGAACTTCACCTCCGGGTTTTTGCAACAGACACCCGACCCGATCGGCCCCGAACTAATCACGGCCAGTGCCAGCACGCACGCACCGCGTGTCGAAACGCCGTTGGCGGCGCTTCAGGCGATGGCAATGCCGGCGTTCCGCCCGATGGTATTCCCGACGATCGCAGTGCCCACGGGCGATGCCGATACGTCCGTGGTGCCGATGCTAAAGCAACTCGGCGAAATGCAGAACCAGATGTTCGCGCAATTCCAGCAATCGTTGATGATGATGATGCAGATGTTCGGCCAGATGCACCGCGAACAAATGGGGGCGGTGCAAAGCGAACTCGGCCGCATGACCGAGTTGAACGTCGAACTACAAAAGCTCCAGCTCGAGATGACGAAATCGAACGCCAAGAAGGAAGCACCCGTCGCAGAACCTGCGTTAACGTCGGAACTTGCTTCGAATTTGCCCGCACCCGACGATGTCCCGGCTATGACGGAAGAATCCGCCGAGAACCACAACTGGGTCTACGAGCGGATGAACCAACTCAACGAAGAACGCCAGTCGATCTGGCAACGTCTCTTCGGAATGCTAACGCCAAAAACCAACGGCAGCGGAGCCGCGTGACGATTACTTGCGTGGCGTCCCGATCAGCAATTCGAGTTGCGCACGAAACTTCTTGTGAATCGCGGTCGTGCCTTTCGAGAGTACAATTGCTTCGCGAATGCTAAGCCCAGGGTCGGGCACGGGAAGTTTATCGAGCGCTTCGTCGAGCGTGCCATCGAGATGATACTTATTGTCTGTCGAACTGATGTCGATAGCGAGCGAGCGAAGTAGATCGAGATCGCGATAGAAACTGCGTTGATCGATTTTGAGTTTCTTCGTGATCGCTTCGCGGGTGAGAGGGCTGCCCGCAAGATGTGTCAGCAATCGGCAAAGTCGAGCAGCACGAATTTGAGTGATGATACAAGCCTCTTCCAACTTCGACTTAGCCATTATGATTTCTACCCCAAGTTTTGTGGGCCGCAAACGACTCGCAGAATCCGGACCGACTTCTGCGAGTCGTGATGATGTCGTCGAATGCAGAGTTTAGGCCACTTCGCGAGGGGGATCAAGCATTACTTCCGCGCTTTCTGCAAAAGAATTTCAATCTCCGACAATCCGGTGTCAGTCGGTCGCTACTTCTTTGCACTCCAGGTGTACGCGGTCAGGTGGTTGAGGTCGCGAACGACGATATTTTCGCCCGCAACCGCGAGGTGTGCCCACGATTCGGATTCGGAAATCTTGCGTTCGTCGAGCAGCGTAAACTGCTCGGGGTTCGCCTCGAAGAGGTAAAGAACCCCCTTCTGATCGAGGCCGAGAAGCGTGTCGCCGTTCGCGATGAGGCTCCAGTATTTACCGAACGATTTCTCGGTTCGCCACGTCTGCTTACCCGTTTTCAGGTTGACGCAAATCAGGCGTTGATCCTTGCCGAGAAGGTACGCGTGATCTTTTACGATTACTGGCGACGACATGTTGCCTTCGTACTTGAACGCCCAACCGTCTTCGACACGGTAGCCTTCCGCCGAGCTTCGCACGTTGAATAGTTGCGTGTTACCGCCATATGTGCTGGTGAAGAAACCGTCGCCGAACTGCGTGGGCGTGAGGATGTTCATCCCGCGGAACGACGGTACTTCGCGGCTCCAAAGTACCTTCCCCGTGGCTCGGTCCACGCCGGCTAATTGGGATCGCGTTTGCACGACGATTGCTTCAGTCGTACCGAATGTGCCTAGCACCGGCGATGAAAACGCACTCCCGGACATTGCATCTTTCGATTCCAAAACTCGCCAGATCACTTTGCCGGTTTTCTTTTCGATTTTGACCACGCCACCGCCCGCTTGCACGTACACCGCATCTTTATCGACGAGCGGCGAGGACGCACAACCGAACGCGGGTACGCCACTTGCGTACTTCGTAGCCAGGTCGATCCTCCAACGCACATCGCCCGTAGCGGCATTGAGGCAGACGAGCAGATCGCGAATCCCTGCTACGTAAAGCGATTCGCCATCGTAGGCGGGTGTCGCACGAATCCAACTGCCGTTCGACGCTGCAAAAAACGGCACCGTGAGCGATCCATCCCACTTTTGTTGCCAGATCGGCTTGCCCGTCTTTCGGTCGAAAGCGGTGACGACTTCGATTTTCTTGTCGATAGTTTCGGTCGTAAAAACGCGATCTTCGCCGACGATCGGCCCCGAATAACTCGGTCCGAGATCGCTGACTTTCCAGGCTTCCGTCAGCGCGTTGCCTTTCAACTGTTTCGGCCACGGTTTCGCACCCGAGATCACACCGCTACGATCTGGGCCACGCCACTGTGGCCACGTGTCCGCAGTCGGCGGGGCACTCGAAGCGAACAAAATGGACAAAGAGACAACGCAGAATCCGGTCACGGTTTCCGTCCTTTCAGAACTGAACAGACCCCTGCCGTTTCCAAAATCGGCAGGGGTCTGAGCGGTGGTTCATAAATGGTTGTGCGGTTACTCGGTGGGGTAATCAACGAGTGCCTTGCGGAGCTTGTCGAGAGCACTCGCCTGAACTTGGCGTACGCGCTCTTTGGACAGACCGAGTTCTTCGCCGACTTTCTCGAGAGTTGGCGAAATCGTCTGCTCTTTGAGGTTGAAACGTAAGCCGATAATCGACTTCTCTCGTGCGGTTAGTAGCGGGTGGTCGTCTCGAAGAAACTGATCGACGCGAAAACTTGCACTGCTGGTCGGCTCGTAAATCGACTTGCCACCCGGTTCGCCATCGGGCAAAACATCGAGCGACATCGATCGAGCAAGCCAGTCCGTCGACAGACGTTGCGAAATCCGGGCGAGTGCCCGCACGAGGCAGGTGTAAGCATACGTACTGAAGCGGATACCCATCCACGGGTTATAAACGGCAACAGCCTGAATGAGCACAATGTGGCAATCACCGATCATATCGTCCGCACGATTGGCAACGGCCATTCGCCGTCGAACCGCACGGTAAATGAGTTTGCGGTTCCCGATGACGATACGATCGCGTAAAGTCAGGTAAATCCCGTGCCACGTTTTCAGTTCGACGTCAGACTTCGAAGTGTGCATCCGGTGTGCGGCGTAGTGCATGTAACGGGCATGTTCCCGCGTCACTTCGTCGGGCATGTACTTATCGTCGTAAGACGTGTTGGCAGCGATTATCTGAGTAGGATCGTAAACTTTGGCCGCATTGGAAAGGCGGAACGTGTCGTGACGTACATAGCTGGGAAGGCTCATCGAACGATGGATCGTTCGGGATACGGAACGAGTCGCGGGTTTGACGTCGAGCATGTTAATCTCCGTGCGAGAAACATCACAATTAAGTGCGTTTTGAACGATTGTAACTACTGCCGCTTATGTTGCACACTACTTTACAAAGGAATCTGAGAAAAAAACCGCGAAACGGAAACGACCATAACCGCGAAAAACGTCCAATACGTTCTTATACATGGTCTGATACCTCCCTTTCGTCAAGTTGATTCTGGATTTATTTACCGAATATCGCTATAATGTCTGAAAACGGGTTTGTTTTCAGCCTTTCCAAAGAATTAACTAAAATCGTCCGAAACGTACGCAATCGTCTTTTGTCGATGTTTACGAGAGGTTTATGAATCCCGAAATCCCTCAGCCGATCATCGACAGACAATACGTTAGTACTGCCAAGGTCGCGATCGCACTCGGCGTCAGTGTGACGACCGTTAAACGGTGGGTCGACGATGGCACATTGCCCGCCCATCGCACTGCTGGTGGACACCGCAAACTCCTCGCCGGCGATATCCTCCGCGCCGTCCGAGATGGCAATTTGCCAAATGCCGATCTCAGCAAGCTGTTTCCGGGTGCAGGTTCCGCGAACAGCCTCGATGTCCCAACGGTATACGCAAAGTTCATCGAAGCCATCGCGAAGATCGATCCGGATGCGATTCGTGAACACATTCATGCGGCCTACCGTGGCGGCATGATGATCGATGCGATTGCCGATCAACTCATTTCTCCCGCCCTCAAATACGTGGGGCAGCAGTGGGAGAAGAAGAAAATGGACGTGCATCAAGAGCACCGTGTCACACAATCATGCGTCGGCGCAATCTACGAATTGCGAGCGTTCTTGCGCATGAACGTCGAACTCGTTCGCCCGATTGCGGTCGGCGGTGCGCCGGAACACGACCATTTTATTTTGGCCAGTCTTTTGTCAAAATTAACTCTCATCGAGAATGGATGGAACGCAATCAATCTCGGTCCGCATACCCCGATGTCTGCGTTCCATGCGGCACTCGAAGAACTTTCGCCGCAATTGGTCTGGATTTCTGTTTCGCATATTGCATACCCCGACAAATTCCTCGTGGAGTACAACGAATTTTTCCGAACAGCTGATAAAAAGAACATTGCGGTGGCAATCGGCGGTGCAGGACTCGGCGAGCTTCGTTCAAAAATGCCCTATACAACGTTCGGCGATGGCCTCGGGCACTTGGCTTCGTTCGCGAGATCGTTCAAGCATCTTCCGCAACCATCCCGTCGCGGACGGCCATCGACCTTCCCCAAACCCGCCGAGTAATTACTACTCTCCGCCCGATGTATCAGTGGTTACGAGAAATTTCTCAACCTCGCCCGCAGGAATCGGTTTTTTCCCATCGAGCGGAGGCGAAGGTAGCGTGTGTGATTCTGAGTCGATCGGCAATTTGTCTTTCGTTTCTTCCTGAGTTCGCAGAATCTCTTTTGGCTTGTGATTCATTGCCTTGTCTCCCTTACGTTTAATAATGAGAATCAAGTGATGCAATGCACGTGCCAAGTTTCATGATTTGTTCAAACGGAATCGATTCTCCTTCATCCTGCTTCAATCACTTCCATTAGTAATGCAGGAGACTTCCCGAATTTTAAGGCGTATTCGTCGCGCGTCGGTGCGAGTCTGACTTGGATTTTGCTTGTATGATGCAGTGCGATGTCCGAGAATTTGTGATCGATGAACGGGTTTCGGAAGCGGTCGAGCGTTTGTTCGGCAAACCATTGCGCACGATCAACGCGGGAATCGATCGTCGGGACGATCTCTTCGAATAGCAGTTTCCGCAGCCAGGCGTTCAGTTCGGGGTCGTTAATTGCATCGCGAACGATTGTGAAGCCACGAGGGACGGCTCGGATTAGCAATGCCGTGTGTGCCGCATTCAAGATTCGCACCTTGCGTAAGAAGAATGGCAGCACGTCGTGGGTTCGTACGATTGCCGGATGCTGAAGCAGAAACTGCGATCGCACATGATCTTCGAGGGCAAACAGTGCGAACGGCTCGGCGACAATTACCATCGGATCGGTCGCTAATAGCGGGTGATCTTTCGGCGTGCCGGTCACGATGCGATCGACCAACGTGTGTAGCCACACGCAATCCTCCGTGATGTACGCAATGAACTCTGCTGGCATCGCCCATTCGGTTGCGATCTTCTTGAGAAGTGCTTTCAGAATCTCCGCGTTTCCTTCGATCAATTCGCACGGGACGATCGTAACGCCCGGCTGTTTGGCTCGCCAGCGAACGTGTAACACGCGCAGGAGTTTCGCTGGAAACGACTTCGGCACAATATCGGTGGCGGCATCGCTCGCATCTCGGGCGAACCCGGCTTCAGTCGTATTCGAAAGGATCGTCTTCAACTCCGGCGAAGTTGCCACCCGCAGCACTTCGTCCCATTCAGTGCCCGCGTGGAGCGCCCGGCTGATGCTCGCACAAAGTTCGACGCAATCGACGACCGAGCCATTTTCGTATCCGCGAACCACGATGTGATATTGGCCACCTTGCTCGTTCAAACCAGCCGCACGGGCATCGCCGGTCGATTGCACGACGACGACGCGGCCGATATTCTGACCCTGCACGTTCCCCTGGTGAATGAACGAATCGACAAACGCCCGCAAGAAGCGGCCCGAGCCAAATTGCAGGATCGTTTCCGGGAGGTTCGTCATGAATGGCTCGCGACAAGGGAGAATTAGACGAGTTCTAGCTTATCAACTCGGCTGCGAACCAATATCCTCCAACGTGTCGCGTGGGCTTTTTAATTGTCGGTAAACTGCTTACTATAACGTTAACTGTTTACCTGCAAGGGAGTCTTGTCATGACTGTGGATAACTCTGCCGAGGTTCGCCAACAGCGCGTCCGCGAATTCATGCAAATGTTACCCCTGACGATTGAACTTGCGGGGTTGCCGCTCTGCGAGGCCGGTCGAATGTTCACGCAAGATCAACTCGATCTGCGCGGCACGCACATCCGCAACGCCTACAAACTGGCACGCCAAATCGTCAAGGACGTCTCCGAAGGCTGATTATTCCCCGAGGCTACTATGAATCGTCGCCAAGCACTTGCATCAACCGCGGGGGTAATCGGTACCGCAGCGTGGCCGTATACGGCGCGTGCCGCAGACGCGAAGCCGAAACGGCTTGCGGCCGTCAATAGTGCGTATTTCAAACTCTCGCACGCTTATCACATCGTTGGCCGCTTCGTTTACGGGTATACGGTCAACGGCAAACATCACCGGCCACCCTTTCAGCTCGTTCGCCAGTTCAATCATCAGTACCATGCCGAGGGCAAGATGCAGGATCTGGCCCGCCCATTGATGAGGAAGAAAGGCGTTGCCGTTGCGGAGACAATCGCCGAGGCGCTCGGCGGCGCGAACGGCCTCGACGTCGATGGCGTCTTGATGATCGTCGAACACGGCGATTACCCGCGCAACGAACGGAACCAGATCCTGTACCCGCGAGCCGAGTTTTTTCAGCAGATCGTCGACGTGTTCCAGAAATCGAAAAAGTGCGTCCCCGTTTTCGTCGACAAGCACCTCTCGTACGATCACGTCAAAGCACGAAAGATGTACGACACGGCCAAGATGATGGGCTTCGGCCTGATGGCGGGTTCGTCGTTGCCCGTAACCTGGCGTCGCCCCGAGTGGGAACTCCCGTTCGGCGCAACCGTCGAGGAAGCGGTCGTCTGCTTCTACGCCGACCTCGACATCTACGATTTCCACGCGATGGAAACGCTGCAATGCCTGATGGAACGCCGTAAAGGCGGCGAAAGTGGCGTGAAACGCCTCACGACGTTCACCGGTGATGCCGTCTGGAAAGCGTGGGATCGCGGCGTGTGGAACAAGGATCTCGCCGAGGCGGCGCTACGGAGAAGTGGCAGCCGCGATTACGGAACGCCGCGGGATCACGTCGAGAATCCGACTGCGGTTTTGGTCGAATACGCCGACGGAACTCGCGGGACGTTGCTGCATTTACCGGGATATGTGGCGGACATCACGGCCGCCGTGAAGTTGAAGGGCGATCCGCAACTGCATTCGACGTTGTTCGTGTTACCGGCCCCGCCCGGCGCACGATTCTTCGATGCACTAACGTTTCAGATCGAAGAGTTCTTCGCAACCGGCCAAGCACCGTATCCGGTCGAACGCACGTTGTTGACAACGACATTGCACGACTTCGCGATGCGGTCGGTGGCAGCGGGCGGAACGGCCATCGCAGACCCCGTCATGATGGTGAAGTACCAGATACCGGATAAATCGTGGTACTTTCGCGGGCCGTTCTCGGACGAATGACAATCATCGAACGGCAATCGCCGTCGCAGTGACGAAGAGCCGCGAGTACGAGAATGAAATCCGTACGTCGGTAACGCCTCGGGTTTCGTAGTGATCTTTCGTCGGGCCACTAATGACGACGTACGGCTCGATCGACGATTCGCACACGACTTCGACATCCCGCCAGTCTACACCGCGACGCCATTTCGTACCGAGCGCCCGAAACACCGCTTCTTTCGTTGCCCAGATTGCTGCGTAATATTCCGTGCTGTGTGTCCGCTCGGCACAATACGCCATTTCCCGCGCCGTGAAGACCGTACACAGGAACTTCTCGGCATGTTTGTCGATGAGTTTCCGCACGCGCGGGCAGTCCAAAATATGCGTCCCGAGGCCAACGATTTCCATACCGGTAACCCCGTTCGGTACAATGCTCGTTTGAGTCGATTCGGTTCGCGCGTTGCCGCGGGAGTTACGAATGTCTGTTGACCTGTTGTCCGACCTCACGCCGATCCAACGCGAAGCGGTCGAATGT
>Ga0105044_10002505_pt1 | contig 25076 bp, 27 predicted proteins | sample MAT01_FD_78092 | JGI IMG/M metagenome (GOLD analysis project Ga0105044, IMG submission 78092) | Freshwater microbial communities from Lake Fryxell liftoff mats and glacier meltwater in Antarctica - MAT-01 | ecosystem: Environmental > Aquatic > Freshwater > Ice > Liftoff microbial mat | place... | reverse complement strand
TAGCGTCAAGCGATAACTATCGCGTTAGCGATAGCGTCGAAATTCGCAATAGCGATAGCGTTAAGCGATAACTATCGCGTTAGCGATAGCGTCGAAATTCGCAATAGCGATAGCGTCAAGCGATAACTATCGCGATAGCGATAGCGTCGAAATTTGCAATAGCGATAGCGTCAAAATTCGCGATAGCGATAGCGTCGAAATTCGCGATAGCGATAGCGTCAAGCGATAACTATCGCAATAGCGATAGCGTCGAGCGATAACTATCGCGATAGCGATAGCGTCGAGCGAAGCCGAGACGCCTTACCGTCACGGTGAGCGGAGCCGAACCGCCAACTCGTCACTAAATTATGAAACTCGCATCGAATTATCAATCTCCTTCGACCATGCCAGAATTCCCCCTTTAAGATTTGCCAAATTATTAAATCCATATCTTGATTCGAGTTCTCTTACGGCGGCGGCGCTTCTGGCACCGCTTCGGCAATGCACAATCACGGGTTTATCTCGTGAGATACGATCACTTTGATCGATCACCATACCTAGTGGAATGAGTTCACCTCCGAGATTAGCGGTTTCAAACTCGTGCTCTTCTCTTACATCAATAAGTTGAAAATCGACTTTATCATCGATCATCTTTTTCAATTCCTGTACGGTAACTTCTTTCATAAAATATCGTTTTTAGAGATCAAAAAAATCCCGTAGGAAATCAGGCGATCTCTTTTATTTCGGATGCTGGTTTATCGAGGAACTGGAAGAACGTGTCGCTTCGCAATCCAAGACGTAACGATTCAAGAGCGATTACTTCGGTGGGGGCAATATTTCCCAGGTTCACATTCGCACCAAAAAGTTTTATAAAATAAACCTGTTGCGACTTCATAGGAGTTTCCCATATAATTTTTTCGACAGGTACATTTTTAACTATTTTATTAATGAGCATCACATGTGCTTTACCGTTAGGTCTATAAATACCTACGGTTCCACTTTCGCGGGCTTCGGCAATCACTTTCCAAACGCCGGCATCAATTTCTTTCTGCATCATCTCAATCCACCTGTTGGGATGAATAATAATACCTTCTTCTTTACTACCCACTTCTGAAATCACCGTTACTACTTTGCTAAGGCGCTTAATAAGTTTACACTTTTCTTCATGAGGAATGGTAATAGATCCGTCGGATATTTCGGCAGTTTCAATTTTAAATTTCTCAAGAATTTTTATAAACTGTGGCACCTCATTCCTTGCAATATATGCTTCGAGCAGGGTACCTCCGAAATATAGAGGGATTCCGGCACTTTTATATAGACTGATTTTATCAACAAGTCGTGGAGTAATCAAAGCGCTGCCAAATCCCAGTTTCACCACATCGGTGTAAGGGCCGTTGCCGTCGATAAAATCTTCAGTTTCGCGAACGCTCAATCCTTTATCCATAACCATAGTAAGGCCTACCTTCCGGGGTTTGCTACTCCGATCAGGGATCTGACTTAATTCAAAGTTCATGGATTATTTTTTTTATTTCTTATCAGGTTAACTACATGCTGATCATTTTTTAAATCGGGCAGCATATCAAATAAAACACCGCTACCTTCGGGATCTTTTTCGAGTGCCATTTCCAGAAAGTGATACGACTCCAAAGGTGATCCTGCGCTATAAAGATTTATGGTTTGACGGTATAGGAGTTCAGCACATTCAGGATGAAACATAATGGCTTTGTCGGTAATCGCAACAGCCTCCTCGGCATTACCTGTTTCAGTAAGGAAATGGGCATAAGAGATCCATCCATCTATGAGTTCAGGTTCTTCTTCTATCACTTTCACATACCATTCACCTGCTTCTTCAATATTGTTTAAATTATATTCGCAGTCGCCAAGCAGTAACCAGAACTCAGCATTGTGTGCATCTTTTTCGATGGCTTTGCGCACATAGTGAATTGCTTCATACCAGCGATCTTCAAACTCCAGTGTAATTGCAATGCCGTACCAGGCCTGGGCCATATCGGGCAATAACTTAACTGCTTTTTTGTAATAAGTACGTGCATCATCCATCTGCTCCAGCTTCTCATAACATTCTGCAATGTTAAAATAAGTGATAGCATCCGGTTTATAATACTCAAATGTTTGTTTGTATTTTTGAATGGCATCTTCAAAATGTCCAAGCATAGCCAAAACATGTGCTTGGTCTAGATAGGCCGGTGCATAATCTTCTTTAATCAGAATGCAATAGTCAAAGGCCTGCAATGCTTCTTCAAAATTCCCTAAACGGCACTGAACATCACCTAAATTATACCATGCTGCATAGGAGTATGGATCTTTGTCGATAAGCAATTTGAAATATACAATTCCCTCCTGCAACTTACCGGTTATACCCCAACATGCCGACAATTCTTCCATAGCCAGTTCATAGTTGGGGTTCTGTTTAATAGCCAATTTAAAATACTCAATCGCTTTAGGATAATTAAGCATGTTCTGATAGGTAATCGCCATGCTGAAATAAATTTCATCCTTAACATCAGATAAGGGAAGCGCTTTTTTAAAGCATTCCAGTGCGGCGCTAAATTGTCCGCTGGTATTCAAAATATTACCTCTGATAATGTGCAATTCGAGGTCGTAAGGACTTATCCGCTCTACTTTTTCAAGTGTATCAAGGGCACGTTTTTCTTGTCCGGTGATAGCAAAAAGATGTGCCTGCTTAATTAAGAAATTAACAGAATTGGGGTGTAGCGAAAAGGCATATCCGGATACCTCCAAAGCCTTTGAATGTTCACCATTTTCAATATAAAAATCAATGATCCTGATCAGCGCATCTACATCAAAAAAATAGCGATCCTGGTTACGAATCATTTCTTCGAAACGGCTAACAGAAAGTTCAATTTTTTCGTTCAGATCATCCTGATTATCAAAGTCATCATCATCTTCTTCCATACACCGTCGGTTTTTTTACCTTCCTAAACCATTACAAATTTACGGAAAAAGATAGCGCTGTGCCAGTCCCTTTTAAAAGTTATCCACATGGAGCTGTTATTTTTATGCCATATGTTTGATAATGAACACTTAAGCATTACCCTCAGGAAGTCTGTTTTTGGCAACTTTTTGATGTAATACTTTACCTGTTTAGTATCAAAACACCCTTGCTTATCACTAACTTTGCGGGGTTATGCATTTGCAGAAATTAGTCCTTCTGAATTTTAAAAATTACCAGGATGCCAATCTGGAATTTATACCCACTGTAAATTGTTTTACAGGGATGAATGGCAGCGGTAAAACCAATTTGCTTGATGCCATTCATTATTTGTCGGTAACCAAAAGTTATTTTAGTTCATCCGATACACAAAGTATCAGGCACAATGAGCATTTATTAATGATACAGGGTGATTTTGATGTTAATGGTGTGAAGGAATCGGTGTTGTGTGGGATAAGGCAGGGGCAAAAAAAGCAATTTAAAAAAAATCAAAAAGAGTACGAAAGGCTAAGCGATCACATTGGAGTTTTTCCGGTGGTGATGATTGCGCCTACCGATCAGGAACTGATTACCGAAGGGAGTGAAATACGTAGAAAATTCATGGACGGTGTTATTTCACAATACGATCATCATTACCTTGAAGATTTGATACGTTACAATCAGGTACTTTCGCAGCGAAATGCTTTGCTTAAGCAATCATCAGCAAAAGGAATTATCGATTGGCATTCGTTTGCTGTTTGGGATGATCAATTGATTAATTATGGAAGCAGAATATTTAAAAAAAGAGAAGAATTTATTGCAGGGTTTGAGCCTTTGTTTAGCAAATTGTACAATTTTATTTCGGCAAGTATAGATGCCGTTTCCATCACTTATGAGTCGCAATTACTAAAAAGTAATTTTCATGAATTGTTGCAGAACGCTCATTCACGCGATCTCGATATGCTGTACACTACGGTAGGTGTTCATAAGGACGATCTGGCTTTTAATTTGAAAGGACACCCGGCTCGCAAATATGCATCGCAAGGTCAGCAAAAGTCGCTGGTGATAGCTCTCAAGTTGGCACATTTTAATTATTTATGTGAGCGTGGGTTTGCAAAACCTATTGTATTGCTTGATGATATCTTCGACAAGCTGGATGAACAAAAAGTAGAACGTCTCATGGAACTGGTGAGCCGCGATGAATTTGGTCAGCTTTTTATAACCGATAGTCATTCTCACCGCATTCCCGAAATCTTTAGTAAAATTAGCGTACCGTTAAAGCTCTTTCATGTTGAAAACGGAGTTGTCACCGAAAATGAAAAAGCCTTCCACTCATGAGAAACACCAAAGAACAAAGCCTCAAAGACGTTATCGATCAATTAATCGACAGCTACAAAATAAGAGGCAAGATGAATGAGGTGAAGGTAAAAAATATCTGGGAGCAACTCATGGGACCGGCAATAGCGAAACGCACCGATAGTATCAGCATTAAAGAAACTACACTTCACATAAAAGTATCATCAGCTCCTTTGCGGGAAGAGCTCATGTTTCAACGTGAAAAAATTAAAGCTTTGATGAATAAAGAATTGGGAAGTATGTTTCTAACAGATGTGGTTTTGCATTAAAAAGAAGAGGCGAGTGAAGGTTAGTGTTGGCGAGTGAAGGAAAGTGAAAGTTAGTAGGAATTGATGACGAGAAAAGAGTGATTGAAGAGAGGAAGCGAATAGTTTTTAAAAATAAATTTATATCACAAAAAAACCGCTTCGCGATTGGCTGAAGCGGTTTTGAATTTTTACTATAATGATTTAAAATCTTTCGAGTTTTGAAAAGAAGAAGTTTCCTTCGATATCTGCGTTCACATCACTATCGGATCCATGAACCGCGTTTGCATCGATTGATTTTGCATACAGGTTTCTGATGGTACCGGGAGCTGCTTTGGCAGGATCGGTTGCCCCTATCAAGGTACGGAAATCTTCCACTGCATTATCTTTCTCCAGTATAGCTGCAATAATAGAGCCTGAAGACATGTAGCTCACCAAATCCTTATAAAAAGGACGTTCCTTATGTACTTCATAAAACAAACCGGCCGATTGTTCACTTAAACTAGTGTATTTCAAAGCGATGATTTTGAAACCGGCGCCGGTAATTTTGTCAATAATTGCTCCCACATGTCCGTTGATTACAGCATCTGGTTTGAGCATGGTAAATGTCCTGTTTGTAGCCACTTTTTTAGTTTTTAAATTAGTTTTTTTATCAATTTCGGAGTGCAAAGGTAGTTCAAAAAAATGTTGGTTTGCAATGCCGAATGACTATAAAATGCATAAATGACTGTAATTTTGATTGTTAATTGTTACTTTTGCCCCCTTCCGTTTATAAAATGATACCACAATTCGACACTCATTCCATCCTTGAACTTAAGGATTTCCTTAAAGAACCCAGGAAAATTGTGATCACTACCCATCACAAACCCGACGGCGACGCCATGGGTTCGTCGCTGGCTCTTTATCATTATCTCCATAATGGTGGTCACAGTGTTACAGTAATCGCTCCCAGTGATTATCCCGATTTCCTCAATTGGATGCCTGGAAGTGATCTGGTACTAAACTATGAGCAGGCGGGAGGCAAATCGAAACAAATAGCCTCCGAAGCTGATCTCATATTTTGTCTGGATTTTAACTCAGCCTCCAGGATGGAGAAATTTGCTGAGTCGGTTTTAGCAAGTAAAGCAAAAAAGGTGTTAATTGATCATCACCTCGATCCCGAAAACTTCTGCGATTATACATTTTCATTTGTAACCTCCTGCGCTACTTGTGAAATTATGTATTATTTCCTTTTGGAGATAGGTGACAAGAACGATATAACCCAACCTGCTGCTGAATGCTTATATACGGGAATTATGACCGATACAGGTTCCTTCCGGTTTTCATCCATGACAGCAGATACTCATCAGGTAATTGCTGAATTGATGCGTGCGGGAGCATCTAATTTTAATATTCACGAAAACATTTATGATAACTTCTCGCTGGAGCGAACCAGGTTCCTTGGGCACTGCATCAAAGAAAAGTTGGTGGTTTTGCCTGAATATCATACCGCATATATATCGATCACCAAAGAAGAACTTGCCGCCTTTCACCATCAGTCGGGTGACACCGAAGGTATTGTGAATTACGCTCTTGGTATCAAGGGAATTCGTATGGCTGCCTTTTTTTGTGAGCGCGACAATTTGATAAAAATTTCGTTCCGCTCAAAAGATTCTTTCTCGGTAAAAGAACTCGCAGCAGCTCATTTTTCGGGAGGTGGACATCGTAATGCATCGGGAGGTCGTTCTAATGAATCGTTGGAGAAAACCGTGGAGAAATTTCTCGGACTTCTTCCCGGATTGAAAGAGAAACTGACTTCTTGATTCCGGTACTGACTGATTAGTTTAATGAAAAAAAATATTTCATATATGCGTAACCGATGGTTCCCTCTGGTTGTGATTCTTGTAATGGGATGTAACGTTTCTATTTTGCTTATACCCTCCTGCAAATCGTCCAATGAACGGGCTAAACCTGTTGAGAAAGCCTCTCCTAATGAAGATCTTATCCGGAATCAACAAACTATCATGCGCAACGAATCGGTTGATATTGATGCGTATGTGAGCACGAGAAAGATGAACGTTGCCAAAACCCAAACAGGATTGCGGTATCATATCTATGAAAATGGTACCGGCTCAAGAAAACCGGTTACAGAAGATTATGTAAAAATAAATTATAAAGTTTCTTTGCTCGATGGCTCCCTGGTGTATAGTTCCGACAGTACCGGCGCAATGGAATTTCAGATGGGGAAATCGGATGTGGCCAGTGGTTTGCAGGAAGGACTTATGCTGCTGAATGAAGGCGATAAAGCAATTTTTATTTTACCCTCTCATCTTGCTTATGGCCTTACCGGAGATGGAGATAAAATTAAGCATTATGAAACTCTTGTGATTGATACGGAATTATTGCTAATTAATCAGGCTAAATAATATTCTGTTCAAGTGTAACTTTTAAATGCTGTCGGTAGCCAATTCAGTAAAAAAATTTACTTGTAAGTTTGTCATAAGTTGTTTCGATTTTAGTTATTAGGAATTAGTTGTTATAATGCATTAATCTTAATTGGTTTGAAAACGACCTTAAATTAACAGTAAATTGCAATGTATTTAAATTTTGTGAATTGAGAGATAGTACTATAAATTAAGTATGACATTATAAAAAGTTCACCCAAATAATTCAACAATAGTAAAAATACATGTCAAGTATTATCTGGCAATCACGTTCACCGGTTATCTACGAATCCTTCAAAAAAGGAGAACTTATTAATGCTTCAAATGGGGGTAATGCCTATGATTATCAAGCAGTGAACGCTTTGTCAGGGAACTTTAAAATAGATGTAGATGCTTTTTCAATAAAAACCCCCACAGAAAGTGTGTTGTCATATTGGTGGAGGATGCGTAAACATAGAGCGCCTGCAAATGTGTGTATTATGGAGCCATTTCCGATGCTATATGGAAGACGTTCAGCCGGAGTAAAATCGGTTGCTATGATTCACCATATTGATGATACCAATATTAAAATGTCGCTTAAGCATAGATGGTTTTTCAATCAGTTGGTAAAGCGTTTGCCCCAAATGGATCTCGTAGTTACCGTATCCGAATATTGGGCAGGGTATCTTAAACGATTGGGATGTAACAGAGTGAAAGTAATTTATAATTCCTTCAACCCATCTGATTACATTGTTGCAGAAGAAGCCAAAATAAATTTCAAAAAGCAGCATGGATTTAACAATGAACAACCAATAGTGTATATTGGAAATGCAGCACGACAAAAAGGTGTTTACGAAACATATGAAGTATTGAAAAATAGCAATTATCAGCTAGTAATGACAGGTGCTGAAAACAGAGCTTCTGACCTGCCTGTAAAATTTCTTAACCTCAGTCGAACTGACTTTGTCACACTACTTAATTTAGCTGATGTGGTGGTTACCATGTCTAAACTAATTGAAGGGTGGAATCGGATTGCACATGAAGCCTTACTATGTAAAACACCTGTAATTGGTTCCGGAACAGGTGGTATGAAAGAACTTCTGGAAGGAGCAAGGCAAACAATTATTCATTCTCCTTCACAATTACCTGCTATGGTAGAAAATACGCTGAAAAATAAAGCTCATCAAGGTACTCAGGGATATGGTTATGTATCAAAATATGATCATATTTATTTTAAAAATGAATGGATTAGTACAATTCAGAATTTACTAAAAAGTTAAGATAATTTGTTTCTGATTACAATTGAAAATTGTTTCTGCTAAAAATCAACTATTTAATATCATGAAAATAGTCAACTATATCTTTTTCTATTTCGCAATTCTATTGTTATTAATCTCTTGTAATAAAAGCAAGGATGGATTTAGCAAAACTGAAAGCGGCCTTTGGTACAAATTTATTAAATCAAGCAATGGTCCAAAGCCCGTAAACGGTGATATCATGGAAATGGAAATTAGTTATTTAACAGATAAAGATTCCGTTTTATTTGATTCTAATTCTAAGAGTGATGCATTCACTGTAGTAAAAGTAGAACCTACTTTTATTGGTGGTGTAGAAGAAGGATTTGCTATGATGAGTGTAGGTGATTCAGCGCTTTTCAAATCATCAGCTGATTCAATTTTTGAAAAGACTTTCCATTCTTCGTTGCCGACCTATCTTCAGCAGGGAAGTTACATTACTTTTAAAGTTAAGCTTAAAAAGATCACTCCAAAAAGCATAAGCGATTCCATACAAAGTGCACTCGATTTCCAAAATCGACGAATAGAGTTTGATCGCATCGAACAATTTCTTAAGCAAAATAATATGGATGTAATGCCCACCGAAAATGGTGCTTACATGCTCACATCAAAATCAGGTAGTGGCAATTTTCCTGTACAGGGCGATACTGTGTTCGCAACTTATACCGCAAGACTTCTTGATGGCACCATTTTCGATCAGTCTATATATGTAACACCACCTTTCAGTTTTGTTGTGGGAAATAATATGGTTATTGAAGGTTGGGAGGAGTGCATCCCATTTTTAAACAAAGGATCTATAGCACGCCTAGTTATCCCCTCCGACCTGGCCTACGGTGCTCTGCAAAAAGGTGTTGTTAAGCCTTATTCAACTTTGGTTTTTGATGTTGAAATTTTAGATATAAAAAAGTGACAAGCCTGCTCAACCATAGTAGCGTGAGCGGATATGGGCGGTTGACAATAGGCTATAAGTTTGTTGAAGGGGTTTCCGGTAAACATAAAATTCCAGGTATAATTCTCAAATTATCCCAATTCCCTAAATTCTTCACATTAACAAAAACACAACCGGCTTTTTATTAAAACTTATTTTATTTTTTTTCCATTCAGCAATTGATTTCGTTTGAATCAATTCTGTTGGAAGTGAGATTTCAGAGGCGATACACAAGAGGGTTGAGGCTGAGCAGAATTGTATGATATCTTGAAATAGAACATCATTTCGGTAGGGTGTTTCTATAAAAATTTGAGTTTGTTGGAGTTTGCGTGCATTATTTTCAATCACTTTTAATTTATCTGCCCGTGCCGACTTTTCTTTGGGCAAGTATCCGTGAAAAATAAAACTTTGTCCGTTAAGACCACTGGATGCAAGAGCGAGTAAAATTGAGGATGGTCCTGTGAGTGGAGCAACTCGTATTCCTTCTTTGTGAGCCTGTAATACGAATTTTGATCCGGGATCAGCTACAGCAGGCATACCGGCTTCACTCACCAATCCGGCATCATTACCATTCCGTAACGATTCAAAAAAATAATCAAAATCAACCGACTCGCTATGTTTGTCGATTTCCAAAACCTGAATCTCCTGAAGTGGTACCGGCATCTCAATTTGTTTCAAAAACTGACGAGCTGTTTTGGCATTTTCGGCAATGAAATATTTTAGTTTTTGAGTGATTTGAATGGTATGTATGGGCAACACATCTGCAAGCACTGATTCACCCAGTGGTAACGGAATAAGGTAAAGAGTTGCTTTTGGTTTGTTTTGCATAGTAGAAGATGGAATAACAGAAAGTGCTGCAAATAAAGAATATTATTTTATTTTGACTGCAATTTTTTCGCAGGCTTCTTCAATCATGTTGTAAGCCAGTTCAAAACCTTCCGGACCACCGAAATAGGGATCGGGAACTTCGAAGGAGCCTGATGTGCCGGCATATTCCAAAAATAGTTGAATTTTTTTACTTTCTTTTGGATCGTTGGTAAGACGTTTAATTTGCTGATGAACCGAAGGATCCATAGTGAGAATAAGATCGAAATTGGAAAAATCACTTTTTTTTATTTGACGCGCTCTTTGGTTAGAGATATCCACACCATATTTTGCAGCAACTTTCGAGGCTCGTTCATCGGGTGCTTCACCTGCATGCATCGAAAGTACACCGGCAGAATCGATTATTCCCTTGAGATGATATTTTTTGAGCTTTGATTGCATCACTCCTTCAGCAATTGGAGATCGGCAGATATTACCCAGGCAAACCATTAGTATTTTCATGATGATAGAATTTATGAGAAGAGTACAAAAAAGAAAAGTGAGCCTTTTATGAGCTCACTTTCTATTATGACTTTAAGTGTTACTTATCATGAATCTGTATCCTTTTTTGAATATCAGATACATATGTTTTGAATTTCTTGTCTGTTTCCATTAAATTATTGACCGTACGGCACGCATGTAATACGGTAGCATGATCTTTTCCACCACAGTGAATGCCAATATTAGATAAAGAAGATTTAGTCATGCTTTTAGAGAAATACATAGCCAACTGACGAGCCTGTACCACTTCTCTTTTTCTGGTTTTGGATTTAAGCACTTCAAGAGGAAGGTCAAAATAATCGCAAACTACTTTTTGAATATAATCGATAGAAATTTCATGAACAGTATTCTTCACGAATTTGTCGATCATCTGCTTTGCAAGTTCCAGGGTGATTGGACGTTTGTTAAGTGATGAATGTGCGATGATGGAAATAAGAGCACCTTCAAGTTCACGAACATTACTGGTGATACTCATTGCAACGTATTCTGTAATTTCATTTGCCAGTTCAATTCCGTCAACGTACATTTTCTTTTTAAGAATGGCGATACGAGTTTCAAGATCCGGAATTTGCAGATCGGCAGAAAGACCCCATTTGAACCTGCTCAACAAACGCTGTTCCACACCTTGAAGGTCAACAGGAGCTTTATCGGATGTAAGAATAATTTGCTTGTTGTTCTGATGCAGATGATTAAAAATCTGGAAGAAAACATCCTGCGTTTTTTCTTTTCCGGCAAGGAACTGAATATCATCAATGATCAGCACATCGATCATCTGATAAAAATGAACGAAGTCGTTTTGTGAATTATTTTTTACAGCATCCACAAATTGATGCATGAAACGATCGGATGGAACATAAAGAACTGTTTTGTTAGGAAAACTGTTTTTTATTTCAATGCCAATTGCATGAGCCAAGTGAGTTTTTCCTAAACCAACTCCACCATAGAGGAGGATCGGATTAAAAGAGGTTCCTCCCGGCTTGCTGGCAACAGCATAACCAGCTGATCGTGCCAAACGGTTACAATCACCTTCAATAAAATTTTCGAAGGTGTAGGAAATATTAAGTTGAGAATCGACATCCAGTTTTTTCAATCCCGGAATAATAAACGGATTGCGGATGGTAGTGCTGATATCCAGCGGCATGGCCACTGATGAATTTTTAAGACTGTTGCTGTTTTTTGCAGGAAACTTAACCGTGTAAGGTTTAGAGTTGTTAAAAGCATTTTCCATTATGATGGAATATTCAAGCCGGCCTTGCACGCCCAACTCAAATTTAATTGTTTTTCGTAACAGATCAAGGTAATGTTCCTCGAGCCATTCGTATACAAACTGACTGGGAACTTCGATAGTTAAAACTTTATTGTCAAGCTTAATAGGTTTAATTGGTTCGAACCATGTTTTAAAATTTTGTGGACTGACGTTGTCTTTAATTAGTTGAAGACAATTGTCCCAAACTTGTTCTAATGATTTCTGCATGTCTGATAAAAATAGCTTACTGGTGTTTTACTTTTTTGTCGAAATTAACAAAATTAAACGGTGTGTACTCCGGTATTTGAATTTATATGCAAATGTTGGTGAAAAAAAAATAAAAAAAAAATTATTTTTCACTTGACTTTTTCAAATCTTTCATTGTGGATGCTGTCATAATTCTTCTACCGGTATATTCTGAGAATTGAAAGTCGATTCTTCCAAGTCGCAAACCCGCCCAACCTGCCTGAGTAACCAAAACTTCTTTTTCATACTTATTAACTATTTTAACTGGTTCATCCATAAAGGTATGTGTATGTCCACCGATAATAAGGTCTACATTTTCAGAAACTTCTGCAAGTTTTACATCAGAGATTTTATCGCTTTTATAAGAGTGGCCTAGGTGAGAAAGGCACACAATGAGGTCACATTTTTTGCGGTTCTTAAGGTAAGAACAAATTTTCACTACTTCAACAACGGGATCGAGATATTTTGTCTTTCCGTAAAGTCTTTTGTTTACCAAACCTTCCAGTTCAATTCCCACACCAACCACTCCTATGCGAATGCCATTTTTATCGAATATGCGGTAAGGTGTTGATTTGCCCTCCATTGGCGTACCGATGAAATTGTAATTGCAGTTAATGAAGGGAAAAGCCGCATGTGGCAGCTGCCGCACAAGTCCTTCAATACCATTGTCAAAGTCGTGGTTTCCAATAGTTGCAGCATCATATTTCATTGCCGACATTAGCTTAAACTCCAATTCACCGCCATACATATTAAAGTATGGAGTTCCCTGGAAAATATCTCCGGCATCAAAAAGGAGCACATTTTGTTCTTCAGAGCGTATTTTGTTAATCAGTGCCGATCTTCTGGCCACGCCACCCATACCGGGAAATTTGGGATGATTATCGTCAAAGGGATCAATATGGCTGTGTACATCATTGGTATGCAAAATAGTAAGCTTCTTTATCCGTTCACGGGCATTTGATCCGGTGCTTTTTAAGCCTAATCCGGCAGCTACCAAACCGGCAGATAAATTCCCAATAAAACGGCGCCTCGAACTATTTTGAAATTCTTCCATCTGTTTTAGGATTAATTACTTGTCCGGCATTTTTTTGATCCCTCAGATACCTTATAATCGCATCTCTCACTTTTATTCCTGTTGGTTCAACACTTAGTGAATCACCAAACATGTTCATTGAATCACCACCATTAGCGAGATAATCGGAGGTGAGTACGCGGTAGGTTGCTTCACTGTTAAAAGGTAAATTGTTGATGTTGACATCAGTGTATCCTGTCGGGTTAAGTTTCATCCTCAAGTTCGAAACGGGAACACCACCTTTTTCTGAAATGTAATTGAACAATTTTTCCATAGAGGCACCTTTTAAAGTAACTATCACCAATTCATTTTCGAATGGCATGAGTTCAAAAGCGTTTTTCAGCAAAATATTTCCGGCAGGCAAACTGCTTCTCAAACCCCCATTATTAAGCACGCAAAAATCGGCAGGATTAGCGGTAAACGAACCGGGGTTGTTGTTAATTACTTCCATACATAAATCTGAAACAAAATTACCGAGGGCACTTTCAGGTTGTCCTTTTTCCATCTTTTCAGAAGACACCGCAAGCACCTCGGTCATAGATGCATCCATTTTAATTTTATAGGGAGCAATTTCGGCTACCAGAATTGAATCTGAAATAGTTGCGTCAATTGATCCGGGAGTATAAAAGTTATCGGATACTTTTTCGGATGTGTAGGTAACACCGCATGCCGAAATTAATGCTGAAATAATAATGAAGGATATCCGTATAGGGGTCATGAAAACTTAATCTGATGCAGGTGGATTAATTATACAATAATACTAAATCAATCATTACTTTTGTTGATCTTGTAAAAAAATACAAGCCTCAGAATTAGTCAAGTACTATGTTTGTATCAGAAATTCATATAAGAGTGCGTTATGGCGAAACCGACAGAATGGGTTTTGTGTATTATGGAAATTATGCTACCTACTTTGAGGTAGCCAGGGTAGAAGCACTTCGTAATTTGGGTATAAACTATAAAGATATGGAAGATGGCGGTGTAAGTTTGCCTGTTTTGGATTTTAAAATCAAATACATCAAGCCCGCATTTTATGATGAACTTCTCACCATAAAAATTCAAATTCTTGAACTGCCCGGTGTGCGAATAAAATTTAATTACGAAACTGAAAATGAGGAGGGGCGCTTGCTCAATATTGCCGAAACAACACTTGTTTTTGTAAACACCGCCACTATGAAACCATGCCCGGCTCCGGACTTTGTTTTAGAAAAAATAGCTCCTTATTTCAATTAAAATTTTTATAATTCTTTCATCAGCAACTTGTAGGTTTCCAACATACTAATGATATCTGCTTTGTGCACTTTTTCATCGGGTGTATGGACAAAATCTTCAGGCGATCCAATAAAACACCAATCAACAGGATAAGGTGATTTCTGGATTTCATTACCATCGCTTCCACCGGCCGATTCCACTTCAACCTGGTATTTTACCTGGTGGCTATCGAGCACTTTACGGATACGATTTACAAATTCTTTTCTTGGAATTCCTGAATCCCGCATCGACACAGCCACACCTTTTCCATGTTCCACTCCATGTGTGACCCAGGTGATGTCGCAAATCAAAGCCTGCCTGATTTTATAATTTTCAAACAAAAATTTTGTAAGGTATCCAACACTCCCACCACCATGCTCTTCCCAGCAGGAAAAAACAATTGCACCGTTTTCAAGAGTTTCCGACAATTGCAATGCCACCCAAACACCCAGTCTGTTGTCGAGATAACAGGTTTGAACAAAATTATCATCCTCTCTGAAATTCATTTTGAATGATAAATCGGTACCTCTTTCTATTTCTCTTTCAAAAACCGCTTTCATCACCCGGGTTTCTTCATCTGCTTCAAGCACACACTCAATAAGCCCTGTTCCGTCGGCACCGGAGAGCGCATATCCTGATGCAATTTTTGGTCCTCCAATTTTGATGAGTTCATTTTGGTAACCCACAGTAAATCCTATGTTATCGAGATGAGCAAATACTGCTGTTGTGGGTTTACCGAAAACCAAAACTATACAATTTTGAAAATCGTTTCCATAAAAAATTTCTGGTTGAGTTTTCCACGAAGGGCTTTTGCTTTTTACATAATCCAGTACGAATGCCGTCATGTTGCGCTCGTTGCCTGATGGTGCATGAATAGCACATAATCTTTTTAGCAGACTTAAATTCAAAGGTGTCATAGTATTTTTATTTGAACGGTATTTTTAAGAACCTGACTATTATTTAATTTGGCAAGAAATTCATCGGCCATTATTCGGGGTATTTCAATTTGCAGAATACATTTTTCAGTTAGATCCTGATGAAGTACTGTTGCTTTTGACTGTCTGATAATAAGCATCACTTCACTCATCATAGGATATTCAAAACCGAGTTCATACCTTTCTACAATGGGTTTGGTAACTATTGAATTGCTTTTAACTGCTTCGAGTGCAGCAGTGCGGTAGGCGTTGATAAGGCCACTTACACCAAGCAAAGATCCGCCAAAATATCGAACAACAATAATGAGAATATCAGTAAGGTCGTTCGATTGTATCACACCAAAAATAGGTTTGCCGGCTGTTCCGGAGGGTTCGCGGTCGTCGGAAAATCTGAATACCATTTTAGCCGGCCCCAACCGGAAGGCGTAACAGTGATGGTTGGCTTTTGGATGGTCTTTTTTAATTTTTTTTAAAAATTCTTTTACTTCCGGTTCGGTTTTTACCGGATAACAGAAGCCTATGAATCTGCTACCGCGATCACGGTATTCACCTGTCGATTCTTTTTCAATGGTGCGGTATTCGTATTCAAACAACATTTACAATGATAAAATTATGATTGCCACTACAGAAAGCAAAACTCCAATAATTTTGTTTCTCTCAGGATGTTCTTTGAAAAGCATTAATCCGGCAAAAAAGGAGGTTATAACCACTCCAATATTGACATAGGCAAAAACGGTGCTGCTTTCGGTGCCGGGAGTTTCGAGACATTTTAAAAGAAAATAGAGCGATAGGTAGTTAGTTATTCCCAACAGGATTCCACCAAAAACACTTCGCAAATGAAGTGCTTTATTTTGAACAACCATTTCAAAAATAAGTCGCAACGTTCCCAATATTCCGGCGCTTGCAAATATCGACATGATTACAATTTGTCGGTTATCGTCGTTCATAAAATGGTGTTGCGTATATTTTATAGCTGTATCGACCAACCCTGCTCCAAAAAACAGCAAAACAGGAAGTGTAAGTGTGGACCATTTGATTTCGGTTTTATGGTTTGATGACGATCCGGTACTTGCCAGAATAACGGCGGGAATTGCAATGAGAATTCCAATCATTTTTTGAGTGTTCAAGCTTTCATTGTAGAGAAAAAGTCCGGCTGTTATAGGAATTACCATCGACATTTTAGATGCTACCGATGCTGCTGCAACTCCTGCAATTTGTGTGGTTTTAGCCATTATCCTAAAAACTACTATAAATAAAAAACCTATAAAAGCGGTGATATGCCAGATGGAAGTGAGTTCCGGAAGTTGTTCAATGTTTTTTGACGGCGATATTAAGAATGATAAGGATGCTGCTGTCCAGTAATTAAATATGATACCATGAAGCGTTTCCACTTTCCATCTGGTAAAACTCTTTAGAATTATTAAAAGGCCGGTAGAACTTATAATGGTAAGAAGCAGATATAGTATCATAAAATCAAGCCGGGTTGATGTTTCGATAAATCGTTAACAGATCTGTATCGATGCATAATTTTTCTGATGGAATCATTGGTAATTGGGGTGCTTTTATTCCTTTCTCAAAAGATAAATTTCCTGTAAATACCCGCATCTCATCCCACATTCCTTCAGCTATAAAGCTCCTGAGGGTAATTGCTCCACCTTCAACAATAAGCGACTGAACAGATCTTAGAAACAGTTCATTAATCAAAGAAGAAATGAAATTTTTGCCGGAAGGAACTTTAACATATTCAAGATTTCCGGAAGTATAATTTTTAGAATGGTTGAAGATAATTGTTTTTGCCCTATCATTAAAAACGTGAAGTGATGATGGCAAATCGAGCATAGGATCTATCAAAATTCTTATTGGATCGGTCGATTTAAAACCTCTCACATTCAACCGTGGATTATCGTTTAATGCAGTATTTCTTCCTATGAGAATTGCTTGCTCTTCACCTCTCCATTTGTGCACCAACAATCGCGATGAGGGGTTACTTATCCATGTGATTCCACTATTATTTTCAGGAGCAAGAAATCCATCTGTGCTTTGCGCCCATTTGAGGATGATATATGGACGTTTGTGAATTTGAGAAGTGAAAAAGCGTTTGTTGAGTTCCAGTCCTTCTGCTTCAAGCACGCCCACCATAACTTCAATACCGGCAGATCGCAGCTTTGTAATACCACTTCCGTCGACAACAGGATTTGGGTCTTTATTGGAGATAACCACTATGGGAATTTCTTTTTCAATAATGAGAGAGGAGCAAGGAGGTGTTTTTCCGAAATGAGAACAAGGTTCCAGATTTACATAAAGCGTGCATTCTTTCAAAACAGTTTGATCTCGTACTTTGGAAATAGCATTTACCTCAGCATGAGCACCTCCAAAATGTGTGTGATACCCTTCAGCAACAATCTCGTTATTCCTTACCAAAACAGAACCTACCAATGGGTTGGGAGCCACATTGCCGGAACCCGACAGCGCCAACTCCATACACCTGCGCATAAATATTTGATGGTTCATTTAATTTTTAAGGCCTGCAAATGTACCTCTTTTTTTACCTTTACCCCTTATGACATTGGAGGAATTAAGAGCAGGTTTAAGAAGTTCGGCAGCAAAGGTTCATTCACCTGACGAGAGCGATGCTATTGCAAGGATTTACCTTGAAGATAAATTCGGAATAAAAAGAGCATCCCCTTTAACCGAAAGTCAATCTGAACTTCCTTCAGATCGGATGGATGAAATCACCCGCGATTTGGAGCTGCTTTCACAAGGTGTTCCTGTGCAATATATTACAGGTGTCCAATGGTTTGGAGGTCATATTTATAAAGTCAATAAAAATGTGCTTATCCCCAGGCCCGAAACGGAGGAGCTTGTTGAACTCATTTCAAATGAGCTTAAATTGATGAAAATGCCATTGATTTTGCTCGATGTGGGTACCGGTTCGGGTTGTATCCCTGTCACCTTAAAATTGAAATTTCCCATGATCACTGCAATTGCTACCGATATTTCAGCCGGAGCTCTGGAAGTAGCACGGTTTAATGCACAAAATTTAAATGCTGAAGTTACGTTTGTGGAAGATGACATACTTAGTCCACTGTACGTTCCCAATCAAAAATTTGATTTTATTGTGAGTAATCCTCCATATATTCCATATTCAGAGGCAGAACAGATGGATCACCATGTTGTGGGCTTTGAACCACATACAGCTTTGTTTGCTCCTGATAAAAATCCATTGATCTACTACTCGGCAGTGCTCAATTATTCGCTGAGTCATTTAAAGCCGGGAGGGTTTCTGTATTTTGAAATACATCAGATTATGGGAAGAGATGTGGTTAAACTACCTGAAATGAACCAGTTTGCAGATGTTCAAATTCTGAAGGATATGAGTGGAAATGCCCGATTCATCAAAGCAGTATTGAAAAAATCATAAAATCATCAACAACTTAATGTTGAAAAATAGCTACTTTTTAAAGGGACGATCTCTCTATATTTGCAACATTAACAAAAACAAGCACCATAAACTGTGACCTTATCAAACAAAATTAAATTCAGCTTTTTATTTTTAATGTATTTTTTCATCTCGGGTTTTGTATCCGGTCAAACAAGGGTCAATGATGATAGGTCTGACATTATGCGTGCCTATCTCAAGCAATACCAGGATTTGACCAACACAAATAAAAATGCACAGGCAATTGAAGTATTGCAGAAATACAATATTCTTCAGGAGGTGGCTTATGCCCGTGAGAAAGATAGCCTGGTGAAAACATTGCAGGAGAACTTTATCAGGAATCAGGCATCACGAAGTGGAGAAATTTCGGAAAAGGAAAATGAAATCGTCCTTCTCAAAGCCGGAAATGAGGATATTGACAGAGAAAATTTGAAGATGACGCGCAATACCTTGTTGTTTTTTGGAATACTCATTGGTGTTGCAGTTCTGATTTTATTGAACCGTTTTAGGACCTTGGCAACGCTTAAAGAACAATTTCAACTTTCGAATTCTTATCTTACCTATATGCAAAAAATTGCGTTGGAAGCTGAAACTGATAAAAGGGAATCTTCTAAGCTGACAGTTATAGCGGATAAAGCATTAAAACATATTGAAGAAGCGTCCGGGATAATTACAAAAATCACCACCGATAAACAACATCCGCAAAACAAATTAGCCGCACTTTTAGTTTCCAACACACAAAAAGCCACACACCTTTTGCAACCTGAAACTCCTGTTGAAACCGGTATTAAATTAAATACCGATTTGAATCAGTTGATTGATGAAGTTACCGATCAGGTGTATCAATACTACCGGGCAGAAACATCGGAGTTCGATTGTGCCATTGTTCGCGACTTGGAAAAAATTCTACCAAAAGTTGATATCATCCCCGAAGATATACGGTTGGTGATATTTAATCTTCTTATGAACGCCTTTGATTCAGTTAATGAAAAAAGGCGACAAGCTCCTAAAGGTTATCAGCCAAAAGTGACTATTTCAACACGTAAACTGCCACGATTTGTGCAAATTCGTATTAAAGATAACGGCATGGGCATTACTGAAAAAGAACCCAAAGTATTGCTTGAACCTTTTTATACCAACAGGAAATCTGAAAAAAATCCGGGACTCGGACTTGCAGAGAGTGCCCGAATTATCAATGTAGTTCATAAAGGTGAGCTTATTATTGAATCAGATCCGGGTAATGGTTCCGATTTCATCATTCGTTTCACCACTTTAACACTTTCCTGATGATGATTCATATAAAATTATTTTTGTCTTTTTGGGTATTGGTACTTCTTTCCGGAAATGCCTTTGCTCAAACATCAGTTGAAATAGATCAACTGATGGAAAAGTTAAAATCAGCACAGAACGTTGAAGAACTTTATACTCTCAAATACAACATCGATAAATATACCCAACGCACTGATCTTTCGATTGAAGAGCAGAAAAAACTAAATCGCTCCTATGTAATGTTGTCGTCGGCATTCAAATCGAAAAATCATTTTAGAAATGCGGCCGATGTGTACAAAGATTATCTTGAATTGAACAAAAAATATCTGATCAATTACAATACTTTTATCAAAGATTCTATTCTTGCCTCACAGCAAAATATAAAATCAGCCGAGACTTCAAAAATCAACGAACTCAATGCCGAAATCAATTCGCTTAATGGGACGCGACTGGCAGTGGAGGGATTAAAAAGTAAATACTATTCTACCGGCATTATTGCAACTATAGCCATCATAGTTGTTTTTCTGCTCATCTTCATTACACGAAACAGAGTCATTCGACTTACACAAAATCAGCTCAATGCAAACCGGGAAAAATTATTGATCATGAACAAAAGTGTTCTTGATGCGAAGCTTCTGAAAGGATCTGTGGCTTTTGCGAAATTTGCGGTGCAGGAAAACGGAAATATTCTTGAAAAAATTATTGCTGAAATTAATTTAACAGAGGATAAGAAAACTTTTTCTAAAGAAATCCAGGCTCTTCAAAAGGCGAAGGATACGTATGCAGGGTCTTCTGCATTATAACAATCACCAATTCTCATTCGATTTTAAGGTGGTGATGTGAGCCAGATGGTGTTCGCAATGCCACGCATAAAGTGCAATGGCTTCATGCAATTTAAACTCTTTTTGTAAATCGGGATGAAAATAGGTCTTTAAAAAATCATCTCCTTTAAGGGAGGTTAGAAACATTATCCAGCGAGTGTGCAAAGCATCCACCAAATTGAGGCTTATCCATATGGGTGCTCCTTTACCGTCGGCTGTTTCAGCCCATTTTTCCTCCTTGTAAGGTTTTATGATTGGGTTATTTTCGGTGATGGTGAGTTTAAATCTGATGTATGCATTCATATGACTATCAGCAACATGATGTATAAGTTGTCTCACGGTCCATCCACCTTTTCGATACGGTGTATCCAGCTGCTCATCATTCAGCATGGAGGTTTCATCCCTCATTTTTACCGGGAATTTGGCAATTACTTTAATTAATTCATTCGTATGGCTCTGCAAAAAGGAAGCCGGTGACTGAAACTTTCCTATAGGGTACTGGTTGGGGATGCTGTTCATGGGAGGAATATTTTAAGCTGCCAAATTATGAATTCATTTGATATCGGTCATCAAATTTTGTTATTTTTAACCCCCTTTTAAAATGATGAACAAAGATCAAGCGGAAGAGCAGATTCGAAAATTAAGTGCTGAAATTGAGCAGCATAACTTTCTCTATTATGTAAGGGCCCAACCTGAAATAAGCGATCGGGAATTTGATGCCTTACTCGAAAAGCTCATTTCCATTGAATCACAATTTCCTGACCTTAAATTGCCCGATTCCCCATCACAACGAGTTGGAGGCGCAATCACCAAAGATTTTGCCACCGTTGTACATAAATACCCTATGCTTTCATTAGGGAATACCTATTCGGAACAGGATTTACTAGATTTTGATGAAAGGGTTCGCAAAATAATTGGAAATGATTTTGAATATGTTTGTGAATTGAAATTTGATGGTGTGGCAATTGGACTCACTTATGAGTATGGTAAATTAGTGAGGGCAGTTACAAGAGGTGATGGTGCTCAGGGTGATGATGTTATCGCTAATGTAAAAACTATTCGAAGTATTCCGTTGAAACTTTTGCCTGGCGATTATCCTGATGAGTTTGAAATAAGAGGTGAAATTTTTATGCCTCGTCCCGTTTTTGATAAACTGAACACCGAATTGTATGATCAGTTGAAGGAAGATGGTTATAGCGAACAGGAGATTGCCGAAAAGCTCCTTAAGAACCCACGCAATGCTGCGGCAGGAACTATTAAAATGCAGGATTCCAAAACAGTTTCGAAGCGTTCATTGGATTGTATTTTGTATTTTATTTATAGCGAAAATTTGCCTTTAAAAACTCATTATGAGAGTATCAAAAAAGCACGCCAGTGGGGATTTAAAGTCTCTGATTATACTGTCAAGGTGAATTCAGTAAAAAATGTGTTCGATTTTATTAATGAATGGGAACATCATCGACATGAATTAATGTATGATACCGATGGCGTAGTTATAAAAGTGAATAATTACCAACAGCAGGAAGAACTGGGTTTCACTGCCAAGTCGCCACGATGGGCCATCGCTTATAAGTTTAAGGCCACATCTGTTGCAACGAGGTTATTATCGATTAGCTATCAGGTAGGCCGTACGGGAGCCATTACACCCGTAGCCAACCTCGAACCTGTTCAACTTTCCGGCACCACCGTAAAGCGCGCCTCCTTACATAATGCCGATCAAATTGAAAAGCTGGATGTACGTGTGAATGATTTTGTTTTTGTTGAAAAAGGAGGAGAGATCATTCCCAAAATTACCGGTGTCGACTTAAATCGCCGCAACACTTCCGCCCAACCGGTTCAATATATTACTCATTGCCCCGAATGCAACACGCTTTTAGTTAGGAACGACAATGAAGCCAACCATTATTGTCCGAATGATGTTGGTTGTCCGCCACAGATCAAAGGTAAAATAGAACATTTTATTTCGCGCAAAGCTCTAAATATTGATAGCCTGGGTGAAGAAAAAGTAGATATGCTTTTTGAAAAAAAACTCATTAACAATATAGCAGATCTGTATAAGCTGACTTACGAAGATTTGAACGGACTTGAAAAAATAATTGAAAATCCGGAAACGGGAAAAATAAAAAAAGTATCGCTGCGTGAAAAATCGGCGGCAAATATTATTGCAGGTATCGAAGCATCAAAGAATACTCCTTTTGAAAAGGTACTCTATGCAATTGGTATCAGATATGTTGGTGAAACGGTAGCGAAAAAGCTGGCCTTTCATTTTAAAAATATGGATGCTATAGCGTTGGCCGGGATGGAAAAGCTGATGGAGGCACCCGAAGTAGGGGACAAAATCGCAGCCAGTGTGGTTGACTTTTTCTCCAACCCCGTTAACCGGCAAATTGTATCGGAGTTAAAAACGCAGGGCTTGAAGATGGAAATTGATGAAAAACACGTCCAAAAGCAACTTTCTTCGGATCTTGAGGGATTATCTTTTGTAGTTTCAGGTGTTTTTTCTAAATTTACAAGGGATGAACTAAAGGAACTGATCACCGCCCATGGAGGTAAAGTACAAGGTAGTATCAGTTCAAAAACCAGTTACATGGTGGCCGGCGATGAAAGCGGACCGGCTAAATTGGAAAAAGCTCAGCAGTTGAATGTCAAAGTTATCAGTGAAGATGAATTTATCAATTTGATTCCTGCATTATGAACCAGAATTTGAAGCATAAAATTTCGGATTATCTCCTTAGGAAAGAAATTAGAAAGGGACATAGAGATGCTCAGGTTGTTCCGTTCGCCAACGCAAGAGAAATCGGCATCCTTTATGACGCTACCGAAGATAAAGATTATGAATTAATCAAAAACTATGTAAGGGACATGCGTTCGCTTTCCAAGGATGTAATTGCATTGGGTTATTTCAATAAAAAAGAACTTCCCAATACCCGTTTTATGAAACTGGGATTAGATTTTTTTACTCAGAAATCTCTCAACTGGCGCATGAAACCCAATCACCCAATCGTTAATAATTTTATCAATCGAAAGTTTGATATTCTCATTTGTTTGAACGTGGAACGAAGCATTCCGTTGCAATATGTATCCTCTCTCACTCATGCCAGTTTTAAAATTGGAAGGTTCGATAGGAACGACTATTCCATTTACGACTTCATGATTAAAACCGACGGACAAACTACATTGAAGCAAATGATTGATCAGGTTAACCACTACTTAAAATTGATTAAGAATGAAAAGTACGAAAAATCTTAGAGGCACAGGTGTTGCCATTACTACCCCATTTCATAAAGACGGTAGTATTAATTTCAAAGGATTTAAAAAACTTCTGGAACATCTTCTTGCAGGCAAAGTTGATTATCTTGTTCCTTTGGGAACTACCGGTGAATCGGTAACCCTTACACGTGATGAGAAAATTGCTGTACTTGATTTTGTTGTTGAAGTTGTCGATCAGCGTGTTCCTGTAGTTGCAGGAGTAGGAGGTAACAACACACAGGATGTACTTAAATGTTTGAGCGAATTTGATCTCTCGGGAGTGGATGCTATTTTGTCGGTAACACCCTATTACAATAAGCCATCTCAAAAAGGATTGTATCAGCATTATAAAATGATTGTGAATGAATCGCCTGTACCGGTAATACTTTACAATGTTCCCGGCAGAACCGGTTGCAACATGCTTCCTGAAACTACTCTTAATTTGGCAAATGATTTTGAAAACGTAATTGGAGTTAAGGAAGCTTCGGGAAATATGGAGCAGATTATGAATATAATTAGAGATAAACCCGAAGGATTTTTAGTCATCTCAGGTGATGATGCCATCACTTTTCCATTGATCGCGGCAGGTGCCGATGGTGTTATATCGGTAGTGGCAAATGCTTTTCCAAAAGAGTTTTCGGAGATGGTTCGGACTTCGTTGAAAGGGAATTTTGACAAAGGAAGGGAATTGCATTATCTGCTCTCCGAAATTACTCCACTTTTGTTTGCCGAAGGCAGCCCTGCTGGAATAAAATCTGTTTTGTCGATGATGGATATCTGTGAAGATTACTTGAGATTGCCATTAGTAAATATTTCAAAATCACTTCAGAATAAATTGGCTGCAGCTGTTGAAAAAATTCATGCTGTAGCTTGAAAATGGGCAGTTTCAGTTGGCAGAATATGTTTGATCATTTTTATTATCTTAATCATTTGAATGGTTAAAGAAAATGGATAACACATATTCAAAGAAAAAGCGCTGATTTATTTGAACTAAAAGTATAATTTAATTAGAGAAAAATATTTTTTTT
>Ga0105044_10002504_pt1 | contig 25080 bp, 24 predicted proteins | sample MAT01_FD_78092 | JGI IMG/M metagenome (GOLD analysis project Ga0105044, IMG submission 78092) | Freshwater microbial communities from Lake Fryxell liftoff mats and glacier meltwater in Antarctica - MAT-01 | ecosystem: Environmental > Aquatic > Freshwater > Ice > Liftoff microbial mat | place... | reverse complement strand
CCCCGTGCCGACACGCGGCTCGGGCCTGTATTGGGATGTTCTCTCCTTTGAAGGATTGCGTCCCGAGAAGCTGACTCCGATTCAACGACTGAGCTCGGAACGATTGCGCCCTGAGAATTACGTACAGGCATGTCGGCCATGATCTCGCGAGACGAACGCGGCGCGATGATGGTGATCGGCGTCTTCATGGCGACGTTCCTCGTGGGGGTCCTCTACTATCTGATTGGCACCGCTGAAGCCGTCTTCTTTCGTGAGGGCATGCAAGATGCGGCGGATGCGGCCGCGCTTGGTGCTGCGATCTCTCACGCGCGCGGCATGAATTTCATCGCGCTCGTGAACATTCTGATGGCCGCACTGGTGATGATTTTGCTTGCGCTGAAGCTCTTGGAAACGGTGATCATTATTCTCATGGGTGTGCTGACTGGAATCGCGGCAACGGGATTCGGTGCCGCAGCCGCCGTACCCGCAATCGCGGCGCTGGCAAGTGCGCGCTCCGCTGTCAATGCGGCCAATGAGGCCGCAAAGGGCGTGATTTTCCCACTCCTACGCGGGATGAGTCAGGTGAGCAATGCGGTCCGAGTCTCGACACCGGCCGTCGCCGAGCTCCTCACGATCAGCGATGTGGTCAGTGGTCGAGACCCGGCGGATTTTGGCTTCATGCTGCCAGCGCGTATGACACTGCCTGTCGAGAAAGATCAATTCTCAGTGCTGTGCGCTCACGCCGGCGAGAATTTGGCCGAGCTCGCAACCCTGCCGCTCAGCCCCATACCCGGCATCAGTATTGTGAGGGATACCTTGGAGAGCGCCATGGGCCAACTCTCAGGTTCGCTCTCCGCCTACTTCTGCGGCAAGCCTGGTGCAGCTCCGCCCTCCGCTTCCGTGCCCGTAAAACGCGGCTATCCATTGACGGACTTGGGTAATCAATGTGTGAAGGATAACGAATCTGGCAAAACCGAGAGTCAGGCCTGCCGCGACGCTCAGCAAGAACGTGACCGTGCCACTCCTGGCCCCTTCGGCGATTGCAAAAATAGCTGCAAGCCGGGTGAGCTGTTTGACACGTGGACCTCACTCGCACGCCAGCAGTGCAATTCGGAAGAAATCCCAAGAATCCACTCCTGGAAGTGGCAGCAAATGTGGATCATCGAGGAACTGACCTGGTCTGAATCCGCGAAAGCTTGGCAATCGTCGAAGCTTGAGCAAACCGACGAGCGCGTACTTTCTGGGAATTCCTCGCCCTGCGGCGGCATCAACGCGGAACCAGGTTGGAACACGAAGCGGCGTCCAGAGGGCCGAGATGAAGACACAACCAAAGTACTTCCCATCTGCAGCAGCGAAATATTGGAACCCCCCATCTTCTATCCGCATTCGCAGGTTTTCAAGCGCCGTTACCAAGCAGTCACTGACATCTTTGGGTGCCTGCGCACCGTTACTGCGAACTATAAAATGGAGGGAGCCGAGCCCGCCAAAACGAGCGGTGAAGAGGTGCCCTGGAAGATTCAGAAAGACATCGTGTTGGGTCAGAACGATTTTCAGATCCGTGCAGTGGCGTTGGGCGGCACGGGCGATTTGCGCAGTGCCGAGGGTGTACGCATTGCGACATGGGTGGACTGTACGATTCCTGCAAACAGCGTTCGTCGGGAGTGTCAGGGCGGTAGCCTGTTCGCGGGAGCTGCAGATCTCTTGGGCCGCCTGTCCGTCGCCCAAGCTGAGTATTACTTTGAAGGAGATTTGAAGCGGGAGGAGTGGATGTGGAATATGAACTGGCGCGCACGTCTGAAGCGGTTCCGCCTCCCCGACAAGAAGTCCAAGAAGAGCGATCCGAGTGCCGCGGAAGCCAAACAATTTGGCGGACAGAAGGAGGCCAGCTCCTCCGAGGACGCCTGTGGCCGCGCCAAGGACTCCAAGGGGGGGCGTTGTGGCGGCATGACGAGCACTCTCGAAACACTTTCATCGGTCATCAAACACTGAGCAGCCATGAAAGCGAATTCTCCGACATCCTCCCCTCCCCCCCGCATCTACCTCGGCCGAGAACGCGGAACGGCCAGCGTCGAGGCGGTGATCTTGCTACCGATCCTCATCCTGCTCTTTTTCGGAATCATTTATGTGGCGCGTGTCGACAGCGCCAAGCTGACCGTGCTCACCCAAGCTCGCGGAAAAGCCTGGGTTGCTTCCATGCAGGCCTGCGAAGGCGATGCGAAGTCTGCTGATCAGGAACACGCAGAGGTGAAAGGCGTCAACAATGAGGTCAACAACGCGCTCTCGCAAGCCAGCCAATCTACTTCGGGAAGCGTCAAATCACCGATTGGCGGCTTCGTTGGCAAGCTGCTCGATGTCCCATTGAAGGCCCTTTTCGGCCAAAGCGTGACCACTAGCGCTTCCCAAAGCGTTCCCCGCCCCGCCTTCTTGGGCGGCAAAGAAACGACCGTTGTCGGCAACTATCGCCTGCCTTGCAACATCAAACCCTACACCCTTTGGGACATCGCGAAGTCTCTCTGGAACCAGCTCCCGCTCTTCTGAGGCACCGTCACCCATGCTCATTTTCTTCATACTTGGTGCTCGTTTCCGCCGAAAAATACTACCTTTACTCCGTGTGGCGGGAGTGCTCGTGGCTGCGCACGTCGTGCTCGCTCTGTTCTTCTTGCATCGAGCCGAAGCCGCGATCACGGAGGCCTTCCTCGCTGCATCACGGCCATTCTTGAGCCTGCCAGGAATGCAGACGGGAAGCGAACAGTCCGCGCAGATGAATGGAGCTGAATTCCGCGCACAGAGCATGAGTGTTCCGTTACCGTGGCGCCGAGTCCTGAACGCTGCCGCGAAGCAATGTGGAGCCCGGGGTGGCCTCAAGCTTGATGCAGAAGTCGTCAAGAAGCTTGCCGCCGAAGATACGGATGAGCGCGCTCAGGAATTATTGAGTGGGGTGCTGCGTCTCGAAGGAGAAGGCGAAGGCATCCTCGTGTGTCTCGAAGCCGACTCGAAACATTCTCTGCAAGACTGGACTCAGAAGCTGCACCGTTTCGCGCAAACTCGTGACCTTGCGCTGCTCGGACGGCCACGCTACGTGCGCGTCCAACGGAGCTCCGAAGGCGCCTCCGTACTGCTCACCGTCTGGGCCGTGGGTGACTTGAATTTTGATCACATGTTTCCGAAAACCGCTGACGCTCCCGGTCGTGATTCCGATTTGCTCCCGCGCCCGCCAGAGAGTCGCCGTTTGCTATCAGCTCAAACCTTGGCTGGCCTGTCCCTCGCGAGTTACGAATCCCATCAAAAACCCGATGAAATTCTGAGCTTCTACAAGGCCTCGCTCGCCGCCGCGAACTGGTCCGTCTTAGCAGGGCGGGGAACACTGAGTGCGACACGTGCCGATCAATCCCTCCGCTTGGAGGTGGGCGCAGGCGAAGCTGGGACCAGCTTCGTGACGCTGAGCATCCTCTAAGCCAAAGCGCAAACTGGCCCAAGAGCTGGCACCCGCGTGAGGCCACTTGGCGACGTCGACCCGCCCCAAAAAATCATTTGCCCATCAGCGGGAAGTGCCGCATGCTGCCCATTCCGATGTTTAACAGCCGCACTACTACGACGACTACCACTACCCTCCGGGGTGGTGTGGGCGTTGTTTTCGTGCTCTGAGCATCCTGAATTCAACCCTACGACCCGCCCTTGAGCGCGGGATCGATGGTGTTCGCTCCCGTGTTCTTCGGCCCTCAGCAACCGAAACGCCCGCACGGAGTTACCATCATGTTACCCGATCACGATCACCGCCAGTTGGCTCAGCGCCTCGATCTCTTCCACTTTCAAGAAGAAGCGCCCGGCATGGCCTTTTGGCACAAAAATGGCCTTATTTTACACCGTATCTTGGAGCAACGAGCCCGCGAGCTGTTCCTGCGCCAGGGCTACGAAGAGGTGCGCACACCGCTCCTCGTGCGCCGGCCACTCTGGGAAGTCAGCGGGCATTGGCAACATTTTGCAGAAGGAATGTTCAAATTCACCGATCAGTCGGAGCAGGCAGCCTTGAAGCCTGTGAACTGTCCTGGCCACGTGCAACTCTTGCAACGCCGCGTGATCTCATATCGTGATTTACCTGTGCGCCTCGCTGAGTTTGGCTGTGTGCACCGCGATGAACCAGCTGGCGCACTGCATGGCCTCTTGCGACTTCGACAATTCACACAAGACGATGGCCATATCTTCTGCACTGAAGCTCAAGCAGCGCTTGAAATCGCCGCATTCTGCCACAGCGTGCGACCCTTTTATGCGGCGTTCGGCTTTGACACCATTCAGGTTGCACTTTCGACACGACCCCAGCAACGCGTTGGCAGCGACGAGTTCTGGGATCGCGCTGAAGCGACACTCCGCGAAGCTCTGGAAATGTTGGGACTGCCCTTCGATATCGTTGAGGGTGGGGGCGCCTTTTACGGGCCCAAGATCGAGTTTTCCTTGCGGGATAAACAGGGCCGCCATTGGCAGTGCGGAACCATTCAGTTCGACTTCTTCATGCCCGAGCGCTTCGGCCTTCATTACGTGGCGGAGACGGGGAAACGCGAGCCGCTGGTGATGCTGCATCGTGCACTCTATGGAAGCTTAGAGCGGTTTCTTGGGGTGCTCCTCGAACATTACGGGGCAGCTCTGCCGCTGTGGCTAGCGCCGCTTCAGATTCTTGTTATCCCGATCGGTCCGGCTCAAGCCCCCGCAGCCAAGGAGCTTGCCTGCAAGCTGCGAGAAGCCGGCCTGCGCTGTGAATTGGACGAACGCGACGAAAATCTGTCGCAAAAATTAGCCGACGCCCATCAGCGCACCGTGCCGTACCAGGTGATTCTTGGCTCACGCGAGCTGCTAGGCGGCAACATTAGCCTGCGCGGGAATGGCAAACAAAGAGTCCTCCCCTTGTTGGAGTGCGTCCCAGAGCTTTCACGCCTATCTGCTGCCCCCGAGCTGAGCTGAGTACGCCTCCACTCAGAACTTTCTTGCGGGCCGGGGGTTGATTTCCAAAGAAACAGCACGAGACACCAGTCACGAAACACGTGCAGCGCGGCTGTGCGACGCCACCAAAGAAGGAGCAATTATGATGAAATTAGCTATTTATGCAGCCACCTTGGTTTCCTCGGCTTCGCTCGTGATCGCCTGCGGAGGTGGAGGCGCAATGCCTGAGCCAGCCAGCCCGGAATCAACCGCAGAGAACAGTGCAGCCTCCCCGGCGAGCGAAACCGCGGCAACGGCCAGCAACATCGTCGAGACCGCGACGGCTGCTGGCTCGTTCACGACGCTCGTGGCGGCTGTCAAAGCTGCTGGCCTCGCCGAAACCTTGTCTGGGCCTGGGCCCTTTACTGTCTTCGCCCCGACAGACGACGCTTTTGCCAAGTTGCCAGCTGGTACGGTCGAGGGCCTGCTCAAGCCCGAGAACAAGGACAAGCTGGTGGCAATCCTCACGTATCACGTCGTGCCTGGTGTACTGATGGCCAAAGACGTTGTCGGCGGCAGCAAGCTCATGACGGTTCAAGGGCAAGAGCTGAGCTTGAGCATCGACGGCTCAAACGTCATGGTGGACGACGCGAAGATCTCGAAGACCGATATCGCCGCATCCAACGGCGTCATTCACGTCATCGACAACGTCGTGATGCCCAAGTAAAGCTGAACGTTTCGTCGTTCGTGAACCAGACTAGGAGTGGCTTGGTGACTCTGAGCGTCCTCTGGGCTAAGTGGGGGCCCTCCTTGAATGAAGCGCGCCCCCACTCAGCGACGTTCTGCTAGCCGCGAAGCGCCCTCTTCGTTCGCGCTCGCCTTACGCAAGCCTGCCCTAGGTGGAGCACGTTCCGCTGCCAATCGCCTGCAGCAGTTGCGGCGCGAACACGAACGCTTGTTGCGAGATATCGCCAAGAAGAAAGCGGTGTTTACCTCCACGCTCAGTGCCGCTCGCGACGCTGAGATGAAACTGGAAATGCGCATGGCACCGCTGCGCGAAGGCATCAGCCAAGCGACACGGGAGGTCAGGGAAATCTTTGACTTCTTCACTGGCCCGAAGAGCCCCTTGTCTGCCAAGAATGCAGCCAAGGTACGGAAGCTCTATCGGCAGCTCATGCCACCCGAAGACAAAGCCACCTTTGAAGATGAGGATTTTGACGAAGATCTGAATGAGGGTCTGGATCAAGATCCAGAGGATGCTGAGTATGAGCGCGATAGGCGCGAGGCCCGAACTCGGAGCGAAGACGCGGAACACAAGAAACGGGATCTGGCCACCGCAACCAAACCCGAGGAAGCTAGCGATAGCCTGTTGCGCACCTTGTTTCGTAAGCTCGCCGTCGCGCTGCACCCCGACAAAGTCCAGAAAGTTTCGCAGAAGGATGAGCGCACGCGCATCATGAAGGAGGTGACTCGGGCCTACGAAACGAGCGATCTGGCCAAGCTGCTTGAACTCGAACGAATCTGGCTCGCCGGTTCTCCGACCTCCACGGATCCTGAATTCGCTACTCGCATCGAAGATTCTCTCGACAATTCTAATCGAGATTTGCGAAAGCAACTTCGAACACTCACCGAAGAACTCAAGGAACTCAAGCGGAGCGTTCCCGGAATGATCCGCGTGCCTGGCCGACGTGGCCCGCCGGTCAGTGAGGCCGATCTGGTCGTGAGCGACATGACACGCGCGTTTGGGCTGCTCAGCCAGATCCGTGAATTTGCCATACGCTTCAAGCAAGGGAGTATCCCGCTCGCCACCTTCCTCCGCGGCCCGAATATCGATCCAGACTTGCTCGGCGACGATGAAAGCGAGTTTGATGATGTGCTGGAGTCGATGGTCCGCGAGGTCGTCGAAGCTCCGCGAGGACGAGCCAAAGGGAAGCGGCGCTGAGGGGGTGGTGCGTGCTAGCCTCGAGTTTCGTGGATACCCTGGATGAGGTACGCGTTGACAGTCGCACAGCTCTACATGCTCTAGCCAGAAGTGAACTCGCCGTTGCTTCTCGCGGCCGAACCAGGCCCCACCCTGCAACAGAACCCCGTTCTTGCCGATGACAGCCTCCCAACGGAGGGCTCCGGTTGGTCGCGACCGGTGCCCGGTCGGGAGCCCGCAGACTGACAGTCCAGCCTAATTCGGCTACCGGCTGCGGAGGGCATAAATTCGCAGAAAGCCGCTGGCCAATACATACCCCTTACCCATCGGGAGAAGTTGCCGTTCTTGAGCGCATGCGTCGCGCGCTCCGTTTCAGCTCCGTCAGCTGCCTATGGCTAGCTGTTTTTGGTTGTCAATTTGAATCCAGCCGCGTTTGCGGAGATGAACTTGTATTCAATCCAATGCTCAACACTTGTCAGTGTCCGAGCGGCAAGGTCCTCAAAGGTGAGCACTGCGAGGTTTGTGGTGTTCACGAACTCGCGATCGTGGACATGTGCCAGTGCGAATCTGGCTATGTGCGAGCGGCGAGCGGAGCTTGCGAACCACCGATAGAGGGCTTGGCCGACGCTTGTGATCCCAATCAAGCCAAGGCTTGCGGCGCCCGGAAATACGACTACTGCGCCCCAAGCAGTCTCGGAGGTGGTTATTGCACACAAGCTAACTGCGTGGCGTCGGCAGATTGCCCTTCCGGCTATACCTGCGCGACTTGGGAGTCCCAACCCTTCTGCCTACGCCCGCCGACTGGCTTGGGCGACAAGTGCGCCAATGCAGCTGGTTGTGCGGGGAAAGAGGCCAGCTTCTGTGAAAGCTTGATGAGTAAGAGTTGCTTGGTCCAAAACTGCAGCGTCGCGAAGGCAGACTGTATCGACGGCTTCGAGTGCTGCGATGTTACCGCTTTTGCCGCCGGAGTACCGAATCTGTGCGTTCCAACGGGGCGGTGCCCCAAATGAAACACTCGCACGTTGCTAGTGCACTGCTCGTGCTCCTTGCGCTGGCCGTTCAGATCCCGTCCGCAATGGCGCAGCCGCCTGCCGCGGCGCCCGCTCCGCCGCCCGCTCCGCCGGTTGAAGAGCAGCCCAACACGGCGCCTCTTCCCACGACGTCGGCATCGATCGATGCCGCGTCACCGCCCACGCTCGTCGACGCACCACAGCCTGTGCCACCTGTCGGTGCGATCTCGGAGCAACCAAACGCTGCCTTAGCGCCGCCTCCACCACCAGTGACCGCCTCGCCAAGTTCCGTCCAGACCGCGGAAGCCGCCCTGATAGCCACCGAAAGCGAGCTCAACAACGCGGCAAGTGACCAAGCGAGTGAGGACGTAGAGGCCCAACCTATCGACATCTATGGCTTTGCTGACGTGTACTTTGCGGCGCCCTTTTGGCGCTCGAACTCCCCCTACAGCACTAGCGGTTTAGGCTCACATCCTTACTTCAGCGTTGGCAATTTCAACATCTACCTGAGCAAACACTTGGAGGAACGCTGGCACTTCCTAGGCGAAGTTCGCTTCGTGTACTCACCGAATGGTGCCAATGATCCCGAGAATCCCGGCACGCGAATTTCTACGCGAGTGGGTGATACCTCGGACATCAATCGACCGTTTCGCTGGGGTGCAATCGAGATATCGCGGGTTCATATCGATTACCAAGAAAGCTCGCTCCTCACGCTTCGCTTCGGCCAGTGGCTCACGCCCTATGGAATTTGGAATATCGATCACGGTTCGCCCACTCTGATTGCGATTCAGCGGCCATATATCGTCGGTGAGGAGCTCTTCCCGCAGCGACAGACGGGGATCCAGGCCTTCGGGCAAACCTTCGTTGGAGACCTGAAACTAGGCTACGCGCTCGGTGTTTCCAATGGGCGCGGCCCGATGGATGAACAACGGGATCTCGACTTCGACAAAGCCATTACCGCGAGACTCGAAGTCGGATACAACAAGCTGGGTGATTTAAAGGTTGGGAGTTCGTACTACCGAGGACGCTACACCGACGCGAGTTTCCCGGTCTTGAACCCCAGCGAAGCCCGCGCCGATCGCTCTGTCCTCGAACGGTACGGCGAACAGTCTTTCGGTGCCGATCTTCAGTGGGATTACCAGAAGTTCGTCGTCCGCGGCGAATTCGCCTACAATGAGCGTCGGTATTCGGACGGTGTTCGAAAGGTCGTGTCGCCTGGGCAAGTGAGCCCTGATCGCCGCCGCTATGGCGCCTACGCTCTCTTCGGGTATCGGACACCACTTTTGGGTGTGATGCCGTATGTTGTCTACCAAGACTACGTCTTAGGTCACGATCCTAGTATCCCTCAGGTTGAGCATGTGCGCGCTTTTCACGCGGGGCTCAACTGGCCAATTGGGCCGCGGGTCACGGCGAAAGGTGAGTACGCGCACGTCAACTTCCCCGGAAGCGACACGATCCTCACGAAGCGTGACACCTTTCACCTGGTGCAGTTCCAGCTAGCGGTGGCGTTCTAGCCATGAACACGAAAGGTTTGCTGACACGCAGGAGCTTCCTAAAATTGGAGGTTGGCGTCGCGTGCACATTGATTCTGCGCGAAGGCAACGCCGCCGAACCGCTGGTTATCGTGGTGGCGAAGGCATCACCGCTCAAAGAGCTAAGCTTGGAAGACCTCCAACGACTGTATCGGGGTGACATCAATTCTCTGCAGGGGAAACGAATGCTCCCTCTCAACCATCTCCCACGCACCGCACTGCGAGAACATTTTGATCAACGGGTGCTTGGGATGAACGCAGAGGAGACGGCTCGCTACTGGATCGACCGCCGCATTCGCGGTCAGTCGAGTGCACCCAGGTCAGTTCCTGCGCGCCTCATGGCCGCTGTTGTCGCCAAGCTTCCCCACTCGATCGGTTACGTCTCGGGCGGAAGTGCAGACCCGGCGCTTACAGTACTTCGTATCAACGGCAAGCTGCCTGGCGAGCCTGGCTACCCTATTTTTTAGCTAAAGACACAGCTCGCCCCGGCGGCGCTAACGCGTTACTTGTTCCGCTTAGCGCAAGAAGTGGAACACACCCAAGGCTTAGTTCTCTCGATTGGCTTCCGCAGCATGGTGACGAACGTCTTGCCCGTTCACCATGTACACGACCATCTCGGCCAGGTTCGTCGCGTGATCGGCGACGCGTTCGATATACTTGCCGAGCGATTGAAGCTTAGTGGCTTGGCTCACCAAGCTCGGATCCTGCATCATCGACGTCACCAGTTCCGGGAAGAGCTGAGCGTAGTAGTTGTCCACCTGTTGATCGCGACGAATCACCTCTTGAGCCTTGTGAGCATCAGAGGCAACGAACGCGTCTAACGCGTCGTGTAACATTTGCTGTGCCACGGATCCCATCCGCACCACGGCTGCCGCCGCATCCCGCAGCACTACGCGCTCCCCAAGCTCCAGTACCCGTTCGCACATATTCACTCCCAGGTCACCGATGCGCTCTAGGTCCGTGACATGCTTGAACGTCATCATCACAAATCGAAGATCAGAGGCCACGGGTTGTCGCCGAGCGAGCACCTTGATGCACATCTCATCGATATCGATCTCAAGGAGATCAATTTGGCGGTCCATCGCGATGGTTTGCCGCGCTAGCTCAACGTTTCGGGTCTCAAACGCCAAAAGGGCGTTCTTTACCATTTCCTCGACTTTGGCTCCCATGAGGAGAATCTGTTCGCGGAGAGTGTCGAGCTCTCGATCGTATTCGCGATCCGTGTGTTTGCGTTCCAAAGCTGCCTACCTTCATCCAAAACGGCCGGTGATGTAGTCTTCAGTGCGCCGCTGCTTGGGATGGGTAAATATAGCATCCGTCTTGCCAAATTCGACAACTTCCCCGAGATAGAAAAAAGCCGTGTAGTTGGCCACTCGCGCTGCCTGCTGCATATTGTGGGTGACAATCACGATGGTGTAGTCCGCGCGCAGCTCATGAATGAGCTCTTCCACCCGTGCTGTAGCAATCGGATCCAGTGCCGAGCAGGGCTCATCCATCAAAATGACCTCTGGCTCCATGGCAAGCGAGCGGGCGATGCAGAGGCGTTGCTGTTGCCCGCCAGACAGGCTCGTCCCCGCCCGATCCAAGCCGTCTTTGACCTCATCCCAGAGTGCGACCTGGTGTAGGGCTCGTTCCACGCGGCTTTCAGCGTCATTGACACGAATGCCGTTCAGACGGAGTCCCGCCAAAACGTTGTCGCGGATCGACATAGTTGGGAACGGATTGGGCTTCTGAAACACCATCCCGACCCTGCGTCGCAGTCGCACCGGATCGATGTCGCGCCCGTAGACGTTCAGCCCATCCAACGTAACTTCCCCGGAGACGTGGGCGTTCGGTACCACTTCATGCATGCGATTCAGACAGCGAATGAACGTCGATTTCCCGCAGCCGGAAGGTCCGATGATGGCGGTGACTTTTTTTTCTAGGATGGGGAGTGCGATGCCTTTGAGTACCTGAGATTTTCCGAAATAAGCGCTCAGGTTCTCGGCGCGCATCTTGGTGTTTGCCTTGGTATTGAGCGCGATTTCAGACGTCGATGGGCTTCGGCCTTCGGAAGCACTCGGGCTCGACTTGCCTTCAGCAGCCCCGCGGGAAACGGCAAGTACGGGGGCATCGGGGGGCTCTAGGGAAAGGCTCATTGTTTTTTCACTCGATTTCGCACGAGAATCCGTGCTGAGATATTGAGGATCAACACCAAGCTTACCAGGACAAGAGCAGCTGCCCAGGCCTGACGATGCCAATCCTCAAAAGGTGAAACGGCGTAGGTGTAGATCTGCACCGGCAGCGAGGCAGTCGGTTCGTTCCAGCTGTCAGACCAGAATCGGTTGCTGAACGCCGTGAAGAGAAGGGGCGCAGTCTCGCCGGCGACACGGGCCACCGCCAGCATGATGCCGACGGCTATCCCGGGCGCGGCGGTGCGAAGCATCACGCGCAACGTGGCTCGCCATTTCGGCACACCCAGCCCGAGCGCAGCTTCACGCAGCGATTCGGGCACGAGCCGCAGCAGCTCTTCGGTAGTGCGCGTGACGGTTGGCAGCATGATCACCGCTAGGGCAAGCGCTCCGGCGAAGGCCGAGAAAGTCTTTGAGGCCAGCACCACCAGCGAGTACACGAAGATCCCAACCGTAATCGAGGGAATGCCGGACAATACATCGGCCGAAAAGCGAACTACCGAGCCCGTGCGTGTCTGGCCAAACTCCGCCAAGTAGATGCCAGCCAAAACGCCCGGTGGGATCCCCATCACTGATGCCAGGCCAACCAGCTTGAGAGTACCGACAATCGCGTTGGCCATGCCGCCACCGGTTTCACCCACCGGCTTTGGGAGCTGCGTGAAGAAGTCCAAGTTAATGCCCTGGATGCCGCGCGCTGCGACGTAATAGAGGATGCCAAACAGCGGAACCAGCGCGATGATGGTCGCCAAAACGCAGGAGGCGCTGAACGCCCTATCAGTGAACTTGCGCAGGGCGTGCCGCTCGCCAGAAAGACTCATAGTCGACCTCCCTCGGGCAAGCGCGCCACCCGCCACACCAAGGCTCGCGCGATGATGTTCAAGAGCAGAGTGACGATAAACAACAGAAAGCCGATCTCTGCCAGGGCTGAAAGGTAGAGATCTCCCGTGGCCTCGGTGAACTCATTGGCGATGACACTGGCCATCGTGTACGAGGGCGCGAACAGCGAACTGCTGATTTCAGGTCGATTGCCGATCACCATCGTGATCGCCATGGTTTCCCCGAGCGCACGGCCGAGCCCGAGAATGCTGGCACCGACCAACCCGGAGCGAGCAAAGGGGAGGATGACAGTTCGCAGCGTTTCCCAGCGTGTCGCACCCAGAGCATAGGAACCTTCGCGGAGCGTACCTGGGACGGCATTCAGCACTTCACGACAGACGGACGAAATCGTCGGAGTGATCATGATGGCGAGGATCACGGCACCCGTCAGCATTCCAAACCCTTGGCTCGGCCCTTGGAATAGCGGCAAGAACCCTAAAGTGCTCGCCAGCGCAGGCTCCACGACTTCGCGCATCCATGGCGCCAGAGCAAAGATCCCCCAAAGGCCGTAAACAACGCTCGGAACCGCCGCGAGCAATTCAATCAGAAACGCGACCGGATTCTTCAGCCAAGCGGGACATAGCTCCGTCAAAAAAACTGCGATTCCCAACGAGATCGGAACGGCGAGCGACAGTGCCAGGAGCGAAGAGACCACAGTCCCAAAGATGAAGGGCAGCGCTCCGAACTGATCCTGGATCGGATTCCAAGCATTCGAAGTGATGAAACCCCATCCGAAAGCCTGCAGGCTCAAGCGGTACGCCTTCAACATCTGCAACGCTATGCCGCCAAGAATAGCGACCACGCACAACCCAAACAGGAGCGTGAGCGCGCGAAAAATGGCGTCACCCCAATTCGCCTCAGACCCGAATGGCTTGAGCCACTTGGGTCGGGGTCTGACAAGAGATTGGGGCTGACTCGCCATGGGGCTATTTCGCTCGGCTACTCGCTTAGGGGACGGCGAGTAGGGCTTTTCCTCCGGATTTTAGCTCCTTCAGGCGCCCTTCGAGCTTGGCGACGACGCGCGCTGGAAGAGGGGCATAATGGAGTGCGGCGGCGAACTTTTGCCCGTCGTGGATAGCCCACCACAAGAAATCGCTGAGACTCTGAGCCTTCGCCTTGTCGGGAGTATCTTCATACACCAGCAGGTAGCTGTAGGAACTGATGGGGTACGCCTTGGGAGCCGCGGAGTTCACCAGCGAAGCGTGCAGCGAAGCGGGAAGCTCGACGCCTTCAGCTGCGGCACTCACACCTTCAATGCTCGGGGAAACAAACTCTCCGGAGGGTGCTTTCAGGGCGGCCATGGCGAGACCCGTTTGCTTCGCGTAGGCGACCTCGACGTAGCCTATTGCACCGGGAATCGTGCGTACTTGTCCAGCGACGCCCTCGTTGCCCTTGGCGCCAAGTCCGGTGGGCCACTTGACGCTCTTGCCCACGCCCACTTTTTCCTTCCATTCCGGGCTGATAACGCCCAAATAGTCGGTAAACACTGCCGTGGTCCCGCTGCCATCGCTTCGCGCGATCACGCGAATGTCCGACGCTGGAAGCTGAGCGCCTTCATTGATCTTGCGAAGGCTTGCGTCGTTCCACTTTGTGATTTTGCCGAGATAGATGTCCACCAAGATCTCAGGCGTCAGCTTGAGCGGGGCGGTGAGTTCAGGAACGTTGTAAGCAACCGCCACAGCGCCAATCGTCATCGGAAGATGGAGGAGTTTGTGCGGCGCCTTTTTTTCCTCTTCGTCATTCATGGGAGTATCCGTGGCCCCAAAGTCGACGGTACCCGCAATGACCTGTCGGATACCGCCCCCGGACCCAATGGACTGGTAGTTGATTTGAACGTCGGGCTTAACCTTGCGATACTCGTCCATCAACTTCGAATAGAGCGGGTAAGGAAACGTCGCTCCTGCGCCAGTCAACTTGATCGGTGCGGCCTCAGCCGGCGTCGCCGCCGGCTTCTGCTCGGCCGGCGGCACGGCCTTCGAGCAGCCAAACAGAGTCAGCGCCAAGGCAGCAAGCGTGATAAAATGGGATCGTCGAATCATAGGCCAACCTCCTATCAATAGGCGCCGTGGCCAGCATGGCCGAAGTGCAACAGCTATGTGACGTTTTAGTGACACACCTGGGCGTCGTAGATCCTCGGTTCTGGGCTGACAATGCTGTTTTGAGAACGCCCGCGAATCCTTCGGGACGGGGGCCAGCAGCGGCTATGACTCAGCCGCGCCGAAATGAGTGGAGATGCTGGCGAAAGTACGCCGTCCAGCCTTCTTTCGGGTAATCTGCATCGGGGAGGCCGTATGCTTCTGGCTGATGAGCGGGTAAATAGGCGGTGCCGAAAATCCAATCCCAGATCGCAAGCTTGGTGCCGAAGTTCTTGCCGGGGGCCGCGACATCTCGGGCGTGGTGCCAACGATGCATTTCCGGACCGTTCAGCACGTACTGAAGCTTACCGCTGCGAACATTGATGTTCGCGTGGATGTACATGCCCCAGACCGCGTCGAGCACACCCTTCGCCGCAATCACCTCGGGGGCTGCTCCGAGCAGCACCATCGGTGCGAACTCAATCGTTTGGTTGATCAAGATCTCAAGTGAATGGGAACGGGCACCCGACAGCCAATCCACGTCTTTCACCGAATGGTGCGCTTCATGCAAACGCCACAGAATGTCTGATTTGTGTTGCAAACGGTGAAAACAGTAGATGTAGAAATCATGGACCACAAAGAAGAAGAGGAGCTGCAACCACATCGGCCAGGAGCTGACGAAGCCCCGCGGTATGAATGCGGCGTGGCTTTGGACCCCGTAAATGATCGCGCCGATGACCAAACTCAGAACATAGCTCTGCGCGAGCGCGTAGCCTAAGAGATCGGTGAAGAGCCCGGGGCGAAAAAGACGTTGCTTGGGCTCGTAGGGGCATAGGCGCTCCATTCCAATGAGAAGCGCGGCGCCTGTTACTATCAGGCCCGCGGCGATGATACCGCTATTCACAGAGTCTCTCCGAGCAGTGTTTGCGCTAATTCCAAGTTGCGATCTGTTAACGCTCGGCGTGCTCAGTGGAAGCTACGCGGCGCAACTTCTCTCGATAGGGAATTTCGCTCTCGTAAACCCGCTTGATGCCGTCGCCGCGCGCCTTTTCGATGTCTCGGATCTGAGCAACGAGCTTCTCCATTCCACCGAGCTCCACTGAGGCTGCGTGATCGGTGCCCCACATGGCCCGGTCGAGCGTGATGTGGCGTTCGACGAAAGTGGCGCCGATTGCGACCGCGGCCCAGGTGGGCGCGAGGCCCGTTTCGTGCCCCGAGTAACCGATCGGGCAGGTCGGATATCGGAGCTTCAAAGTCTGAATCATGCGCAGATTGAGCTCCTCAACGGGGCATGGATAGGTCGAAGTTGAGTGAGCAATCAGAAGGTTATGGAGTCCCAAAGCCGACACGGCAGTGTGCACCTCAGCGGAGGTAGACATTCCGGTCGAGAGGATAGCCGGCCGGCCGGTGGCCTTGATCCGTGACAAAAGGTCCATGTCGGTCACGGACGCTGAGGCGATTTTGTAACAGGGGGGCGCCAGCTTCTCGATGAAGTCCACTGATTCGTCATCCCAACATGATGCAAACCAATCGATGCCCTCAACTCGACAGAATCGATCGAGCTCCCGGTACTGCGCCTCGTCGAATTCCATGCGGCGCTTGTAGTCGATGTACTTCATGCGACCCCAGGGCGTATCGCGCTGGATATCCCATTGGCCGCGGGGCACGCATGTTTCGGGGGTGCGCTTCTGAAACTTCACGGCATCGCAGCCGGCACGTTTCGCGCCTGAAATCAGCCGTTTTGCGATTTCGATATCGCCATTGTGATTGATCCCGATTTCGGCAATCACATAAACCGGCTCATCTTCGCCCACGCTACGATTGCCAATTCTGACACTGGGATGGAGCTTGTTTGGCTCTGGCAAGCGAGCCCGCATGACAGGGTGGCGGCCCATCTCATCCAACATTTGGCTTGTCACTTGGCTTGTTGTCATGTGTACAACTCCTGTCTCAAACTTAAGATCCAATCGGCGAACTCTCGGAAAGCACCTTCGCCACCTTTGCGGCGGGTTAATTTATGCACGATACGTGCCACCTCTGGAACGGCGTCGCTCGGCGCACCAACCAAACCGACTTCTTCAACAAGCTGCATAGCGCCGACGTCGTTGACGTCGTCGCCAATATAGGCAACTTCATCCAGTCGAAACTGGGCATCCTCGAGCAACTCCGGCAACTTGAGAGCCTTATCTTGAACTCCCATCCAGACGTGCGTGAGCGTCAGTTTGCGCGCACGACGGATCGCAATCTGGCAATTTTCTCGTGAAAAATAGGCTGTTTCTATGCCCGCTTGACGGAGTAGCTCCGTGCCCATCCCGTCACGCAGGCTGAAGCGCTTTAGCTCCTCGCCCCGCTCGCTGTAATAGACCTGCGCCGGAGTGAGCACCCCATCGACATCGCTCACCACCAGGCGGATGCGCCGTGCGCGTGAACCAAGCTGCTCAGCTGAGAGCATCCTCACCATGCGGTCCAACCCCCGTCGATCACCAAATTCGCTCCCGTCATGTACGAAGATGCGTCGCTCGCCAAGAAAACCAGGGCGCCCCGATAGTCCCCCTTATCAGCCATCCGTTGCAGCGGCACGCGGGAAGAGTAGTTTGTTTGAAAGTCTTCGTCCTGTGCGTTCTGTACACCGCCCGGCGACAGCGAATTCGCGCGAACGCCGCTCGCTCCGTAGTAAGACGCCAAGAATCGAGTGAGCTGCAAAAGACCCGCTTTGGATACTGGGTACGCTGGAGACTTGAAGAAGCGCTGTTTCCCCTCGCGATCCAGGTAAAGGTTCTGTTGTGGAGCAACCAGCCCGTAGGTGGAGGCGATGTTGATGATGCTGCCTCTCTTCTGCGCTGCCATGCGGGGGGCGATGCTTTGACAGCACAAAAAGGCGCCCGTCAGGTTTACACGCAGCAGCTTTTCCCAGGATTCTAGCGGATAGTTTTCAAAGCGGCTGAGCTCAAGGGCGAGCTTTGGCGACTCCACTTTATCATCAATGGCGGCGTTATTCACCAGGATGTCCACCCGGTCAAAGCGCTTCAAAACGTCCGCTGTCATAGCCGCAACGGACTCCGCGGCTCCGACATCGACCCCTACCCCAAACGCCCGCCCTTCATACGCCTCCGCAAGTTCTCCGGCGTAAGTGGTCGCTGCGGCATGGTCCAGGTCAGCCACCACGACGCTGGCACCAGCTTCAAGCAGGGCAGAACAGTGTTCCCTTCCCAAGAGCCCCATCGCGCCGGTGACGATGGCTACACGATCTTTAAGGTTAAACGGTGTCATGCAGCTGGTGAACGGGATGTTGGCTTAACCAAGTGACAGCAGCAAGGAGTTATCGCGACAAGCTAACGAGTTTTACGAAACACGGGCTGGACAGGTTTCCCCATTATGTCCGACTCGAGCGTCCCCTCCCGGTGAGCACGCTCAAGCGAAGAGAGCGCCAACGCGTAGGCAGAAAGAATGTGGTCAATGTCTTCGGGCTGGTGCGACAAGCTCATGTTGTGGAAGCCACTCCACAACACGCCATGGCGGATCAGTTCCTGCTGGATCAGCGACTTGGCAAGCAGCGGATCGATGGCAGTCTCATCGAACGTGACCATACTGCGGCACGGTAGGCCCACGGCTCGGGTGAAATTCAGGCCTCGGCTCGCGGCGAGCTCATTATATCCCGTCTTTAGGCGTTCCCCCATCTCCGCCAGGTGCTCCGGCACGCGTTGGTCACGGAGCTCCAGAATGGTGGCTTTGGCTGCAGCGAGTGAAAGGGCCTCCCCACCAAAGGTTGTGTAAAAGAAGACATCATCTTCGAAGAGCTGCATCACGTCGCGTCGACCGCAGAGGACACTGAGAGGCATGCCGTTGGCGATCGCTTTGCTAAAGCAGGCTAGGTCCGCCTTCACATCGAAGTATTCTTGGGCGCCACCGAGGGCGATCCGAAAGCCAGTCCACATCTCGTCGAAAATGAGCAGTGTACCGTTCTCGGTGCAGAGCCTGCGGAGCTCGGAGAGAAAGCCAGCTTGGGGCTGCTCGAACAAGACGGGTTCGAGGATCACGGCTGCCACGTCACCATCCAGCACGGCCTTCACCGAATCCAAGTCGTTGTACGTGAACTTCCGCGTTAACCCCTGAACTTCAACCGGTACACCACGGCTCCTCGGCGTCGTGCCGATGTACCAATCGTGCCAGCCATGGTACCCACAACAAGCCACCGCGCTGCGACCAGTAAAGGCGCGTGCAACCCGGACCGCTGCACTGGTTGCGTCGCAACCCGTCTTGCTAAAGCGCACCATTTCCGCTCCCGGAACGCATCCTTGGATGAGCTCCGCCACCTCGACTTCGAGTGGATGCACGAGGGAAAAGGTGATCCCGTCCTCAAGCTGGGCACGCACCGCTGCGTCGACTCGATCATAGGCGTAGCCAAGGGAAACGGGGCCAACCGCCATGGTAAGGTCTATGAACTCGTTGCCATCAACATCCCAAACGCGGCACCCTTTCCCACGACGCAGAAATTTGGGTGCGACGCCATCAACATACTGAGTCGCCCCCTTGGCAAGCGTTTGCGTTGCACCGGGTATGCACGCTTTCGCGCGTTCATACCACGCCTCGGATTGGCTAATGTTAGGGAGTGGACTGTCGGAGCTAGGACGATGCATCTCGATCCTTCTTTGTTCAAGGTGAGCCTGAGACCCAGTTGAGGGGGCCGTTGGGTGGGCCAAAAGTCTTGAGTTCGTGCAAATGATTCTGTTGCCAACACGACCCCAAGTGTTTGCGATTAATGTCTTGAAGCTCGGGTGCTCGGCCGAGAAGGTCGAGGATCTGTTCGAGTGAGAAAGCGGGACCCAACGCGGGCAACAGGCGATCAAACACGGCACTGATGAATTGGTAATCCTCCACATAGTCGAGGACAAATCGGTGGGATTGAGCGTAATTATGGCCTGTTTCCCAAGTCACATTAGAAACGCGGAACCGGCCTGAATTCTCCCAAATGAAAGGCGTGGTGTGTTCTCGTTCGAAGGGCCGCTCCGCTTCTTGCCACGCGGACGTCAGCGCCGACCGCGTCATCACTTCGACGTCGTTACCATCGGGCCACGTGGGAGGCAGGAGATTGGTGACGAAGTCGTATTCGCCCAAGTGCGCGAGAAAATATTGAAGAACACGATCGATGGCTGCCGGATCGATGAGGGGGCAATCCGAAGGGATCTTGATAACCGCGTCGGCATTATAGTGAATGGCAGCTTGGTAGTGACGGTCCAGAACATCGAGCGGATGGCCACAAAAAACTTCGATCCCGCGCTCGACGCACAGGTCAACAATGGGCTTGTCTTCGGGAAGATCCGTGGTCGCTACCGCCAGCTGAAAGGGGGACTTCGCGGCCCGTACCCGTTCCAACATACGCACGAGCGCGGGCTCCCCCGCTAGCGGGAGCAGCACCTTGCCTGGGAGCCGTGAGGATCCGAGACGTGCCTGGACAACCAAGAGCAGCTTCACGCCGCCACTCCCCGCTGCTGCTGCAACGCACTCTTCCCCAAGAGTTCCCGGCACACTTGCGCAATCTTCTTGGCAGCTTGGCCATTCTGTTCCGGCACGAGCTCCACCAGATCTTCCATGCGGTGATACGAGTGGCACTCTTTGCCGAGCGCTAACCCAACAAACACGACCGATGAGTATTGCGTGATCAACACTTCCGAATTGGCAATCATCGCGTTGGTGTCCCCATTCGAAAAGACGAGCGCTCCGGGAACCCAACGGTTGATTTCCGCGGTCGCTCGTTTCACGTTTTCATTGGGGTGCAGCTTGAAAATCATCGGCCGCCCTCCAGACTTCTCAATGGCCCATTGAATGAACGCGGAGCGCTTGTCGAGCTTCAGCGTCTCACGGGCATCCGAGGTGCAAACCAGAGCGTATCCGCGATGGGGAAAATCGTTCTTGAGGTGCGCTGCACAGTTGTCGAAATTGGGAATGCCCGTCACGACGAGCTTGTTTTCGTCGACTCCGCGCCCAGCAAAGTAACGCTTGTAGCCTTCGCTTGCCACGCAGAAACGGTCGTAGGCGTGGCTCAATCCAGTGGTGGCCGTGCCAGCAATCCAATGCGGGAGCGACGGAAACTTCCGAACCAGATAGCTGAACATATTGTCGGGGTCCGGGATACCCTCCTGCACAAGGAGGATTGGAAACTCGCGGATGTTGTCTGGAACCACAACGTCTGAGCACGTCACCGCTAACTCGTAGTCACCGCGGCGTCCGTGCAGATCTATATTGAGCTCATGGCGCTCCAAGTAGTCCATACAGCGCCGGGTTAACTTGGTGCCGCCTATCGAAAACTCACACAAGCGAGCCTTGCGGGCAAAATCGAGGATCGGCCCGCCGTAGTAGGGCGTGTAGAACGCCTCGACTTCCGGCAGTTGGGCGGCAATTTGATGCAGCTGCGTCGTTTGGTTGATAGAACCACAGATAAAAAGGACACGAGAGGACATAACTGTCAGTTGACCGAAGTAAGAGTGGGTTCGAGGGTTGGAATGGGTCGTTTTCGGGCGAGACACGCGTAGCCGAGGCACGCCCAAATCAATTCTTTGCTGCGCTTCAGGATGCTGAACGCCGCACCCGTCTGGACGGGGTCCGGGACTCCGAGCGCACCGAAAAACGTGACGTATCCGAGATCCTGAATGCCGATCCCTGCGGGCACCATGAAGGCGAGGTTACGGGTCAAGGCCAGCAGCACTTCAAAGCCCACCACCTCCGCGAAACCGAGGTGCACCGAAAGAAGACGCAAGATCAGAAGTGTTTCCAGGGATTCACACAGCCAGGAGCCAACGTATGGCCCGACCAGTCGCAGCGTGATTCTCTGAGAGAAGAATCTGGCGAGGCCGGTATCTGTTCCCGAAAAGTGCGTTTGGGAAGAGGATAGGGCGGCGCGCAAGCGGCGACTTGGAATTCCGAGCAACCGGTTCCAGAGCTGGGTGGCAACAGCGCCCTGACGCAGGAGTGACCCGGCAAAACACACGCCAGAGCCCAGGATCACCGCGGCAGCCAGGGGTAGCCACATGAGTACGGGCGAACCGATGAGATGCTGCGAGGCTCTCCCGAGCGCTTGATGCCCAATCACAAACGAGAACAACAGAAACCAAGCCTGAGATAGGATCAGCAGGTACTTGCGCGCCGCCACCGAAGCGACACCAATTCCCCACGGAACGCCCAATCCCTTCAGCAGGAGCGGCGTGGCAGATTCGGACCAGAGCGGGCCGAGCGGCAGCGTCTGAGAAAGCGCTTCGGTCTTGATGCGCACCATAAGGATTGCGAGCACGGGCACGCGTTGACCCATTCGCTGAATTGCCCGGACCCAGCCCCAGCTATCAAGGGTCAGAGAAAACAATTGCGGAAGCAGAATGAGTGGCAAAAAAGCCCAGGGGACTTGGCGAAGTGCAGACGCCACACCGCTCGCCTCAGCCGTGCGAAACGTCCAAATTGACAGTCCGACGGCGAGAAGGACTCCGAGGACCGCAAGGCTGGCATGACCGAGCGCCTTTGGACGCATGCGTGCACCTTAGGTTACTAAAACGACGATTGTGTCACAGTTCGACAACGTATTCGTCTCACGAGGGACGAAGCGTCCGCGTTTGTCCCATCGACCAACTGGCCGGCATGTGGTCAGATCTTCTGCAAACTTCACCGTAAAGTCGTGGTGTTGTCACGGCTGGTAGGCTACCCGATGGGGCCATGGGTGATCTCGTTGGTGATGCGGTTGCAGGCAGGTTGCTTTGGGTGCCGGAAGCTGAGTTCGCTAGAATCTTGGCGCTTCCTGTGGAGCGCGAACGACGTGCCCTGCTCTTCGCAGATGCCTGCCGGCTCAATGTTCTTTACATGATAGGCAAAGCGGGCTCAGGGCATCTGGGGAGTTCTTTTTCGAGCCTTGATATCGTGACCTGGCTCCACCTTGAAGAGCTCCGTCGAGCCCCTGCAGGTTCAGTCGATCGCGCCGATGACATCTACTTTTCATCTAAAGGACACGATGCGCCCGGTTTGTACGCGGTGCGCACTGCCCTCGGCTCGCTTCCGTTTGAGTTGATCCACAAGTTACGCGTGCTCGGTGGATTGCCTGGGCATCCAGATGTGGGCACTCCTGGTATCGTGGCCAATACCGGCTCACTCGGCATGGGGATTTCAAAGGCCAAGGGCATGGCTTGGGCACACCGCCATAAGGGCCAGACCGGTCGAATTTTTGTGATGACTGGCGACGGCGAGCTTCAGGAGGGGCAAATCTGGGAATCCCTGATTTCAGCTACCAATCGCAAGCTGAATGAAATCACGGTCATCGTGGACCACAACAAGCTTCAAAGCGACTCGTTCGTCGAGAAAACCAGCGATCTGGGTGACTTGGTCAAGAAATTCGAGGCGTTTGGTTGGCGTGTGTTCCCCGTGGATGGCCATGACTATTGGGCGCTTGGGGAAGCGTTCGAAAACGCGCGATCCGTGACCGATGCACCCCAGGTTATCATTGCGCATACCATCAAGGGTCGCGGCGTCTCCTTCATGGAGCACACCAGCCTCGACTCCGACGTCTCCCTGTACCGCTTCCACTCGGGAGCTCCCAACGCCGAGAACTACCAACGGGCAGCCGAGGAATTGGTCGCGCGTGTGCATTGGCAGTGCGATGCGTTGGGCGTGGAACGGCTCACGTTTAGTTCTGAAGAAAGCCAGCCGGCACCAGCCGCTGGAAATCCACAGCGTTTGATTGGGGCCTATGCCAAAGCATTGCTGGAACAGATGGGCAAAGTTCCGGAGCTTTGCGTGATGGACGCGGACTTGCTCGTCGACACAGGGCAGCTGCCGTCGAAAGAAGCCTTTCCTGAACGTTTCATCGAATGTGGCATTGCCGAAATGGACATGGTGAGCCAAGCCGGCAGCATGGCGCGTGAGGGAATGTTGCCCATTTGCCACTCTTTTGCCTGTTTTCTCGCCACGCGCGCCAACGAGCAAATTTACAACAATGCGACCGAGCACTCTCGAGTGATCTATGTAGCGTCGCTCGCGGGATTGCTCCCAGCGGGGCCCGGCCACTCGCATCAATCGGTACGCGATATTTCGGCGCTTGCCGCAGTTCCGAACCTGGTGTTGCTTGAGCCGGCAACGGAAGCTGAAGTCGGTCGTGCGCTCGTCTGGGCCACCGAGACAACTCGCAGCAGTGTGTGGCTGCGCCTGGTGAGTCTTCCCTGTGAAGTGCCGTTTGAATTGCCGGACGCGGAGCTTGAGGAAGGCAAGGGCGTCGAGATTCGCCCGGGAGAGGACGCCGTCTTTATTGGCTCGGGCCCCGTCATGCTGACGGAGGCTTGGCACGCGGCTGAAACGCTCCAAAAGGAGCATGGACTGGCCGTCGGAGTGATCGCTTTGCCTTGGCAGAATCGCATCGACGCGGCCTGGCTGCTCCAAAGCCTGGGCACACGCGCGCACGTGTTCACGTTGGACAATCATTACGTGATAGGTGGGCAAGGGCAGCTCGTGGGAGCCACGGTGGCCACATTTGGACTACAAAATTCTCCGCGTGTTCACAACATCGGCGTAGAAAGCGTGCCAGCGTGTGGTCGCAATCAAGAGGTGCTCCGACACCATGGGCTTGATCGAGACAGCTTGGTCGAACGCGTGCGCTCGGTATTAAAAGGCTGAGGCCGAGGCCTAGAAGTGCCCCGTGCAGAGCAGGCTCCTGAAACCGGGTTCGCACGCAAAGGCGTGTGATGCCTCTTCTCGTGAGTTGGGTGCCAAAAGTAGCGTGACAAATCCGCCTACCAGCAATGCGCCGCCAGTCGCGTAAAGAGCTATCGCGCGTTCTTCCGATTTCTCGCGCGACGCATCAACGGCTGGGCACTGCTCCTTTCGTGAAAGTCCGATCGGAGCCTCGCAAGCGCCGCTGTTCCACTCTTTTGCCTTCTGGTTGCGCTCCAGATGAAAGGGGATGGCACTGCCGACGCCAACCGCACCCAGCGTCGTCAACACTCCACCGACCAACGTCATTGCCGAGCCGTGTTCCTGGTGAGCGATCTGGGGTGGCGGTTTTGGCTCAGCTCCCTTTAGGCGAAACCGCAGAGGATTGGCACGGCTGCCCAACTGAAAAATGGCGTTTCTGTGTTCGTCCAACAAGCTGATCACGAACTCGCGCCGGTTCCCGAGTGGTAGGCTGAGTTCCCGCCTCGCACCTGCGGAATGAAAGCTGGTTGCGAAATCCTCCCCGGCTGCGCGTGATTGGACGGTTACGAACTTCACCATGTCCACCGGATCGGAAATCTCCACAAGAAGCTCGTCACCGGACCCGTTGGGCGTCGCCGTGACGGCAAGCTTTTCGCTTGAGCTACCCCAAAAACCCAATGCTTCTGCGTAGGGAGCTCGCAACTTAGGTGAGAGGGTTCGATCAAGGTGCAAATCGGGGTTGATGGCTAAAAGTGCGATGAACGCGTTCCTCGCTTCGGCGTTCTGTCCGAGCGCCGCGTCGGCGATCCCCAGCAGAAAATAGAGGCGCTCGGTCTGTCGCACACTATTGCCACCTCGCATGAGGGACGCGGTAGCAAGTTCGCGCGTTTGATCGAAGTCGACGGCTGCGTAGGCAACCTCAGCTTGCTTTGCCGTCGAGTCCGT
>Ga0105044_10002503_pt1 | contig 25080 bp, 18 predicted proteins | sample MAT01_FD_78092 | JGI IMG/M metagenome (GOLD analysis project Ga0105044, IMG submission 78092) | Freshwater microbial communities from Lake Fryxell liftoff mats and glacier meltwater in Antarctica - MAT-01 | ecosystem: Environmental > Aquatic > Freshwater > Ice > Liftoff microbial mat | place... | reverse complement strand
TGATTGAATCTCGATCAAGGAAAAAAACGCCTTCTTCCTTTAAAATAATTTCTGAGGAAGAGACATAAATTTTTTCAGGTGATTCTGCCGTCAAAAAACTGGAAGTAAGAAATCCAGCAATAAAAATAAATAGTAAAAAAAATACTTTTCTCATATTTGTGCTCCTAGTTTATCTCATTTTTTCTGTCGTAAACGCATAATAGGCTAATGAGAAATATTTTATTTGTCAAAAAAAATTATGAAGTTTTCTTCATCGAATTTTGATAAATTTTATGCCACATCCATCGAATGGGGCCGAAAAGTGAGTGGTAGGGTTTAGAGGTGTAATTTCCAGTCAGTAATTTATTTAAAGTTAATCCCACCAAACCTCCAACAAACGGAATTGTAAATAAAGGGATATAGGCCCAGGCTGGCAACATAGAGGACGCGGTTTTATGTGTTAGCACGCAGGGTTTATCAAGTAATGAAATACGATGGCTTAAACTTTTTTGACGCCATTTAATTTTTTCCTGTGCTGGAGAACATGTATTAAGATCGCAAGTAATTTGAATGTCAGTTCCAAGGCGGTGATGTCCCCATCGTGTAAAGGGGTCTTTCTCATGGAAGAAATTCAAAATTTTTGCAGTAGACTCTGGTGTCTTTTTTGATTTTTTCTTAGCTAAACAGCTTAAGCCCACACAACCGTGGGTGTAGGTGAATGGTTGTACCAAAGTAGGGTGCTCTAAGGCCGTATAGGAAGCAAACGCTCCTCCTAAGCTATGTCCAGTGACATAGGGCTTGTTCATATAAGTTTTGTTGACTTCAGTGAGCCAACGCTTAGTTTTTTTTGAAAAACATTTATAAACCAATGCGCCTGGGCCGAAAGGATCGATATCGGCGATCATGGTCGAGGCAGCACCGCGGCCAGAAGGATAGAAAGAAGAGCCTCGGAAAAGGAGAATCGGTGGATCTTCCAAATTTACAGGTTTCAAACCAAAGGCAACAATTCCTTTCCATAAAGGAATTTCTTCGACCACATAAGTCACCTCTTTGCCATCGATATGCACAGTAATTTGAGCGCCATGCTCTGCATGATAAGCATATCCGCGCGCAAGCTGTTCCAGGGATCTTAATGTCTGTAAATCGACCTCTTCATCAATACCAGTCAGAGATTTCAGAGAGATCATTTGTTGACCTTGCTTGGCAATTTCATTGAGATTTTGTTGAATTTGCTGACACTCCTGGGGGTCAGCGCGCAGTTCTTTACTAATTGTGGAAAAGATATTCATGCTTAATGGAGAATTAGTCTGCGGCAAAGAAGTGACATTATGAGGAAGAACAAACTGAGGTGATATCTTCATATAATCCTTATAAAAAAGTTAAGTTACTGTAACATTTTTATAATTAAAATTATATTAATTTTTGAGGATTTTTCTTTTGCCAAGTTAGTTATAGTTGGTGGTTATTTTTGTTGTTGCTTATTAAATTAATTTATTTATTTATTTGTTTAGGTAAATTCACATTTATGTTGTAATCAAACGTTATTAATTGAATGATTTTTTATTTAAGGTTTGGCATGGAAATATTTAAAGAAATTGAAACATTGTCAAAGTGGACAAAATCCAATTCTCTTTCTTCAGTAAGGGTAGGGCGATTTCAGCATCTGTACATTCTTTCAAAAACAGAAAAAACAGGTCTATCTAAAATTCTCCCAGCTATTCAAGAAGTGTTCACGAAATTAATTTTTGAAGGATTATGGTTTTTCGGTAATTCTAAAAATCAAAAAATCCTTGATGTTTATCGAAGAATTGGCCTTAACAGTACAGTAAGTAAAGAGCAATTCTCTGTACTTATTCAAGCTCTCAGCAAAGAAGACGCGCTGTGTTCTTCCAAGATCGAAAATGCTAGACAAGCTAAAGCTAGTCCTAAAAGAATTCAAAAACAGCTGAATTTACAAAAAGAATTTCAACATCTGAAGCAACAACTTCTTATTCTTGAAAAAGCCAAAGAGTGTAAAGTAACTTCTTCTCCACAAGATCCTGAAATTCCTTTCCCACAAGAGCCTGAAATTCCTTCCCCACAAGAGCCTGTGGAAAATAAGTCTACAGAATACAGTAATCAATTAAGCATTTCCCTCAATTTTCAAAATTGCCCAGGAAGACATACCATAAAAAGTCCAGTAGTAGGCACGAGGTCAGAAGAGCTTTTAGCTGTTCAAAAAGCAATAAGATCGTTACCTGTGCTAGCAAATCTTCAAAACTCTATTTATTCTGTAGAGGGTTCTATTCACATAATTCCTCTAAACAAGAAAGATGAAGCAGATGAAGTTGCAAGAGCATTGTTTCTAGATTATATTTCAAAGTATGCTGCTCATGGATGCACAGAACAAAATATTGTAAAATGGTGTTATACTGGCCTGCCGGGGGCAGCATCAAATAAAACATTGATATATGATGTCGAAAATGAATGGAATACATGGTGCGTATGTGCTTATGTAGAAAGAAGAAATGGTGCGTGCAATGAAGCATATGGTCATTATTTACCTCCTCATGTGGTGGCTTATCATGAATTAATGCATATTGAAGAAACACCCCTTCAAGCCAAAGTCACTCATCAAGGACAGAATGGGGATGAATTATTAACAACTATAAAAACATATCTGCTTCTTGATCATATATACAAAAAAATTCATGGCTTAAATGAATCTACTGAAGTTGATTATGGAATACATTTCGAAATTAATGGAAATAAAATTGGATTAGGAAAATTTGCTAATTTTTATCGAGAACAAGAATTAAAACATGAAAAACTGTACCTAGCTTTAATTTCTTCTGATTCTATCTCGTTTTTAAAAAATGGAAAAGTTTAGGATTTTTAAAAGTATTCTAAAAATAAAAGCCGAGGTTTAATATGTTTCGCATAACAAGATCTACAATTTTAAACGAAAAAATTAGTTCGAAGTGAAAAATACAAAGTTCCTTTTTTTTACTTATTGAATAATTAAAAATCTCTCTCAAAATAATTTCCAAGTGCTTTCTTAGAGTTTTTTTAACGAGAAAATTCATCAAGGACAACTTCAATATGTCGACATTTTTTAAAGTTTTTCTTGAATTTGGTAGCTCACATGTCAGAACAAAAATCATCCATTGATTCATAAGCAGTTCCACTACCCTTGAGGGCTTCCTGATGGGCCTCTAAAGTTATTTTATTAGGAACTTTCGATCTCATATCGATCTCTTTTTTTGCGAAAGAAAGAAAGGACTTATTAATTGTCATGTGTTTCTCACGGAGAATTTTAAGTTTAATTTCAAAACATTTATTTTAACAGCCCATACATTCTTTTTAAAAGGAATAGTGCAAACTGAACTGGGAAAAAACATTGTTCATAAAAAACTATTCAATATACAAATGCTTTGGCAGGCTCTTAAATTTGCATTTTAACTCATTATCCTAGTATACTCAGGCTTCATTTAAAAAGGATGGTCTCCGTATGCTCGATATTAAGCTTATCCGTCAAAACCCTGAAGCGATTAAAAAAAAGATTAAAACAAAAGAAGCTTCTGTTGAAGCTGCGATTGACACTGTGCTCTCCCTAGATTCTCAAATTCGAGAAATCAAAACTAAAGTGGAGCATTTGAAGTCTGCGCGCAATGAGATGTCAGATCAAATTGGGTTACTGAAGCGAAAAGGGGAAGATACCTCAGTACTTTTAACCAAAGTTTCCGGATTGGGCGAAGAGATTCATCACCTTGACCATGCCTTAACGCCTTTAGAAGAAGAATTCACACATGTACTGGCGGGTATTCCAAATCTTCCCATGGACGATATCAAAGTTTCAGAGTGTCCAAAAGACAATGTTCAGATTAAAGAGTATCTGCAAAAGCCTGTTTTTACCTTTTCGACTAAAAACCACGTGGAATTGAATGAAAAATTGCAATTATTTGATTTCAAAAGAGGGGCAAAAATTTCCGGCACCGGATGGCCTGTTTATCGTGGCATGGGTGCGCGTCTTGAATGGGCTTTAATCAACTACATGATTGAAACTCACATTAAAAACGGTTTTGAGCAGTGGATTCCACCCATTTTGGTGAGAAAAGAGACTGTTTTTGGCTCTGGACAATTGCCAAAGTTTGAAAATCAGCAATTTAAAATTAACGACGAAGATTATCATCTCTACTTAATTCCTACTGCTGAAGTTCCTTTAAATGGTTTGCACGCGGATGAAGTCCTAGATGAAGAGGAACTGCCGCTCAAATATATTGCGTATACGCCTTGTTTTCGACGTGAAGCTGGAGCTGCCGGATCGAATGAGCGGGGCTTAATCCGTATGCATCAGTTTAATAAAGTCGAAATGTTCTGTTTCACCACTCCTGAAGACAGTATGCAATTATTCGATCAAATGATGGCGAGTGCTGAAGAGGTGCTGCAGGGGCTTGAATTGCATTACAGAAACATGTTGTTAGTGACAGGCGATATGTCATTTGCTTCTGCACGAACTATCGATATTGAAGTCTGGTTGCCTGGTCAAGATCGTTACTATGAGGTTTCTTCGGTTTCAAATTGTACTGACTATCAAGCGCGTCGTTCTTCGACACGTTTTAAAAAGAAAGGGGGAAGGCCAGAGTTCGTGCATACATTAAATGGATCGGGCTTGGCCACTTCTCGTCTGATGGTCGCCTTATTAGAGAATAACCAACAACCTGATGGCTCCGTTAAAATTCCTTTAGTTTTACAAAAATACTTAGGCGGAGTTACACACCTGACTCCTAAAGATTAGTTATTCTCAAAACGGGGAGAAGGCAATGTCTGAACAAATTGAAGATTTAATGTCTTTCTTAAACGTTTCACCGACGGCTTGGCATGCTGTGGACGCTTTGAAGGAGCAATTAATCGCTAAAAATTTTAATTTTCTAGCGGAAGGGGCGTCTTGGGAAATTCTGCCAGGAAAAAGTTACTTTACCATCAAAAATGGTTCTTCACTTTGTGCTTTTATTGCTCCTGAAAAACCTCCTCGTTCTGTGCATCTGGCTGCCTCGCATACAGATAGTCCAGCTTTGAAGCTAAAACCTGCATCTGAGTTTTATCGAGACTCGATGGTTTTATGGGGACTGGAAGTCTATGGGGGGCCGTTGCTTACCTCTTGGCTTAATCGAGATCTTGGAATTGCTGGCAGGGTAGTGATCCAAGATGAAAAAGGTAGGCTCAAAGAAAAACTTATTCGCTTAGATAGCTATCCGTGTGTGATTCCTCAGCTTGCGATCCATTTAGATCCTCAAGTCAATGAGATAGGGGTTGTTTTAAATAAACAAAATCATTTAGTGGCTGTAGCAGATTTACAGCTGCCAGATGTCAGTAATTCTTATTTAGATTGGCTGCTTCACCAAGTCTTAGGCGAGCATTCTTTACTAGGCAGCGACCTCTTTCTTTTTCCCATCGAACCGGCAGCTTTTGTGGGTTATGGTCAAGAAATGATTGCTTCTTATCGGATTGATAGTTTGGCTAGTGTGCATGCGATTTGGAAGGGTTTAGAGCTCTCGGCGGATGCAGGAGAAGATTGCCTTAAAATGGCAGTGTTTTGGGATAATGAAGAAGTCGGCTCCAGTACTGCTCAAGGAGCTGCATCCCCCTTTTTAGCTCACACTTTGGAACGCATCATGATTTCCTATGGGAAATCGCGGAAAGACTATTTTCAACTGCTTGAAAATTCTCTTTGTGTCTCGGTTGACCTAGCCCATGCCTTGCATCCTAATTATCCTGAAAAGCATGACCCCTTCCACCGACCTTTGCTGGGGAAAGGGATTGTTTTGAAGTCGAATACTAAGCAGAATTATGCCTCAAATGCCCGCACAACAGCAGCGATTACTCATTTGTGTCAAAAAGCACACATTCCACTGCAACACTTTGTTTCAAGGGGGGATATGCCTTGCGGTTCAACCATTGGTCCTATTCATGCTACTAAGACTGGCATGCCAACGGTAGACATTGGATCGCCTCAGCTATCCATGCACGGAGCACGGGAACTTATGGCTTGTGAAGATCACTTAGGTATGATTCGCTTAATTTCAGCTTTTTATAATGATCAACGGTCAGAAAGGATCTTGTCGATTCTGACCGCTGATCTAAGCACTTAAACATGTTCTTTTAACACCCTCTCTGCATAAGGTGTGGTATCGAGAAGGCCTGTAAAAACGGCTTGAGGATCTATTAAAGAATCAATTTTTGGGTCTGTGCCGATATATTCTCCAAGGGCTTCAAGAATTCGGGTTCGTTCGGCAGGATCAGTTAGATTATTCAATTGATTGCGAATGGCTTGAACTAGCTTTGCTCTGACATCTCCTTCAGGAAAAACAATATCTCCTAAAGCAGGGTCGCCGCGTATCATTGAGAGGAATTCTTGTTCGGAGTTTTTACCTGCTTCAATTTTAAAGTAGGCAGCTAATGCAGTAGCAAGCAGGACGATTTTTACCATACTGCTAAGTTCTGCGCGTCTAGCATCTGTTAAAGCCTCGGAACCGTTCATTTTATTGACCAAGGCTCCTTGAACGAAAAGATTGAATTGAGGGCTTCCGGTTAGAGTAAGCATTTTTTCAGCAAATTCTTTAGCAAAATCTAGTTTATGAGGTTTATCGCCAGTCCCTGCATTTTCGGCAATGTTGGAAGCGGTTGCCTGATAAATAACCCCGACCATGAACAATGAACCGATTAATCCTAATTCAGCAGCCATATTTGAAGGAACCATTTGTGAAACCGCGGCCCATTGACTCTGTAGAGGATCCACTGGCAGATTGCTTTGTACTGGATCAACGATTGGGTTTCCAACCACGCCTGCAGCTAAAATGGCGCTGGCTACTACAAATCCAGCTGTAATCACATTAGTCGAGTCGGCTGGATTGATGTTTTTAACATAGTTATCTAGGCTATTTATAATCCCTGCGTTCAAGGCTTCGTTATGACTAAAAGCTGGTACTTGCAGGGGATTGAGATTCATTTGACTGAGAACCCAAGATTGATATTCTGGAGTCGCTTGTACAGCATTTGTCAGATTAAGAGTCGCTGTATAATCGGCAGATTGCGTTTTCAGCCATTGTTGATATTGAGGAGAATTGATTTTGTCCTCATAATCTTTTTTCATTTGTTGGATATTGTCTAGCCAACCATCCAATATTTTCATAATAATATCATGATTCTTTTTTTCAGTTGCCATGGCAAACTGAAGACCTGCATCTGTTCCTGAAATGGAAAGGGTTGAACTATTAGATCCATAAAAATCACTGAAATTCCCTAAATCTACCGTAGGCGGGATTAAAGTAGGCAAGGCCGAATTATAGATAACCGATTGGGCTTCTTGCTCACTTTTACTAATTGTTGAAACTGTAGTTGAATCGACTTTATTGACTGGAGTATCAGTGATTGTTTCAACTCCGACAAGAGGCGTCGTGGTGGGAATTCCCGGATAGACATTATTTGGATTTTGGTCATTAACATTAAGCATAATATTACACCGAATTTCAATTTGTTAATGATATCGTTTAAAGGAAGGTCTAAAAAAGTAAGGCAATCTGATCTTCCTATGAGTCTATTTTATCAAATATTTCTTTTATTTTCATTACAATACAACTTTTTTCGTCTAGATTTTGATTGCAGTTTGTTGGGGAATCAAAATATACTCATGGTTTTTCCTCAGATTTATTTGTTATGTTATAAAACCTTTGGAAATCAATAAACTAAGCCTGGCTTTTTACAATTAGGACATAAAATGCAGTACTGTGAAGCAATTTTTCAAACCCTTAGATGGAAAACTCGCGAGGTGATGATTGGAAATGTAGGGGTTGGGGCAAATCATCCTGTGAGAATTCAATCGATGACTACTTCGAGTACTCGAAATGTGGAAGCTACGATTGATCAAATTATGCGCCTAGCCGATGTCGGTTGTGATATTGCGCGTGTAACAGTCCAAGGAATGAAAGAAGCAGAAGCGTGTGAATATATTAAAAACGGTTTAGTAAAAAGAGGTTATACTATTCCTTTAGTCGCTGATATTCATTTTTATCCTCCAGCGGCCATGGGAGTAGCCGATTTTGTCGATAAAATTCGCATCAATCCAGGCAATTTTATTGATAAACGCGCTAGTTTTAAAATCATTGAATACGATGATGCGAGTTATGCTGCCGAAATCGCCAAAATCGAAGAAAAGTTTACGCCGTTAGTGCTAAAATGTAAGCGGTTGAAAAGAGCGATGCGGATTGGCACAAATCACGGATCGCTATCTGACCGGATCATGAATCGTTATGGGGATACACCGCAAGGTATGGTGGAGTCGGCTTTGGAATTTACCCGAGTTTGCCGTCAGAACGATTTTCATGACATTGTCTTTTCCATGAAGTCTTCCAATCCACAAGTCATGATTCAAGCCTATCGTCTACTAGTGGCGGAAATGATTAAGCTTGGATGGAATTACCCCTTGCATCTAGGAGTGACTGAAGCAGGCGAAGGAGAAGATGGAAGAATAAAGTCTGCCATGGGGATCGGCGCTCTTCTCTTAGATGGAATTGGCGACACAATCCGCGTGTCTTTAACGGAAGATCCGTGGCATGAAATTGACCCTTGTAAAAGACTAGTGAAATTTGCAAAAAGCTATGAAAATCAAGGGGTTGCGCCTTTTTTAGAATCCCATCGCCACATACAAGAGATCAAACGTCGCCCGGTCAATTTCCCTACCGATGTTGCCATGCATCGCAACGGGACTGTCATGCTTACCGCCACCTCGCAAAATATTCAAGATAAGGACTTTCACAAGAAACTCGGGTGCTCGAGTGAACTAGGGATGATTAAACTGAAATCGACGAGTGTAGATACTCTAGTATTACGTCACGTGGAAAGAGATGAGAAAACGCGCCAAATTTTAAATAAATTACAAACGAGCGGCATGGGTTTAGCTTCTTTTTCAGCACAGGACCAAGAGCTAGAAATTCTATCGCTAGCGCAAGCTTTAGAAACGCTTCAGCGTGACAGGCAGCTTGCAAAGTTTGTAGTTCCTCTTTCAGCCAAAAAGCCTTTAGCATTAATCATTAAAGATGAAAATGTGGCGGCTTGGGAAGGGATTTTGGAATTAAAGCCAGACTTGTTGATTTTAGCTCCCCAAAAAAATCGCTTACATTACTCAAGGCACTTCTTTGAATGGCTTCAAAGCGCTCAAATTACCCTGCCTGTGATTCTTAATTTCACTTATGACCAACACCAAGAAGATTTAATTATTCACGCAGCAACGGAATGCGGTGCGTTATTATGCGACGGCTATGGAGAAGGGCTTTGGCTTGAGGGTCCCTACGAAATGGATTTTTTACGCCAGTTAAGCTTTAATATCTTGCAAGCGGCGCGGATGCGCACGACTAAGACAGATTTTATTTCCTGTCCAAGTTGCGGCAGAACCTTATTTGATTTGCAGGAGGTTTCAAGGCAAATTAGAGAACGTACAGTTCACTTGGCAGGTGTCAAAATTGCGATTATGGGATGCATAGTGAACGGACCAGGGGAAATGGCTGATGCGGATTTTGGATATGTCGGGTCTAAGCCAGGAATGATCGATCTCTACCTTGGAAAACAATGCGTAGAAAAAGACATCCCTTTCTCAGATGCTGTTGATAGACTTGTTGATCTCATCAAAAAGCATGACCGTTGGATTGAGCCTGAACTGGCTGAAACTATCTGCCAATCAGTATAAAAATCCCTGCTGCGAGGGCTAAAATTCCCAAAATTATACTTGGAATTGCAAGTCCAAGCAGCATACTTAAACCGACTAAAATTAAATAAATGGATAGTAAAAGCATTCAAATATTTGAAGTAACGTGCATAAAAACCCCCATGTGTTTAAACGAACGCTTATAATTTTCTGCTTAAGTTGTCAACTTTTTTTAATTCTGCCAGGATAGTTAAACCATTAGAAGTTCCTAGTCTTTCGGCACCTGCATCCAACATGGCAAGAGCGCTAGAAAGGCTTCGAATTCCACCAGAGGCTTTGACCCCTGCATGGGGAGATACAATACTGGACATGAGCTGAACGTCTGAGGCATTTGCTCCCATGCTGTTAAAGCCTGTAGAGGTCTTAACAAAAGCAATCCCCACAAAAGCAATCCCCGCTTCCAATGCCAATTTGCAGCCGAGCTTGATCTCATCCTGTGTCAATAAAGAAGTCTCTAAAATGACTTTTAAAGGAGATAACGATGCCACTTTCACTAGCTGTTTAAATTCATTCAGCACCTTATGAGGCTGACCGCTTTTGAGCCAGCCGACATTCATCACAAAATCCACTTCTTGAGCTCCATCTGTAAACGCTTGCTCTGTTTCAGAGCATTTACTTCTAGTAGAGGCCGTTCCTAAAGGAAATCCGGCGGTAGAAATAACTTTTACTTTAGTTTGTTTAAGCAAGTGAGAGGTAAAGGAAACCCAACAGCTATTAACGCAGACTCCAAAAAAAGCATTGGCGATCGCCTCTTCACAAAGTTTCCCAATCACAGTTTCGTCTGCTTCCTGCTTAAGCAGGGTGTGTTCAATACATGCAGTTAAATCTTGAACTAATACCATCCATTTACTCCTTAACCCCTGGTTGCTGTGCTAAGAGAGCAAATTCATTTAAATAAAATTCTCTCTCAGTTGAAGTAGTTATCCAAACAAGATCCAAGATTTTTGTAAATGTTTCTTTTGCAGGAGCCTGTAATTTAGCAGGGTTAAGTTTATGTTCTGAGGAAAGCAAAAATTTTTCAATTGAGGCAATCGCTTCAATGCGGAAAGCTTGCTGAAATTGAATCAATTTTTGCGGAAAAGGGATTTTTTCTAAAGAAAGTTGGGGGGCGATTTCATTAATGGCTTGATAAAGCTCTGTAAAATTAGTAGAAACTCTAATTTTTTCGATAAGCGTATTAAAAAATTCTTCTGTGAAAGTAATTTCAGTTGTAATGTTTTTTAAAATTTCATCTAAAAGCGGTTCTAGCCCTGCTTTTTGCACCTGGATCATTAAATCTTTTAAAGGAATAGCCTGATATTGATGGTAAAGATTAAAAAAACCTTCAGTGAATTCGCTGAAATGTACTTGAGAGAGTTTTTGATACTCAACTAAAAGTGATTGAAACTGCGTGGAGAAATTATGCACGAACTCTGTATTCTCTCTTATTAAAAGTTCAAACATTTTATCTTGCACGGGTTTTAAAACCTGTTTTCTTCCGTTTCCAAGCTGGACGAGCTGCAGGTAGAGAGGATTTGAGTTTAAGTCTTCATCGATTTCTTCTTTCTCAGCAGGCTCTGGGGTCTCAAGAAGCTGTAAAAGAGTGGGCTGTGCTTCCTGCGGGGTGACGAAAATGTCTACTAAATCTCCATCAGAAGCTTTTGGACTAATTTCTTCATTGATGAGTAAGTTATTTCCAATCACATTCCCTTGCGCATTGATTTTTAAGTAGCCGATGAGAAAGCGGGATTTTGGAGCAAAGGTTGTTAAAGCTTTTTCAGCGGCTAAAGCTCCTTCAATGCCTTTAGTGGAATAGAGGATTAAATCGGGGAGTTTTTTAATGTTTTCCACATCTTGCTGAAATTGACTAACTTCTTCGGTAGTGGCTGTATGCTCCATTAAATTTACCGCTTTCACTAGTAAACCTTCACCTAAAAGATGATAGCGGGGGGCATTATAGATTAAGTTTTCAGCGCCACCACGTAAATGTGTGAGGGCCCTAGGGGGGGCGAATTCACGGGCTCTTTTACTCATTTTTAGTGAGGAAAGAGAAATGAGCTTTCCTTCCTTAACGGCTTGAGAAATCTCCATAGGGTTGAGTTCATCCAGCGTGTTAATGTTTACTAAAAGGCGGTTGAGATTTTTTAAATCTGTCGTTTTACGAATTTCCATCGCTTGAGAATCCACTACAATTGCTGCTCTTGGCAATAGCCATTGCCAAGTGCTCGGAGCTGGTTGTGCGATCACAAGAAAATTCTTTAAATTACCGCTAGTATAGATCCGTAAGAGATAGGGGCAATTGTGAAATTTACCTTGAGCATCAACATCGATTAACGGACGAGTTTGAGAGGGGAGTATACTAGCCAAGCTAGTTTTTAAAAAATCGGGATGAGACCAATTGCTTTTTTGCGGTTTCAGGTGGGTGATCTGTGCATGCACTAATGCCATTGCCGCATCAATGACAGTTTCGATAGCCTTAATTTCATCTTTATCGCTTTCACTGCTAATTTTCAGGTAAACGGTACCAATCAGCAAAGTAATAAAAGCTAAAATGATCGCTCCTAAACTAAGCACAAACCCCCAGCTTGGTTGAGCATAAGTTAGAGATTTTTCATTTCTATCAATGCGTTTACGCTGATAAGTTTGCTTTGGAGGCACTGAAGTTGCTGAAATAGATTCTAAAGAGGGGTCTTCCTCCATAGAAGTGCTTTGATCATAATTTTCTGAACCTTGCGAATCCTCTGAATGAATTTGGGAAGTATTAAAGACTTCTACTTCTTGGACAATTGCAGCAACATCAATTTTTTCAGGGGCAACTTCTACTTTGGTTTCTTTGGATTTTTGTTGTTCATGCTCAGGTGTGGGGGGGAGGGTACATTCCGCCTTTAACGGTAATGGAAAATCTAGATTATCCTCAGAAACCTTTGAAAAGGCTTGATCGGGTTCAGCCATCTTTGTCAAAAACTGACGATCTGGTCGTTGTGCAGGTGCGCCCTCTTCCCCAAGGTTTGAGCTCTCTACTTCTATATCAATACGCGTTTTTTCAATTGTGAGCTGAGCTTTGCCCTGGATGCTTTTTTTGCGAAAAGGGAGGTCGTTTAGCGCAATAAAGGGATCATTTGCATTGTTATAAACGTAAAAGCGACCTTCTCGCTCGTAAATTTCCGCATTGATCGTTGCTTGAGCAGCGGGAAATAATTCAAGATCTACTTGACTACCCGAGCCAATTTTAACGAAAGATTTATTAAAAATAATTTCTTCCGGTTCGCGGTTATTTCGATATATTGTCAATTTAATCATCTTGAATCCTCATCAATCTTGGAATCAAGACGCTACATGCTCGAGTCTTTTTTCCTAAGCTGACTTTCTAGCATACTTTTGAAGCATCAGTCAATAGAAGAGTCTATGACTTTTTACTTTTTTAGATAAAAAGTAGCGCAAAAGGCTTGAATAAAAATTGGCACCAGGATTAAAAGGGTGTTTTTGCTATTTTTTTTGCTTAAATTTCTGATGATAAATAAACTGATAAAGTTTGAGAAGCTCAAAACGCTTTGATTTTAAAGATGTTGAGTTTTTTATTCTTTAAAAATTAAATGTATTAGATTATCATAGGTTTTTTTCTTTTTCCTTAGAAAAACTCGATGTTTTGCAGCTCGAAAATTTGCAAACTACAAAAGGAGATGTGCGTGGCCTCACTTTTTGAATTATTAAAACCAGCACCCCATATTACACCCATTGAAGACCCAGAAGTCGTAAAAAATACCTATTCCTACTGGAGAATTCGTATTTTATATTCTATGTTTGTCGGGTATGCTTTGTATTATTTTACGAGAAAAAGTTTTACCTTTGCCATGCCTGGCTTAATCCAAGATTTGCACTTTGACAAAACGCAAATTGGTTTGCTGGGTAGTATTTTTTCAATTACCTATGGAATAAGTAAGTTTGCCAGTGGAGTCGTTTCGGATCGATCAAATCCTCGCTATTTTATGGCTATCGGTTTAATGATCACGGGCATCACAAATATTTTATTTGGTTTCTCTTCCTCCATCTTACTTTTTAGTGTGTTTTGGGGATTAAATGGATGGTTCCAAGGTTTTGGCTGGCCGCCTTGCGCGCGGTTTTTAACTCACTGGTACTCTCACTCAGAGAGAGGCTCCTGGTGGTCCACCTGGAATGTTTCACATAATGTGGGAGCTTTTCTTATTCCTTGGATTACGGGCGCATGTCTGCAATTCTTTGGATGGCGCTTTGCCATGTATTTACCGGGTTTGATTTGTATCATGGGTGGTTTTTTTCTAATTAATCGCTTGCGCGATACACCTCAATCACTAGGGTTGCCCGCCATCGAAGATTTTAGGCAAGATTATGCCGGATACAGTGGGCAGGAAAATCAAGAGAAAATTTCTGCAAAAGAAATCTTAGTGGAGTATGTGCTAAAAAATTGGTACATGTGGATGCTTGGCCTGGCCTATTTTTTTGTTTACGTCGCTCGAACTGGAGTCAATGAATGGACTGTATTATTCCTGCTAGAAGAAAAAGACTATAGTGTCATGGGAGCCAATGGGTGCGTATCTCTCTTCGAAGTAGGGGGCTTCTTCGGAAGTTTATTCGCCGGTTGGAGTTCTGATCGTTTATTTGGCGCTAGAAGAGGGCCAGTTAACGTGATTTTTGCGGTGGGCATGTTAGTCTCAATTTTGCTGTTTTGGATTGTTCCTAAAGGGTATGCTATCCTCGATTCGCTAGCCATATTTTCGCTCGGTTTTACCATTTTTGGCCCGCAAATGTTGATTGGGGTGGCTGCAGCAGAGCTTTCTCATAAAGAAGCTGCCGCTACATCGACTGGATTTGTGGGTTTTTGTGCTTATATGGGGGCGGCTTGTGCCGGTTATCCTCTTGGAAAAATTACCGATGATTTTGGATGGGAAGGCTTTTTCTTCTCAATGATCGCCTGCTGTGCCATTTCAATTTTTGCGCTTTTGCCACTATGGAATGCTTCTCGAAATCCTCGATTTATACCAGTAAAAGGAGCTAAAGCTGCTTAGCAGCTTTAGCTGCGTTTTTTGATCAGTTCTGCAAGCTCTTTTTTAGACACCTTTTGAAGCTGGCCTAGGTCGTTGATAATGAAGTTTTGTTTAGAAGGATTTTGAAAAACTTGTAAGCCTAAAGTCGCAAGTTTTTGATTATCTTTAGACTCTTTCCAACCGGGAGGTAACTGGGCGCGCAATTCTTCAGTGGCTTTAATTTGAGCAAGGCTTACAGGTACTTTTGAATAATCTTCTTTTCCATCAATGACCAGTAGCATGTGAAATTTCCCTTCATTACCTTTTTGGAGAAAAAACTGTGTGCTATCCTCAGGTTCTTCAGGATCAAGAAAAAGCAATAGCCCGGCGGAAAATTCGGTAAGCTGAACTTGATGATTATCGTAAAGTTCCCTTTCAGTGTCTAGCGCTGCGTGCTCTTCTTTTGTCAAAAACAATTCGCCCTTAGAGGCTCTTTCACCCAAAAGTGCGACTACTCTTTCTTTCCTGGTCTCTTTTGTGTTACTTAACTCCTCCCTTTCTTCAGTTTCTGCCATAATTTCATTTAATACCTCATCAGACTTCTTTTTGAAATCTTTAATGGCGTCTTTGACATGATTTTCAATTTCTTCGGGCGACTTTTTTATGTTAGGAAAATCTATGGCTAGGGCGGGACCTAGAGCTTCAGACATGACTTTTACTGGTTGTTTCATTTCTTCTGCAGTAGGTTTTCTGCTTCCAAGCTGACGTCCAATTCCTCGGGCCGCTTCATTAAAGTAAGCTTTTAAGGCAATTTCCTCAATTTGGCCGCGCTTTGTATCCAGATCAGGAAATCCCTTTTCGGCTAATTTCACTATAATTGTATCAACAAGCGGTCCGCGATTCGGATTATCGGTCTCAGCCGTAATTTGACCAGTGAGGTAAGGAAATAAAAATCTTTCCACTTCATTGCTCACTTCTTGGTTTAGCCGTGAATCGTGAGAAGGAGTTGTCGGTTTAGGAGTGGCACCAATCGATGGGGGAGAATTCGTAGGAGAGGGGTTCGGGGTTTTCGAAAAAGAAGGCAGCCCTTCTCTATGAGTTGCACTAGTCCAGGCGAGATCCTTTTTAGTGGATTGATTTAGAGAAATGGGGGGGCTCATGAAGGAATTTGGCTTTTTTGAAGAAGAAAACTTAGGAAACTTGCTTTTTATTGTACTTACCAACTTGCCAATGAAGGTCTTGCTAAACTTGAATTCTTTATATTCTTTAGAAGGCAACGTATTTTTCTTGGGGGGGTGAATCTTATTTGACACATATTTCTGAATGTTCTGGAGGATGTTGGATTTTGTTGATTCTAAGGATTTTACTTCTCTGCCGTGACCATTACCTTTAATAACTTCAGGGCTATCCAGCTGCCGAGAAGCGGTGAGGTCCCCACCAGATGTTGGTATATTCCCTGGTGTTCTATCCATAGATAACCTCCCCAAATAAATAATCATCATTTAGTTCTCAAATATATTATACCAGAATCAAATATTTATTATACTTTTTTTGAACTCATTGCCATACTTAAATGCAAAAAACGAAATAGAGTCAAAAACTGAAATTTAATCCTTAAATTCTAACAGACAAAATGTTCAGTTTGATATTCTTCTGATGATATCAATTGGATTTAGGTTTTCATATGTGGGTTCCCTTACACGTTCATTCTCAATATTCTATTTTAGATGCTTCAGCCTCCATCTCGGCAATTGCGGAAAAATCCGCCGAATTTGGTTTGCCGGCGGTGGCTTTGACGGATCATGGAAATATGCACGCCGCTGTGGAGTTCTACAAAGCATGCCTGGACGTTAACGTCAAACCGATTATTGGATGTGAAATTTATGTGGCGCCTGAATCTCGTCTTGATCGTAAGAAAATAGGGAATCGAGCTGACTATCATTTGACTTTGCTAGCCAAAAATGCTCAAGGATATCAAAACTTATGCAAACTTTCTTCAATTGGTTTTATTGAAGGATTTTATTACCATCCGCGGATTGATTACGAAGTTTTAGAAAAATATAAAGAAGGACTAATCTGTCTTTCAGGCTGCTTAAGCAGCCGCTTATCAGCCGAAATTTTACAGGGTTCTGCAGAAAGCATTCGGTCCCATATTCAAAGGTTTCAAGGGCTATTCGGTGAAGACTATTACTTAGAGATGCAAAGACATCAGATGAGTGAAGAGGATTTACACCGGGATGGATTTTATCAAGAGACGTGGCTGTATCAAAATTATCAAGAGTATATCCAAAAACAGCAGAAGGTGAATGAAGCGTTGGTAGCTCTTTCTAGAGAATTTACCATCCCTTTAGTAGCCACTAACGATAGTCATTACCTTAATCGAGAAGATTGGCGTGAACATGAGATCCTTCTCAACGTGCAATCAGGAGAACCCTGTGAAATCTTGGAGAAGGATGCCATGGGGAATCCCAAATTTCGGCAACCTAATCCAAAAAGACGCGTTTATGCCTCCCATGAATATTATTTTAAATCTCCTGCCCAAATGCAGGCTTTGTTTATGGATATTCCTGAAGCTCTTTCTAATAGTTTGCGCATTGCTGAAAAATGCGAGCTCAAACTGGATTTTAAAACCAAGCACTATCCAGTTTATGTGCCTCCCTTTCTCGAAAACACTGTCTATACGAATGATGAACGCGTTCTTGCTGTAGAAAAATTTTTGTGGCAGTTGTGTGAAGAGGGAATAAAAAAGCGTTATGATGCGGAAAAACTGGCCAAGGTCAAGGAAATTTTTCCGGATAAAGACCCTCTAGTTCTAGTTAGAGAGCGCTTAGAATATGAAATGAGCGTGATTGTCCCTAAGGAGATGAGTGATTATTTATTAATTGTTTGGGATTTCATTTTTTGGGCCAAAAAAAATTACATTCCGGTTGGTCCTGGTAGGGGCTCTGGGGCGGGTTCCATTGTCCTTTACTTGATTGGCGTCACAGACATAGAACCGTTGCGTTTCCATCTCTTTTTTGAGCGTTTTATCAACCCAGAACGAATTTCTTACCCCGATATCGACGTCGATATTTGCATGGAACGGCGTGGAGAAGTCATTCAATATACCCTCGAAAAGTATGGGAAAGATAATGTCGCACAGATTGTGACTTTTGGTACCATGAAAGCCCGAATGGCGATTAAAGACGTTGGCCGTGTATTAAGTGTGCCTCTTTCTAAAGTGAATGAAATCGCTAAGCTTGTGCCCGAAGATTTAAACATTACATTAGAAAAGGCATTGGAAAAAGATCCCGATTTGCGCGCCATGTATGAAAGCGATGAGGATGCGAAAAGAATTATCGATATCGGTAAAAAATTAGAAGGATCGATTCGCAGCACCGGTATTCATGCGGCTGGGATTATCATTAGCGGAAGTTCCCTTTCCTCGACGATTCCCATTTGCAATGCCAAAGATTCCGAAATGCCAGCCACCCAGTATTCAATGAAACCCGTCGAAATGGTCGGCATGTTAAAAGTAGACTTTCTAGGGCTAAAGACTTTAACTGCGATTCAAACGTGTGTAGCAGCTGTTAAAGCCGCTAAAGGGGAGTTGATCGATTGGGTGAATTTACCCTTAGATAATGCCCGCACCTTTGATTTGCTTAATCAAGGCAAAACCCTTGGCATATTCCAGCTAGAATCGGCCGGTATGCAAGATTTAGCGCGGCAACTGCATTTGGATAAATTTGAAGAAATCATTGCGGTGGGCGCTCTTTATCGGCCTGGTCCGATGGATATGATCCCTTCGTTTATTAATCGAAAGCATGGCAGAGAACCGATCGATAATGATCATCCATGGATGAAAGATATTCTTGACGAAACCTACGGCATTATGGTCTATCAAGAGCAAGTCATGCAAATTGCAAGCAAACTGGCGCGCTATTCTTTAGGTGAAGGAGATGTCCTACGTCGCGCCATGGGTAAAAAAGACATGGCCCAAATGGCGCAACAGCGAGAAAAATTTCGAACGGGAGCATTGGAAAATGAGATCCCTGAAGAGACTTCCATGCTTATCTTCGATAAAATGGAAAAATTTGCAGCTTATGGATTTAATAAATCACATGCGGCTGCTTATGGATATCTCTCTTATGTGACGGCCTATCTCAAAGCAAATCATCCTAAAGAATGGATGGCTTCCTTAATGACATGCGACCGAGATGACCTGAGTAAGGTTGCTAAATTTATTCGGGAAGCACAGGCTATGGGGATTGCCATTCTTTCGCCAGATGTCAATGAAGCTGGCACTTCTTTTACCGCTACCCCCCAAGGTATTCGCTTTGCCATGAATGGCATCAAAGGCATAGGCACCGGCGTGGTCGAGACGATCATTCAAGAACGGCATCGAGGGGGCTCTTTTACCAATTTCTATCAGTTTTTTAAAAGAATCGATTTGAAAAAAGTCGGTAAAAAAGGCATTGAAAATTTAGTAGATGCCGGGTGTTTTGACTTTACTAAATGGTCGCGGGATGCGCTGCGCCAGAGTATCGATCCAATGTACGAAACTGCTTTAAAAGAGCAAAAAGAAGTGCATTCAGGAGTGTTGACTTTTTTCGATTTGATGGGAGCAACTTCTGAAGCCAAATTTAGCTTTGCCCCAGAGGTATTAAACCCTACCTCTAAACAAAATATTCTATTAAAAGAAAAAGAATTGTTGGGATTTTTTCTGACCGGCCATCCTCTAGATGATTATCAAGAGCACATGCGGCGTTTATCTTGTGTTAGTTTTGAAGCCATCGATACCCTAGGGAACGATGCTGTTTTTCGGGCGGCAGTTATTATCGAATCTCTTCAGCTGAGAGTTGCGGCCAAAAGTCAAAAAAAGTTTGCAATTTTACGTGTCAGTGACGGCATCGAGAGCTATGAGCTGCCAGTTTGGCCCGACCTCTACGAACAAAAAAGCGAACTTCTCAAAGAAAATCAGCCGCTTTATGTTGTTTTACAGGTGGAGAAAAAAGAAGAAAATGTACGTTTGTCCTGTAAATGGTTAAACGATTTAACTAAGGTCGACGACACAATGATAGAAGCCTGTGATCAAGCTTATGATCGGGCCAAATATCAAGCGGGCAGAAGTTTTCCCTCAAAAAATGCCCAAGCTAAAGAAAATGGTGCGGGTTTAAGCAAAAATGGAACATCCATGAAAACAACGGTTAAAGAAAAAGAAGTGCAACCTAAAAAGTGTCAAATAAAAATCGATATGCAGCAAATTAGGCATAGTCAAACGCTCAAGTTAAAGAAAATTTTCAGAAATTATCCAGGCAATACACCGGTCGAATTAAGTTATTGTGTGAAAGGGCACGAATTAGCCACATTGTCCTTAGATGCCGCCTCAGGCATTCTTTTAAGTGCTAATTTCAAGGAGGAAATTCAACAAATTGCAGCGGTATTAGATATTCAAGGTGATATTGAGAGTTGACAGGAACTCTTTGTCTTATTTACACTTTTATCATTTATTAAAGTAGGAACTCATTATAATGAAAGCATTTAGATTTCTTCTCTGTGTATTGACCTGTCTGGTAAGCATGCCTTCTCTCTATGCGACTTATGTCTATAAAGATGGCTGTTTAGTGAATGCCAGTGATTTGTCCTCTTCTCCACTTCATGTACACTATAACCAGGGTGTGGCTGCCTACCAGAAGCAAGATTGGGCAGAAGCTGCCAAGCAATTCAATATAGTGGCAGTTAATCATGCTTCCTCAGAATGGGCTCAAGAAGCTTTTTTCTTTTTAGGTGTCGCCAATTACGAGCTTGCCGAATATGATTTTGCTAATGAAGCTTTCACTCTGTATCTATCGGCTAAAAGCTGCCCAGAACATTTCGATGAAGCTATCGAATATAAATTTGCCGTGGCAGAACAGTTTCGCTGCGGGGCTAGAAAGCATATGTTTGGAACTAAGCAATTGCCAAAATGGGCTACTGGTCAAACTGCTGCCTTAGAAATTTATGATGAAGTCATTGCAGCTGCGCCTTCTCAAGAGATCGCGGCTAGAGCTCTCTATTCCAAAGGACTGCTTCTTTGGGAGCAAAAAGATTATCGCGAAAGCGTAGATAGCTTTTATCTACTCATCCGACGATTTCCTAAACATGAACTAGCCCCAGAGAGCTACCTGGTCATTTCTCAAGTTTATTTAGAACAATCTCAATCAGAATTTCAAAATCCGGACCTATTAGCCTTAGCTCAGGTCAATTTGCAAAGATTTGAAAGAGATTTTCCTAACGAAGAAAGACTAAAAAATTCAGCTGATGACGTTTTAAAAATTAAAGAAGTTTATGCCAACGGACTCTTTCAAACTGCGTCATTCTATGAACGAACAGGCCGTCCAGAAGCAGCATCCATCTATTATAAAAACGCCATGGCGCAATTTCCAGGGACTACGATTGCTGAATATTGTCAAAGACGGCTCGATTCACTTTCAAAAGCCAAGTCCTAAATGTCTATTTGCAGGTTGGGGCTTTGGCTAATTTTAGCTGTTTTAAGCGGATGTGGTTATCGATTTGCAAATTATGATCAAAGTTTTGCGAGAACAATCTCCGTCCCTTACGTAGAAGGGGATCGCGATGGGGCGATAACCGCCGCCCTCATTCGAGAATTATGTAACAGTAATGCCTATCAATATGTGCCTTCAGGGGGCGAATTTACTCTTCACGTTAAGATAGTAGATTTGCGTGATGAAAATATTGGATTTCGCTATTATCGCAAACAGAGCGGTAAATTAACTAATTCGGTCATTCCAACTGAAACACGTTTATGGGTCAAAACAGAAGTTTCTGTTATTAACAATTGCAATGGAGAATACGCTCTAGGACCTGTATTAATTGAAACAAATGCTGACTTCGATCACGATTATTACTTAAATCTTCACGGCATTAATATTTTTTCTCTTGGCCAGTTAAGCGATGTAGATTCTGCACGCGAAGCGGTTTGGGAGCCCTTAAATAAATTACTTAGTCAAAAGATTGTAGATTATGTCAGCAATAGCTGGTGATACAGACAAGACAGTGGTGAAAACTTTTCCGGCAGAGTTGGATGCGCTTTATGAAATGCTGGGGTTTGTGAAAGCACAAGCTCAAACTATCGGTATTGATCCTACGCGCATTATCAAAATTGAACTTGCTGTTGAAGAAGCTCTTGTCAATGTTATGGCATACGGGTATCCCACTCTAAAGGGAAGTTTAGAAATTTCCTGCTCCCCCACCCAAAAACATGGAATTCGGATTGTGATTAAAGATCATGGGATTCCCTACAATCCTTTAGCACAGGCTAATAAGTTGATGGCAGTTTCACCTCAAGAAGGACAAATTTTAGGGGGGTATGGTATCTATTTTATCTTAAAGATCATGGATGAAACAGAGTACTATCGAGAGGGTGAGTGCAATTTCCTAACACTGATCAAATATAACTCTTAAACACTGGGCTCTTCAGGGGGTTTTTCAGAGCCCATGTGCTTAAGCATTTCTTCATTTTCCTGAATTTCAAATAGAAATTTCTCTAGAATACGTAAAACTAGTCTGGAAGTGTTGTACACACCAGAGGTCATAAAACCAATCTCTAAATCCAAATGATCGGCAAAGTTAAGGGCTATAAGTATTAAGGTTTTAGGTACTTCAGCTTTTTCCGGCACTATCCAAATGACGAACTGGTCGTTAATTAGAGTGATTTTTTCAAACGATTCCACCACATGAAAGTAGCGAGTTAATGCTGGAGTTACTTTTTCTTCAAAAAATGTATCGAGTAAATCAAATTCAGCGAGAAGAGCGAGATCAACTTGTACGACCCCATCTGGCAGCCAGCGACTAAGCTCACTCGTATACTTTTTGAAGTATTGATCAAGTTTTGACAGTTTGTTCATACATCTCCTGCATGGATTTCTTACCATGGGGTGGTGCAACTCTCATGCCAATACATCTAACTGAATTAGCCAGAGGAAACTGAACGCTGGATCAAAAAAAATCTCCCTGAATTTCAATGAGATAAAAAACAAAGTCCTTTGAAAGCTTGATTTTTGTTTTTTTTCTGAACTGTCGGGAAAATGCACATTAGATCTAGAAATTTAAGTCGTATTTTTAGATGATTAACCCATGATTATCAGCATTATCCTAGCTATTTTATTCTCTCATTCTTCATTGCGAGCTCAACCTTTAGATGTATCGGTTGAATCGGAATCGGCCATTCTTATGAATGCTGATACAGGCGCGATTCTCTATGAAAAAAATAAGCATCTAACTTGCTTCCCAGCCAGTATTACAAAAATTGCCACTGCAGCATACGTTTTCAAGTTGCATGAAGATAAATTAGCAGATTCGCTCACAGCTTCGCAGGATGCAATTGGCTGGGTGACGGAAGAAGCTAAAAAAAAGGCTAACTATACGCTCCCAGCTTATTGGCTAGTCCCAGGGGGAACTCATATGAATATTCTTAAAGGGGAAACATTGACCCTGGAAGATCTTTTATATGGTTTAATGCTGGTTTCAGCAAATGATGCAGCAAATGTGATTGCAGAACATTTAGGGGGAACTATCCCTGATTTTATGCAAAGTCTAAATACCTATACTAAGCAAGTGGGATGCCTGCACTCAGTTTTTTGCAATCCACATGGACTGCATCATCCAGATCATAAAACAACCGCCTACGACATGGCAGTTTTAACACGAGAAGCGTTAAAAAGTTCAACTTTGCGTCAGATGCTAGGCACCGTCAAACGTGTACGTCCTAAAACAAATAAACAGGCCGCATCTTCATTAGTTCAAAACCATCCTTTACTCAAACAGGGAAAGTATTTCTATCCTAAGGCGATTGGTGCTAAAACAGGCTACACTTACCTCGCGCAAAATAATCTTGTAGTGGTTGCTGAGGATCAAGATAGAACCTTAATAGCTGTGCTTTTAAAAATGAAAGAAAGAGAACAACTTTTTAAAGATGCCATTAAGCTCTTCGACACAGCATTTCAACAGCCTAAAGTTGAGCGCCTATTACTGCGCAAAGGATTGCAAAAATTTACTTTGGAGCTCCCGTGGGCCGCATCTGCCTTGCAGGCCAGCCTAAATGAAGATCTGAAAGTGGAATACTATCCTGCAGAAGAACCAGAATTTAAATGTGCGGTGGAATGGTTTAATTTGACACACCCAGTTCGACAAGGCCAAATGATAGGCCACATCAACTTGACTGATCATCGACAGCTAATTGAGAAAAAAATTCCGATTTATGCAGCTCAAGAAGTTGGTTATAGCTGGTCTTATTGGCTTCAGAACTCATTATTAGAACCTTTGATTTCAAGAAAAACAGTCAAAAAAGCCGGTTTTTTAATGGGCCTTTTGCTAGTTGGTGGATTCATTTTACGGCTAAATAAAAGACGTTAATTAATTTCTATGCACCACTGATATTTCTTTAAGAGCTCTCTTTTACTTTCAATAAATTGTTGAATCAATTCTGCCACTTCAACTTCTACCTGAGAAGTCACTGCAATTTTTCCTTGTGAAAGGGCTATTAAATACGCGAAGTTATGATTTTTGGCGGCTAGCTTAAGATATTGCTTGAAGCTTTTAAATAGTTTTTTATGAAAAGCTGCATTTTCATGTGCAATGGAGAGCATTTGAGCATATTCCTCGAGCCCAATTAGCAGGCCATATTCTTCATATTTCTCAAGCGGAACACTTAGCTCATGCGAACCAGCTAGAGCTAAGTAAAGAATCAAACGCTTAATTTCTCCCTCTTGTGCAATATCAAAAAATAATTTCTCACATTTATCCGAGTAAAGAACATCATCTGCCAATAGAGCTACAGTTGGATCTTCTTTGTAATTGATATATTCTTTAATAATTTGAGAAGTCAAAAGATCTGGATGGTTAATTGAGACTTTTTCTAACTCGCGATGGGTAGATTGTAAAATGAGTAAAGAGTTTTTTTGATAAATCTCTAATTGCTTCTGAAAATCTTCTTGTTTTCTTTTTTCTCCTAAACTTTTTAGTTCTGGAGGATTGTTAGCGAAGTTTTTTTTCAGTGCATGCTCCCATTTTCCTTGGCTCAATCCTTTTATATAATGTTTGTGCAACTGAGTTAAGAATGGGTCATAAACTTTGTTTTCATAGTTTTTCTGAATTTTTTGTACCCACGCTTTTCCTGGGGTCCATTGTAATTCATCGGAAAATGCTTGTGATGTTGTATTAATAATTATAATGATAAAAAATAAATTAAAAAGAAGTGGCATGTTGACCTTTTATCTCTAAATGAATGTCAGCGTTAAGTTGAAATGTCGTGTTGGAAATTAAGTTGAAATGTCACATCCAACATTCTTATATTACCATATCTTCGTGATTTAGTGTTTTGTTAGGGGGGAGTTTGAGGGGGGC
>Ga0105044_10002502_pt1 | contig 25083 bp, 17 predicted proteins | sample MAT01_FD_78092 | JGI IMG/M metagenome (GOLD analysis project Ga0105044, IMG submission 78092) | Freshwater microbial communities from Lake Fryxell liftoff mats and glacier meltwater in Antarctica - MAT-01 | ecosystem: Environmental > Aquatic > Freshwater > Ice > Liftoff microbial mat | place... | reverse complement strand
ATGGCTCAGACATCGATCCGACATATTATTCCCAGTCGGGGCTTTACCAATACATCATTCGGATTACCGATCATCTCGGTTGGAATTTCGATTATACGGGCTATGTAAGCGTGGTGCGGTAAATCAAAATCGTCTTCCGTTATTTCACTGTCATGATTCCCTTTTTTCCCTTTCGCCTTTCGGCAAAAATTAAAACGTCAGTCGCATATCCACGTGCGGAATGCCATCCCAGAGATACGAGGTGCTGATGGTTTTATATCCGAGCGAATTGTAAAATTTTTCGAGGTACTCCTGGGCCGCAATTTTGATGGTACCCGACTGAAGCACATCACGCGAATAGTCCATGGCGTGAATCATTAATTCCCTTCCAATGCCGAATTTTCTGAACTCTTTGTGCACGGTTACCCTGCCAATGCTGGTTTCCTTGTAAATCACACCTGCGGGTGCAATTCGGGCTGTGGCGATCACTTCCCCTTCAGTAGTAAATCCAAGCGCATGAAAACATTCCAGATCTTTTCCGTCAATTTCATGGTAAGCGCAATTTTGTTCCACCACAAAAATTTCTTCCCGCAGCCGCAGCATGTTGTGCACTTCCAGGCCGGAGAGTTCCTTAAAACCTACAACTTTCCAAAAAATCTCTGGCTTTGGTGGCTTGCTCATAAGTTTCTAATTTGGTACCAAAGATAAAAGCACATGTGTGGCCGGTACGTCATTGTTTCAAAAATCAGTGAAATCGAAGTACGGTTTCAGGCGCAAGCAGCCTTTGAGTTCCCTCCAAATTTTAATATTTCTCCCGGAACGATGGTCCCTGTCATTACCTCTGACAAGCCGGATGAAATTCAATTGTTCCAGTTTGGTCTCACGCCCTTCTGGGCAAAAAAACGCATGTATTTTTTCAACGCGCGGGCCGAAGGCGACCACAACAAAGAAAACAATCCTGATTATACCGGAGCGGCGGGCATCATTTCCAAACCCTCTTTTCGCAAGCCCATACGCAGTCAGCGCTGCCTGATCATCGCCGATGCTTTTATTGAAGGAACAACCGAAGAAAAACTGGACAAACCCCATTTGGTTCACTTGCGTGAAAATAAACGACCTTTTGCCTTTGCGGGAATCTGGGATGAGTGGGTGGACCATGAAAGTGGAGAAATTGTGAAATCCTGTGCCATCATCACCACCTTGCCCAATGCCCTGCTGCGCGCCATACCGCACCACCGCTCACCTGTGATTTTGCAAAAAGCGGACGAACGTCGGTGGTTGGATCCCGATTTGCCCCTGAGCGAAGTGACCAATCTTCTAAAACCCTACGATGAGGGATACATGAATGCCTATCCCATCTCCAAAGCCATCAAAAATCCGCGGAGCAATGAGGTGGAAATTTTGCGACCGGATGGCCCGCCCATATTTCCCGACACCGAATTGCAGGTCGATGAAGACATTGAATTGTTCGGTATGGGAGATTCGCGCGCCAGAAGACGCAAGAATAGCTAATCAAAAAGCCTTGTTTGCAATGGAATGTTCTCACCTGCCTTTAGCCAGCGGAAAGGAGAAAAATAAATCACGAAGCCCTCGGCAGGTTTTTTTAGAATGTCTTGCATGGCATTGGTATACCGAAGTATCTGCTCGACGTGTGCAGCCTCTTCGCCCCCGGTTTTGAAATCGATGATGGTGACCTGCGTTTCACTTTCGATGACAAGGTCGGGACGAAGCACTTCCCCGTTGTACAGAATCTCCCGCTCCGCATACCGCCGTGCACCCTTATTCAGGTCGCTGTATTTTTGATCGGATAACAGTGCGGAGACCATCTCGCTTAGAACGCCACATTCAGAACCTTCGATAAAACCTTCTTTTTCCAGTTTAACAATGATTTTTTCGGCGGTTTCAATTTCCGTTGTTTCAGCGACAATGTTGTGAAAAAGTATCCCCGTTTTTCTGGAAAGGTCGTGTCCGTATCCATTTCGGTCGTAAGCCATTTCAAAACGTTCAAACCACATTTTATTTGTGGTTAGCGTACGGTTTATCAAAACAGAATCATCTGATTTTTCAGGTTTATGGCTTTTCGGTTGGGGTTTCCCCAAACGCATCAAAAATGGTTCATCGGGACCTGGCAGGCCATCGATTGAATCGCCGGTTTCGGACATGCCGGTCATGGAGAATCCGGGTTTCCCCGAAAGGTCACCGGCTACTTTCTGGCAGGCCTCCAAAAGAGCGGACCCCATTTGGTTTTTATTTTTGTGGGTAAAATTGACGTACAATTGCTGTTCGGCGCGCGTCAATGCTACATACACCATGTTCAGGTTGTCAAAATTCACAGCGTTTTCTTCACTGCTGAACGCATCCACAAAACCCATTTTTTCGAGTTTTTTGTTGAGCGGTAATGGGGCGTAAGCGAGGTTTCCAACCTTTCTGTCACCGAGGTGAAACCAACGAAAGTCTTTGCCGAGATTCAGCATCCAATTGGCACCGGGAATAAAACAAACTTTAAATTGCAATCCTTTTGATTTGTGAATGGTGAGCATCTGAATGGCCGATGATGTATCCGATCCCGCCGAACTTGGCTTGACCGGCAGATCTTCCCACCATTCTATAAACTCGTTGACCGTAATAGCTGTGCCACCTTTTTTAAGTATGGTATTGAGCAATGTGACCATGTACGGGTGATGCGCGTAATCTGGACAGTATGTGTTCATCAGGTTTTCGCAAACCTGATAGGCTCCGGAATCAAACCATTGGCTTCGCAGAGCAGGCAGATTGCGGGAAGCCAGAAACTTTTTAAAATCGATATTCTTATCACCTTCTTTGAATAGATGTGGTTCGAAATCAAAGTGGTGCAAAGCAGACAAAGCCCGCATGGCGGTAATCTTCGGCGGCACCAAATGGGGTTTGGATCCGAGGCGCATGAGCGCAATGATGAGTTTCACCGGAAGGTGCTGATCGATCTCGAAGCTATCGCGGGTGCTCACCGGAATGCCAAAACGGTTGAGATGTGAAACAATGGCATTGCCATCTTTGGACGTGCTTCGCACAAGGATAGCCATGTCTGAATAATCGAAACCGTTTTCCTTTGCCTGGTTTATTTGCCGCAACAAGTGATCACAGTGAATCTCTGAGTCGGCATCTTTCCCCAGATAGCGCACTTCTACGTATCCGCCTTCTTTTTTTGAAGGCAATTGCTGGAATACGTTCCCGGCCTGATATTCTTTTTCAAACAGGGAGCCTGCCGAGGTCATCTGTGCGCCCAACGTGGCAAAGAGGGCATTGTTGAAATTGATAATTTCCGAAAGGCTGCGGTAATTTGTACTCAGATTCAGAATTTTGGCACTTCGGATCAAGCTTTCTCTGGTAAACGGGTCAATTGCGATATTAAATTCATCCAAAAGTGGAAGACTTATCAATTGCTCCGCACGACCACCGCGCCACCGGTAGATGCTTTGTTTGGCATCTCCCACCACCAGACTCGTATTGCCGCGGGCCAGTGACTCTTCTACGAGGGGCAGGAGGTTGAGCCATTGCAGGGTGGAGGTATCCTGAAACTCGTCGATGAGGATGTGGTGAAACCGATTGCCGAAATTTTCATACAAAAATGCCACCGGCTCTTCGCGCAAAGCTTCCGACACGATCCGATTGAAATAAGATATCGGCAGGATATTTCTCTCGTTTCGTATTTCTTCCAGCGCACTTGCGAGGTCGCCCAACACAGCAATCAGGTCAATCTGATTCAGTATTGTTTTGTGAAGGAGATAATCCCCAAAGCCTTTTTCATTCAGTTGAAAAGCAGCCTGAAGACGGGCTTCAAGTTCTGCTGTATGGGTTGCGATGAGGGCTCGCGCTCCGGCAGATGCTTTCGTGTGGGCCCAATCCAGGCCTTTGCTCTTTTCCTGTGTCGGCGTGCATTCAATGCACTCGCCGCCAAATTTTGTCATTTTACGGAAGTAGCTGAGCCAACTATTGGATTTGCCTGCTAGGTCGGCCTCGGAAATGCCCACGGAATCAATCCAACTGAGGGTTTCTTCACCCATCGTTTTTACAGCCTTTTCGTACGCCCGGGTTTGTGTGCGCAAAAATTTAATGATATCCGGATACTCCGTTTTGTCGAAAGACTGGAGAGCGGCGAGCGGCTCCAGCGCGTCCTCGCTGAGGATAAGTGGTCGCAGGTTTTCGAGCTGGGTTACCAGATTCACTTTTTTGTCGTCGCCGAGCATGTGGGTGATAAAACCGACCAGGTGGCGGGTGAGGTGTTCGTCTTTGCCCACCTGATCCACTACGCGGATGACCGCTTCGTGGAAGAGATTTTTTTCATCAAGTTCCACCTCAAAGTCGGCTTTGAGATTCAGTTCCCGGCTAAATGTGCGGATGAGGCGGTGGTTGAACTGATCGATGGTGCTGATCGCCAAATCACCGTAGTCGTGCAGCAAAAGCTGAAAGGTATTCCAGGCTCTCTGGCGAATTTCATTTGCCGAAAGGCCTGTCTCTTCCAGCAACATATTGGTCATGAAATCGTTTCCGGTATAGGGATCGGGCAAATTGCTCAGCTTGTCAAGTTCTGAGATCAGCCTTTCCTTCATTTCATTGGCAGCCTTGTTGGTAAAGGTGATGGCGAGCACCTGTTTGAAAGCATCTGGCCGCGGGCTCGACAGGGTAAGTTTTAAGAAAATGCCAATAAGGGCTGTGGTCTTGCCAGACCCTGCCGACGATTTGTAAATGAGAAATTGTGACATATGTTACGGATAGTCTCCGATAAACTTACGACATTGTTCCCGATTGCTCCGGGGGTAATTGTTCATTTTTTTGTACTTAATGCACCATGAAAAATAATTTTTTCTTTGTTTCAGGCCAGTTGGGGGCTTTTTTGATTTTAACAAGTGTCTTTTTTGTGCTTACTGGATGTGATCGGGACGACGAACCGACGCCTCCCGAAACTGGTCCGGCTACCATGCGTGTTGCTATTACGCCAGTTTTTGAGGGTGAGGAAGTGGGTATTACAGATAGGTTTGTTAATGCCCAGGATTGCGCGGTGGAAATGTGGAATCTCAAATTTTATTTGTCCAATATTCAGCTTCATGGATCAAATGGTACCACCACAATTTCTGATATAGAATTCTACGATATCCGAAATGATAAAACTTCCTGGAATTTTGAAATTCCGGACGGAAATTATACCGGAATTTCTTTTGACCTCGGCGTGCCACAACATCTCAATGGGACGGCCAATCCCGACTTTCTGATTTCTGTATACGATCCACTTCATCCCCTGAGCGAGTCAAATGGAATGTACTGGGTTTGGCAGACTGGCTACCGGTTTTTTACCATTGAAGGGCGGTATGATACCTTGCCTCAGTCGGGTGAAAGTTTACCAAATACCTTTGCCTTTCATACCGGTCGTGATACACTTTTCAGAAATGTTGAAATTTTTGAGAGGGAATTTACGGCTGGTCAAGGTTCTGCTACTGCGCTGAATTTTTCAGTCGATTTGGGGCGACTTTTCAAAAATGATTCTTCTGAAATAGATTTGCGCGAAGAACACGAATATCACGGAGCACTGGCCAATATAGAAGTAGGCATTCGAATGGCCAATAACTCAGCTGCGGCTTTTAAGTTGTTGCCTTAATTTTTAGAAAGTATCTTTAACCAGTGAAGGATTTGATCGCAAATATAAAGTTCAGGGGTTTGGTGTCACATTTGGTGCGGTTGATTCTTCCGGTTTTGCTGCTCGCCACTTACGGCTGTAAAGATGATGAACCTGGCGAAAACGGGGATGGCACGCCAATCACCTCCATCTGTCCTTCCGATGGGTCTGCGGGAACACCTTACGAACTGGATGTGCCTTTCTTTTTTTCTGCGCCGGTGATTCCGGCTGACAATCCGCTCACCGTGGAAGGTGTGGATCTGGGCAGACATCTTTTTTGGGAAACTGCGCTTTCGCGAAACAATGCCATCAGTTGTGGTTCCTGTCACGCTCCCGAAGCGGCTTTTAGTGACAATGCCAAATTCAGTGTTGGTGTACATGGTCATCTCACCCGCCGAAACAGTATGGCGATTATGAATCTTGCATGGAACAATAAGTTTTTTTGGGATGGAAGAGCCTTGACCCTCGAAGAGCAATTGCTCGAACCAGTCGCCCATCCGCAGGAAATGGATCTTACGTGGCCTGAGGCAGTGAGCAGAATTGCGGAATCTCCCCTTTATCAGGAAAAGTTTACCGGCGCATTTGGTACACCTTGCGTTGATAGCGTGCGAATCACTTATGCCCTGGCCCAGTTTATACGCACCATGATTTCTGCTGATTCAAAATTTGATCGGGCCTTGCGGACTGGAGGCGCTGTCCTCACCATTTCAGAACAGCGTGGCCTTGAGCTTTTTTTGGCGGAAGCTGGTGACCCACAAATATTTCCCGGAGGGCAAAATGGGGGAGATTGTTTCCATTGCCACGGCGGTGCTTTAATCGAATTTACGGATCATGGTTTTCACAACAACGGCCTCGATTCGGTTTTAACCGATTTGGGAAGGGCTGAGGTAACGGGTCAACCCTATGATGCCGGTGTTTTCAAAACCCCTTCGCTCAGAAACATTGCCCTCACAGCTCCCTACATGCATGATGGCAGATTTGCTACTTTGCGGGAAGTGATCGAACATTACAACTCCGGGGGCCACCCATCACCAACACTTGATCCTTTGATGAAAATGCAGGGCACCGGGCTCGGTTTGAGTGAAGTCGCGATCGACGATCTCGTTCATTTTCTGGAAACATTGACGGATACAGAATTCGTAGCAAACGAATCATTTAGCAATCCGCACTGATTTTATTTTTTTTCAGATTCGGATCTGGCCCAATTGATTATTCCGACTTGGATTTTGCCTGACGCCAAGTTCATTATCCTTCCCACGTCTCTCTGTTGCTAACCTTTCCCAACTGCTGCCGTATATGCGGGCATGATGAGGACAGCAAAAAAGATAGGTTTAGGGCTTCTGCTGGGCATGCTTTTCGTCCAGTTTCGTGCCTCTGCTCAGTGTCAATTGTTTGATTTTAACGGCAATCCGTCCAATAATCCGACTTGGTACAGCTGCGGCGGAGGTAACTTTGTGCTGAACATTCAATCGCCGAATAGTATCGGCGCCTGGTCGATAAACTGGGGGGATGGTTCACCTGTGCAAACCGGGGCCAGCCTTGTGCCTCCAGCGGCAATCGCGCACGTCTATCCGGCTGCCGTAGCCATTTACAACGTGACTTTTATTGCCACATCTACGGGCTGTACGGTAAATGGTACAGTGGTAATGGAGCAGGCCACGAGTTCTTCTATTCAGATTCCGGTGGGTGGTCTTACCCAGGCCTGTGCTCCACAAACGATGCAGTTTATCAATTCTAGTACGAATACGTCCACGACCACGGTCTTTACATGGAATTTTGGGGATGGATCCCCTCTACAGGTTTTTGACCATACCAATCTTGGTCAGATCATCAGTCATACTTACCAGGTAGGTACCGTAACCTGTGAGACTGTGGTTACTCTAACTGCTCAAAATAATTGTAATACAGTTCAGGGTGGACCAAGTCAGGCAACATTTAATCCCATTCGTATATGGGATATTGACGATGCCGCAATTACTTCCACTGCGACGATATTATGCTGGCCTGACAATCAGGTTACCCTTACCAACACCACTTACCGCAACTGTCTTTTTCAGGGGAATATTTTCCAGCGCTACGAGTACTGGAATTTCGGCGATTACTGGGGTCTGGGTTATGATTCTATCATTGACTGGAGGGCATGGCCACCTACTTTTCCACAAACGCTTTCTTATCCGGCTATCGGAACTTACACAGCCACTTTGCTCGACAGCAATCTCTGTGGGATCGACGCTGCCACCATCACCATTCAAATCGTGCCACCGCCAACTGCAGCAGCCTCAGCTTCGGCCACGACCATTTGCGCAGGACAATCTATCGTTTTTACCAACAGTTCTTCGGCCAATGCGACCCATTTTATATGGAATTTTGGAAACGGGTCACCTCTGGTGTTTTCCGGAAGCACAACCATTACAAGGGTATTCCCCAATCCGGGAAATTTTAATGTAACGTTGACAGCGGCAGTGGGAGGTCCCAATTCTCCCTGTCAGGATGTGGTCACCATACCCATTGTGGTTTTGCCTCGTCCGGAAGCCATCATCGATTTTAATTTAATGGAAGCGTGTGATCTGTTGGAAGTCACATTTACCGACAATTCTACAGGGACGATCACAGGCTGGGAATGGAGTTTTGGCAATGGCAATACCAGCATACTTCAAAATCCACCGATGCAAACGTATTCCACGGTTGGGGGGTATAATGTGGCTCTTACGGTAGAGTCGCCCAATGGATGTAAAAATACGGATACCCAAATTGTTCGTGTGCACCAATCTCCGGTGGCCAATTTCATGCTCCAGGATATTTGTGTGGGCGCGCAAGGTTCTTTCACAGATCTCTCCTCCAGTATGGCTGGAGATCCCATCATCAGCTGGGATTGGGATTTTGGTGACGGAAATACGAGTACCCAACAAAATCCGAATCATTGGTACGCTGCATTTGGCTCCTATGTAGTGACGCTTGAGGTTTCTACCGCTCATTGCAGCGATACGCATTTTTTTACAGTAAATGCCGAACCCGCGCCGACGTCGGTTTTCACGATGGCGCCATTAACAGGTTGCGGTCCGCTTACTGTTGACTTCAACAACGCGAGTGTTGGTGGCGTAACTTATACCTGGCTTTTTGGCGATGGGGGTGGTAGTGGAGACGAAAATCCGACACATACCTACACGAATTTTGGTAGTCAGGATTCTGTATACACAGTTCGACTTATTGCAAGAACAGCTTTTGGATGTACCGATACCAGCAGTGCCAATGTCACAGTAAATCCCGGCGCTCAGGCATTGTTTCAGTCCTTTTACACACCGGCCTGTGCGCCATTGCCTGCTAATTTTTTGAATAACTCCTCCAATGCGTCGGGTTATATTTGGAATTTTGGTGATGGTTCGCCTTTGAGCACAGAAACCAATCCTTCGCACGAATTTGAGAACAACACTTTTTCGCTTGTCAATTATACTGTTACCCTCATAGCTTTGACGCCGAATGGTTGCAATGACACCACCACCGCATCCGTTCAGGTATATCCGAAACCCAATTTTGATTTTACCCTTGTGGCCGATACGGGTTGTGCCCCCTACACGGTGCAGTTTCCATTTGTCACAGGCGGGATCGCTTACGCATGGAGTTTTGGTGACGGTACCATTTCCAACGCGCCAAATCCGCAGCACACGTATTTGAACAACACCCTGCTGCCTATTACCTATACCGCTCAACTCGTGGCCACCTCTGCATTTGGCTGCAATGATACGGCCTCGGCGCAGGTAGTGGTGAATCCAAATCCCATCACCCAATTTTCGGTTAATCTGACGGCTGGTTGCGGACCTCTTACTGTGACATTCGACAACCAGTCTATCCTGGCCAATTCTGTTTTTTGGAGTTATGGTGATGGCGCCACTTCCGACACCCTGGCACAATTTCACGCGCATACATTTGAGAACAACACCACGCAGACCATAACTTATACAGTCCAGTTGACTGCTTTTACGGAAAACGGATGCAGCCGCACGTTCACCCGAAATGTGGAGGTATATCCCCCCGTGGTGGCTGCCTTCACACATCCGCTTGAGGGCTGTTCACCGCTCACATTTACTTTTCAGAACAATTCTCAAAACGCCAGTATTTATCAATGGGATCTCGGAAATGGGGTGGTCAATCTCGCTCTAAATCCCATCGGTGGATACCAGACCAATCTGGCGGTACCCGATACTTTTGATATCCAGTTGATCGCTACCTCAATCTACGGCTGTGAAGACACTGCCCGCAGTTCGCTGGTAGTATATCCCAAGCCCAACGCGAGCATCATTCCGAATACAACAGCCGGATGCGCTCCTCTTGACGTAACTTTTCAGAACAATAGCTCAATAGCCAATTCCTTTAATTGGAACTATGGAGAAGGTCAGATTTCTGACACAACGGCCTTGCTGCATACCCACACTTTTAATTCAACTTCGTTTATTCAACAGGTGTATGCTGTGAGTATGGTGGCTTCTACTGATTTTGGATGCCGGGATACAGCCACGGTCAATATCACGGTGTATCCGGAGGTCACGGCCGCTTTTTCGCCAGATGCCGAAGGATGTTCTCCGCTGCCTGTGAATTTTATCAATCAATCGTTTGGTGCAGCCACTTATTTCTGGGCGTTTGGTGATGGAAATGAGTCTTTCCTACCCAACGCGTCATATACTTTCGTAAATCTTTCTGACACCACGATGGAATTCAATGTTCGAATGGTAGGTCAATCGGGTTTTGGATGTGTGGATACCGCATTTCAGACAGTGCGTGTTTTCCCATTGCCTCAGGTGAGTTTGGTGGTGACGAACGTGGAAGGTTGTTTTCCGGCAGATGTTACTCTTGCCAACTACTCCAATGGCGCGGAAATTTATGAATGGAATTATGGCGATGGCACTTTTTCAGATACAGGAGATTCATCTCACGTGCATACGTTTGTGAATCCCGGTCTTGAATTGGAAACATATGTGGTAACACTGACCGGAACCAGTGACGAAGGATGTACCGCCAGCCGGTCCATTGAGGTCGATATTATTCCACAGATTACAGCATTGGTTGATCCACCTGCTGGCGGATGTTCGCCATACGAAGCTGCTTTTATCAACAATTCTACCGGAGCTTTCACTTATCTCTGGGATTTTGGCGATGGTACTTTCAGTCAGGAAACGAATCCAACGTATACGTATAGCAATCTGGGAGTTGAAGATCAGGTTTACACGGTCACGTTCATTGCCCAATCTCTTTGGGGTTGTGGCGACACCCTCATTTTTGAGGTGCCGGTTTCTGGTTTGCCTGAGGCTGCATTTATCGCTGCTCCAACGGTTCAGACTTTTCCCAGTGCAACTGTGGAGCTCTCCAATTTAAGTTCTGCAAATTCGACAGCGCCATACACTTGGTTTTGGGGAGATGGTACTTCGGTAACTTCTACCAATCCTGATGAACCGGCTACATATACATATGATACATGGGGTGTTTATAATATCATTCTGCAAGTGGGAAATAATCTGTGCAACGACACAGCTTTCCAACAAATCAGGATTGATCCACCGCTTCCTATTGCTGATTTCGAGGGTGGAGGGACCGGCTGTATGCCACTTCGGGTTGATTTTACCAACACGTCGACTTATGATATTACGCATCTCTGGAATTTTGGGGATGGAACCATCAGCAATGAAGAAGACCCCATGCACGTTTATTATCAACCAGGTACATACAACGTGGCACTCACGGTAACGGGTCCCGGAGGTCAGAATGATGTGGAAATCAAAACGGGAATCGTTGTGGTGCATCCCCGCGCAGATGCTTTTTTCACGGTCAATCCACCTGTTATCAGTGTGCCCGAGCAGGTCTTTTTCCTCAACCTTTCGGCAAATGCAACCATTTTTGAGTGGAACTTTGGTGATGGAGCAACGTCGACCGAATTTGCCCCTTACCATTTTTATGAATCCACTGGTTGGCATCCGGTTTCGCTATTGGCAAACAATGAATTTAACTGTCCCGACTCATTCCGGGTAGAGCAGGCTGTATTGGGAAATGTAGAAAGTCAGATTGATTTCCCCAATGCCTTTACCCCCAATGGAAATGGACCAAGTGGAGGTTTTTGGACTATCGACGAAATGTTTAACAATGACGTCTTCTTCCCCATTTACAAGGGCATCGACGATTTTGAGATGCAGATTTTCAACCGATGGGGCGAGTTGATTTTCGAATCGAAAGACGTTCGACAAGGTTGGGATGGATATTACCGCGGCAAGCTTTGTCAGCAAGATGTATATGTCTGGCGGGTGCGGGTGACATTTATGGATGGCGGTGAGCTCACCGACATGGGTGACGTGACTCTGGTACGATAATATGAGAATAATTTTACAACTTTTTCTATTTCTCATTTTCACAAATTGCTCCGCTGATCTTTCAGCCCAGCAGAAAATGGGCCGGTACCACAAGAATCTCTTTTACGAAGCGGATTTGTATTTCGCTCAGGGCGACTATTATTACGCTTCCGAATTGTACACACAACTTTGTGCGGTGGAACCGGACAATGGTATGATACTCGGAAAACTTGGAATATGTTATTTCATGTTGCCTCCGCTTAAAAATCAAGCCCAGCGATTCCTTGAAATGGCCGTAAAACATGGAGATACTGAAGCCCATTTTTACCTAGCCAAATTAAGGGTGGAGAACTATCGGTTTTTTGACGCGGCAGCGCTTATCGCAAATTATGAACAAAAGGCCAACCGTCAGAAGTCGCTGATTGAAATCATTCATTTCAAATCCAGCATCGAATTGTCCATTCAAATGGTGCAGACACCGATGCCGGTTACCATAACCAACCTCGGCCCAGGCGTAAATACGGCGCACCACGATTACGCACCGGTTTGGGATTTTGAGGGGCAACGGTTATTTTTTACATCGCGGAGGAGATTTGATGACAAAAGTGAAAAGGATTTTTCAGAACAATACGATGAGAATATTTATGTAGTCGATCTCAAGGAGCCCGAGCTGAAAGCTATACCAGCTGTGGAACCATTGAATTCAAGAACCAACGACGCCGCTGTGGCTTGTTCGCCTGATGGCAAATATTTCATCATGTATCGCACGAGCAAGGACGGCTTTTCCGGAGACCTGTACTGGGCCGAACGCGATGGTGAATCGTGGGCTCAACTCGAAAAACTCGGAGACAGAATCAATAGCAAACACCAGGAAGCGAGTGCCTCATTTGGGAGTCAAGATGCTTCGGTAATATATTTCTCAAGTGATCGTCCGGGAGGTTTTGGTGGCAAAGACGTGTATCGGGTTCAGAAACTACCGGATGGCAGCTGGAGTCAGCCCAATAATTTGGGCCCCCAAATTAATACACCTTATGATGAGGATGCACCTTTCATTTCCGCATCTGGCGCGCTTTACTTTTCGTCAAAAGGACATCAGAATATGGGCGGTTATGATGTCTTTTGTGCTTTGCCAGAAGGCGAATCCTGGGCCATACCTGCCAATCTGGGTTTTCCGATCAATACCCCGGGTGATGATATCTTTTTTGTGATTGACCCTTCCGGGAAAAGTGCTTATTTCTCCTCGGAGCGGATGGATTCTAAAGGGCTGCAAGACTTGTATCATATCAGTTTTGATGAAGCGAACTCCATTATTATCAAAGGACAAATTTTTACCGAAAGGGAAGAAGTACCGACTGAAGCCACGGTTACGCTTTTTAACGAAGACAACAATACCCTCGAGGGGATTTTTCAGGCTGAACCTGAGAAGGGTAGTTTCGTGCTGGCCTTGAATACGAACAAAAATTACCGCGTTCGCGTAGAAGCTGAGGGCTTCGAAACCTTTGAAAAAACACTGTTCTTTTCTTCTAACGAAAGTGAAGGATACAGAGAGGTGAATGAAAAACTCATTCTATCCAGGTAAAATCCATGCGCAACAGATACGCCATATCCATTTTAAGTTTACTTTTCCTTTCGCTGGGTTTCTGTCAGAAATCACTTGCTCAGGATCAGCAGTACACGCAGTTTTATGCAGCGCCCATGTATCTGAATCCTGCTTTCGCCGGTACATCGGCGCAAAGCCGTGTAGCGATGAATTACAGGAACCAATGGCCATCCTTGCCAAAGGCATTTGTTTCATACAATTTTTCTTATGACCAGTTCATTTCAGGACTAAAAAGCGGAGTGGGTCTCATGGTTTCTCACGACAAGGCCGGGACTGGCGGTCTCTCTTATACCTCTGTGGCGGCCCAGTACGCCTACGAAATCACCATTAGTAGAAAATTCAGTGTGCGTCCGGCCATCAGTTTCGGTTATGGAAGTACATATCTCGATGTCGACCAACTCACCTTCTCCGATCAATTGGCGAGAGGCGATGGAGCAGGAGCGACCCTCGATCCCGACAGAAGCAGATTCATCCAAGAGCCCGTTGGAGCCCCTGATTTTGGCACGGGTATCATGTTGTTTTCCGACAAAATGTGGTTTGGCGCTTCTGTACACCATCTCAACGAACCAATCCAATCCGTCAGCGGAAGGGAAACAAGATTGCCAAAACGTGTAAGTATGCACGGGGGGATACGTATCAAGCTGAATGAGCTAAGTGCTTTCACCAAACGGCAATACCTTGTACCTGCCTTTAACTACAAATCTCAGGGCATGTTTGACCAACTTGATCTGGGTTTTTATTACGAATACGATCCCATTGTGCTGGGCATCTGGTACCGCGGCTTACCCTTGCTCAAAGACAATGGGTACAACTATGTGAATCAGGATGCCCTTGCCTTTTTGGTAGGATATGAAATCAACAATTACAGAATTGGATACAGTTATGATCTTACCATTTCCAAACTTACGCCAGGTGTGGGCGGATCGCACGAGATATCTCTGATCATGGAATTTGCCAACAAGCGCAACAAAAAGAACAGCAAAAGAAGGGTGATGCCGTGTGCTAAATTTTAATTTGTCACCCAATAAGGAATAAGAATTCGTGAATAACCATCTTTAGAATAGATGAGTTATATTTTTGGGAATTCATATCTTCGTCCTGCCAAAACCTTTTAAATGAGTCTGAAGCTTCCCGCTTTAACTCCTTTTATTGAATATGCTGAGCACACATATCAGCAGTTTCAGCAAACGGAGGGTATTAAAATTATTTTGTTTTATTCAGGCGATCTGGACGTCGGATTTGCCAATGCCATTTCCAGCCGGTTGGAACTTTTGCTTGAAAGCGAAAAGCTTAACAAACAAGTCCAGAAACGATTTTTTTCTGTGATCGTTGAAGCAGTTCAAAACATCCGTCTACACGGCACGCCTGCCGATGATGAGCGCGTTCACGCATGCGTGCTCGTTTTTCTGAATGAGCAGCACCTATGTGCAAAAATGATGAATATAGTCACAAGAGATCAGGCCAATTACCTGACAAATAGATACGCTGAGGCCAATGCCCTTGACAGGGTGGATCTCAAAGCCAAATATCTGGATATCATGCAAAATGGGCAAATTTCTGACAAAGGTGGAGCGGGATTGGGTATTCTTACAATCGTCTTGCGATCTCAAAATCCGAGCGACTTTAAAGTGATGCCGATCAGTGAGGCGTATCATATTTTTGAGAGCAACATCCGGGTCGATTTAGAATAAACTTTACGAAATTCGATGAGATTGGGATCAGATTTATGCATTACCCGAACTGCATGTGCACACTAACATATATACCAGATTACAACAAAAATATCATCACCGCCAACCGGGATGAAAATCCGTTGAGAAACGCTTCCGGATTGTCGCCGATTACAAACAAAAAAGGCGACGAATTTCTCATCACGCGTGAACCAGTTTTTGGGGGGACCAACCTGGCCATCGATCTGGATGGGGCTGTGACAACTTTGCTCAACGGTGCTTTCGGCCCGCATTTGTCTGGAGGGAATTACCGCATGAGTCGCGGAATTATGGTATTGGAAAGTCTGGAATTTGAAGATTTATTTCACTTTTCACAGGAATTCGACTTCAAAAATATTGAGCCGTTTACGCTGGTGAGATTTTCGGAGGTAATTCAGGAAATCCGCTGGGACGGAAAAGATATAACGGCACTTACCCACGATCCGGGAATTCCCCATATTTGGGCTTCCGCACAACTTTACTCCGACCTGGTTATTGAAAAAAGGAAGGAATGGTTTCAGCGTTTTATAGATAGTTATGGCTCCCCAAGCCCGGATGACACTTTTGATTTTCACCGACTCGCTGGAGATGGTGACTCAGAAAATGATCTGGTTATGAGCCGTGGAAATATGGTCCGCACCGTATCCATTACACAAGTTTCCCGGGAAACCGGAATCAAGAGTATTCGCCACATGAACATGTTGGATGGATCGGATGTCCGGATCGGATGAAGCCCAGGTCAATGCACTGATAAAGGCATGGTCATCCTCATAGCATCCATTCCGCGTTTTTCCAATTCATCTTCCAGATAGTCGAAGGTCGACAATATGTCGGGCTTGCCATTTACCACAGCCACGTCGTGCTCGAAGTGGGCGGAAGGTTTCCGGTCGGCTGTAACGATGGTCCAGTCGTCATCGAGCATTTCGACATCCTTGGTCCGCATATTAATCATTGGTTCAATCGCAATGACGAGTCCCTCGACGATTTTTTTGCCACTTCCGCGCTTGCCGTAATTGGGCACCTGCGGGTCTTCGTGCATACTTGTGCCAAGGCCATGGCCTACAAGCTCCCTGACCACGCCATAACCATTTGACTCGGCGTGGGCCTGAATGGCATGGCCGATGTCGCCAATCCGATTTCCAACCACCGTTTGAGCAATTCCGAGATAAAGGCTTTCCTTCGTAATACGCAACAATTTTTTCATCTCGGGTGTGATATCGCCGATGGCAAAAGTGTAGGCATGGTCGCCGTAATAGTTGTTTTTTACCACGCCACAATCCACCGACACAATATCTCCTTCCTGAAATTCTTTTTTGCCGGGTATCCCATGCACCACCGCTTCGTTGACAGAAATGCAAAGTGAATTCGGAAAACCATTGAAACCCAAAAAGGCCGGCACAGCCCCTTGATCTTTGATGTATTCAAAAGCGATTTTATCCAGTAGCAAGGGTGTCACTCCCGGACCGATTTTTTGTGCAATCAGCGCGAGTGTGCGCGAAACGATTAACGCGCTTTGGCGCATGATTTCTATTTCTTCTTTCGACTTGAGCTGAACCATGTGGTATTTTTGAAAAGTGATTGTAAGGATCCTTTCCCGCCACCTCTGTTGTGATGGGCGGCAGGATTTCTTAGTTGTATATCGAGTTTTAAACCATTGGGGTGCAACATCTGGAATACTTCACCCCAACCAGGAAAACCACCTATGTTGCGATCGTCGATAAAGATATCTGCATTGATTTTGCGGCTGATGCCCTCGAGGGAAATTTCTTCCGGAAAACTTCTGTTGATGGCATAGAACGAAATGCCATTTTCAAAACAGTAATCCACAGCTTCCTGTAGCAACCTGCCTTCGCGAAAAGTCCAGAGGATTAATTTGTGACCTTTGTCCTGAAGCGCCTGAAGGGTATCAAATGCAAAAAGCATTTCGCGACCAATACGCGGATAATCATGCTCCACGATCGTTCCGTCAAAATCTACTGCGATTGTAAGCGATTCTTCCGAGATCATTTCAAAACTTTGTGCAAAAGTAGTGATTTCCTGAGCGCTGCTTTTAAGGCATTGGGAGGATACGGACAGCGATATCACATTTTTTAAACATTTTGCTTATTTGATCATTATAAAAAGACTGTTGTCACAATTTAAGAATTGAAGAAAAGTCGCGCACGTATTGTTATCGAATCATTGGCCCAGCCGATGTACAAGTTGTATTCCGGGTCACTCAGAAAATGGAAGTACGACAATTTAACTATCGTTGTTATGCCGGGGATATTTCATCCGGGTTGGTTTGTAACTTCCAGGATGCTTTTCGACAGGTTGGAACGAACAGAATTAAAAGGCAAACGATTTTTGGAACTCGGCTGTGGCACGGGTGCCCAAGCTTGCAGGGCTGCTCAGATGGGAGCCATTACGTATGCCAGTGATGTTACACCGGGTGCCTGCCACAATGCCGTGCTGAATGCTAAAAATAACCATCTGGAAATTACAGTGGTTCCTAGTGATATCTTTGATCAAATGCCTGTGGGTGTTCAATTTGAGGTCATATTTGTCAATCCGCCATTTCTGGCGCAATACCCGGAAAACGAAAAGGAATTTGCCTTTTGTTGCGGAGAAGAGTATGAATACTACATGGGGCTTTTTCTTCAATTGCGACAATTTCTCGCGCCAGGAGGAGAGCTCATTATGGCCCTTGCCCGTTCCTGCGAAGTGTCGCGCATTCTGGAGATTGCTTCCTCCGAAGATTTTGCATTCGAGCGAATTGATACCACCCGGAGATGGGCTGAAACCAATTATCTCTACCGTTTTACAGATGGCAAATCAGTTGCTTAAGATGGTGAATTGCACACGCCGGTTGTTTGCCCGGCCGTCTTCCGAATCATTGGTTACAATTGGTTGTGAACTGCCAAATCCGCGGTGACTGAGTCGGGTTGATTCCACTTTTTCTTGCAAAAGATAATCCACCACACTTTTCGCCCTTGCCTCGCTGAGTTTTTGGTTGTAGTCAACCGAGCCGACGTTATCGGTATGCCCGGAAATCTCAATATGCAAATATGGATAGTCATTCAGAATGTGGATCAGCTTTTCCAGTTCTGCTTTGGATTCCGGCAGCAGCGCTGATTTATCAAACTCAAAAAAGATATTTTCAAGTTTGACGGTATTTCCCACTTTGTAATCGATACTGTCCAGTTTTATCTCTTTGGTTGATACAATTTCCATTTTTTCCAAAACGCGTTTTGGAGCTGGCGGCTCACTGTGGCGGGGTTTTGGTGTGAGCGACTCAGTAGGGAATGCGCGTCTTACCGTCACATCATCGATGTAATAGTACGCGCCTCGTTCCCCTTCCGGAAATTTTTCGGTTGAAGTCACATCATCGTGATAAAAATTGCCGATAATGATGTATTGCGATTTACCAGGTGCTTCGAAGACGCCCGATACTTTTTGCCACAGATTCCAACGCGATTTTACAATCTCTTCGCTGTTTATCTGAGGTGTGAGAAAGAGTGGAATTCTGTCGCGGGTCACAATAAGCGTATCACTGAAATATATTCCAAGGTTGTTGGAAGCCATGCTCGAAGCCACTGCCCGGTTGGTATAAAACTCGGCATAGTAGCGCTCTCCGGGCACGAGCGTTGAGTCCAGTTTCACCATGACATATTCGTGCCAGAAAGTTTCTGTTCCGCCCTTGCCAAAAGTTTTGATTCCCGCCATATTATCGCCGTTGCGCGGCCCTTGTTTGCCATCGCTGTGCTTGCGGGGATTCGACCAACATGTGGGTTTTACCCTGGTACTCAAAATATCCGGAGTCGACTCTGTGGGGGAGTCCCAAAGAATAATGTCTTCCATGTAGGAGCGGCCTTTTTGGTTCCATACACAGTATTCGCGTTTGGTCAATTCAAAACCTGGATTGGGCACATAGTTGGCGTATCCTTCCACACCCGAAAAGTTTTCAAACAACTGGGAATGGCCAGTCAGAAAAGTCAGGACAAAAACAAAAAACAGGTTGATCGATAAATTGAATCTCATAAGTTTTCCACAATAAATGGGAGTTGCGAAACCTCAAATCTAATGGGAACCCTGTTAAAATGCGTGGTTGAGATTTTTTTCTTTCCTCATTTCAATGTGGATAATGACAGGGTGACCAAAAGCAGAAGCCACGAACGGGCCCCTATATTTGTTCGAAACCGCCTCAGGTTTTGATTATGCGGTACGAATCCATCAAAAATAATTTGTTATTTCTATTGATGCTGCTGTCCTCAGCTGTATTGCGTGCCCAACCGGAAATGCCATTTTCCTGTTTTAATGCCCTTGAAGTAGCTTTTCCTCTTTCGGAAAATGACTATTCGAAAAACAAAGTGCTCATAAATGCCAATGCCACCAATGCTTTCTACTACCTGTATCAGGATAAATATACGTTTTGGTATAAGTTCATCGCAAAAGAAACAGCGGAAATTAAATTTTCCGTAAGTCCAACCAATGATCAGGACAGATATAGGGCTGTGGTGTACCAGTATGGCGCTTCAGATTTTTGCGATCAGCTAGTCAATTTTGACCTACAGCCGATTGAGTTGGAGCGGTCTCCCATGTTTATAAACAAGGAGAAACTATTATATCTCAATACCATTGAGGCTCAGGCAGGGGATACATTTTATTTATCGGTCCTAAGCCTCAATGAAGAAGACTGCGGGCACTTTTTGCGCATCGAATCAGCCTATGAATCGCTCTCGCTCAATGCTATACACCGGCCTTGTTACAATTTTGAATATCTACAAATGCCATCTTTTTCCACTGCAAAAGTCTATGTTGAAGATGTTTCCTTGTTTTTGGATTTGCAAAAAGAGATCACCGTTGATAAGGTCGTAACGGAAGAACCGGCTCATGGGCCTGGAAAAACGCAAAAATCAAAGCCACCTGAAAGTGAAGTGCCAGAGCAGAAATCTGTCTTCGAAAGCCTTTCAACCATTGAAATTCAAAGTGCCGACGATGAAATGATCAGTGTGGGTGATAAACTGGTTTTGAACAATGTATTTTTTTATTCGAACACGTATGCCTTTAAGCCGGAAGCAACGGAAGAATTGGACCAACTTTACGGGTTTTTAAACGACAATCCGACGATTCAACTTGAGATACACGGTCATACTGCCAATAATGCAGAGGATATCCGTCCGGATCCCAATTTCAAAAACCAGGGTCCGGAATGGAATTTCAAAGGTTCTGCTCTGAAGTTGAGCGAAATGCGCGCCAAAGCTGTGGAAGTTTATCTGGTTGAAAAAGGAATTCAGAAAAAGCGATTGAGGTCTGTAGGATTTGGGGATTCTCAAAAAAGAATTCCGGAAGCCTCCACATTCGAAGATTCTGAGAAAAACATGCGCGTGGAAGCGCTGGTCGTCAAACAATGAGAAATCTGCTCTTCTTCTCGGTTTTGGTCTGGGCAACTTCCTGCGTGCCTCACAAGGATGTGGTGTATTTCAACGACCTCGATCCTTTTGAAGGCGGCAATCTAAATCTCCCTGACATTCCACAACTCACGCTCAAGTCAGGTGATTTGGTCGAGATCAACATTACGAGCATCAGTCAGGAAACGAATACTTTTTTTATCAAACCAGGCTCGGCATCCGACAGTCGCTATGCACCGAATGTATATCAGATCACCTCAGAAGGCATGGTGGATATTCCGCTGGTTGGACAGATTAACCTTTCCGGAAAAACAACGTCCGAAGCAGAAGCAATTTTGCGGGAACGCCTCCTGGAATATGTACAAAAACCTACCGTGAACGTGCGGCTTGTAAGTTTTCGGATTACCGTGCTCGGAGAGGTCAGAAATCCAGGTGTTTATGAAATTCCGGACAGCAGAGTAAATATTCTGGAAGCGCTGGGTTTTGCCGGAGACCTCACCATTTTCGCCAGCCGCGACAATGTGATGCTCATCCGAAATATCGGTGAACAGAAGCGCTATTACCGAATCAATCTAAACAATTCCACATCTTTAAATCAGGACTTGTTTTATTTGCAAAACAACGACGTGCTCTACATCGAACCATCAAAAGGCCGCACTGCCAGCGATGACAATATTTACAGGTTGCTTCCTTTGGTGCTCAGCGGTCTCACTTTTGTGGTCGTAATCATCAGCCTCACGCAGTAGCCATGGCAGAAATGGAAAATCTCAACCGGCCAAACCGGGAAGAAAGTGATTTTGAATTGAAACACTTCCTGTTGAGGTATCTCAGGTTCTGGTATGTTTTTGTGATTTGCCTGGTGGTGGCTTTCGCTGTCGCAAAATTTTATAATTGGTACACAAATCCTGTTTTCGCAGTTACAGCCAAGCTGCTCGTGAAAGATGAAAATGTCGGGAAAGAAAAATTGCTTCAGCAATTGAATGTAGAAAAACCGACAAAAAATATCGAAAATGAGATCGAAATTCTGAGGTCTTTCAACCTTATTTCAAATGCGCTGAATGAGCTTGAGTTTGACGTATCATACTTCCTGGTTGGCGACCTGAAAAAATCTGAGGTTTATAAAGACTGCCCATTCCGAATTGTCTCAGAACAATTGGATTTTCAGGCTTACGCCATTCCTTTTGACGTGAAAATAATAGATAGTTTGTCTTTTAGTTTCAGTTATGATGATGGAAATCAAGCCCAGGAAGCAACGGGTTATTTTGGACAGCCGCTGGAAATGGGACTCGGCATGGTCACCCTCAGCAAGCGCGATAATTTTCCAGCCGACCTGATCGGAAATGCGGAATTCGACAAGCGCAATTACCAGGTACGGTTCAACACAATCGCTACCAATCAGCACAGATATCTATCCAGATTGTCCATCGGGATGGCCCGCGCCCAAAGCACCATCCTGCAAATAAACCTTGAAGATGAGGTGCCCCAAAAAGGCCTCGACTTTGTAAACAAACTCATCGAAGTTTATCTGAGCAATGATATTGATACCAAAAACAAAGCGGCAAGCGCGACAGGTGATTTCTTAGACGGCCAACTCCTCTCGATCACTGAAGATCTCGAACGCATCGAAACAAATCGCGAACTATACAAAGTGTCCAAAGGCATCATCGATCTTGAATCAGAATCACAGATCGTACTCGAAAGTATCCGCTCAGTCGATACCGAAAAATCGGTGAATACTGCCCGGCTCAGCCTCATCAACCAATTGGAAGATTACGTGGTTGAAAGCCAGGATTTGCGCGACCTTGCCCCGGCAGCGCTCGATATTTCCGATCCCCTTTTGATCAAGCTGATCAACAAACTTTCTGAACTTCAGAGCCAACGGGAAATCATCATCAAACGCAGTACGGCCAACGACCCCAGCCTGATACCGCTCAACGCGGAAATCGAACTTACACGAACATCCCTGCTCGAAAACATCCGAAACATCCGCAAAGGTCTCAGCAGAAAAGATTCGGAACTCAACGAAGCCATTCGCAGTTACCGGGGCCGGATTCAGCAAATTCCGACCACGGAACGCGAATTGTTGGAGATCGAAAGACGGTTCAGAATTCAGGAGAGCCTCTATTTGTTTCTTTTGCAGAAGCGTGCCGAACTATCCATTTCGCTCGCGGCCACAGAAAGTGATACGCGTTTGATTGATAGCGCAAGATTGACGCCTGGGCCGATTTCACCGGTTCCGGAGCGGGCCTATACCATTGCGCTCATTCTTGGATTGCTTATTCCAACGGCATTCATTTTTGCAGTCGACAAGCTCAACGACAAAGTCGACAACATCGGACTTTTGCGAAAGCTCACCCGAATCCCGCTACTTGGCGTGGTGAGGTTGAGCAATCAGGTTTCATCGCTTGTCGCAGTTGAGAAGCCACAATCGGCCATAGCGGAAGAGTATAGAAGCATTCGCACCAACCTCGATTTTTTCAATGTTGATAATCCGGTGAAGGTCATTATGGTGACCTCGTCCATTGGCACCGAAGGCAAAACGTTTACAGCGATGAATCTCGCTTCGGTGATCGCAGCATCCGGAGCGCGAACCGTGCTTGTTGGCCTCGATCTTCGCAAGCCGCGAATTGTGCAGGATTTCGGCATACCGAATGACATGGGTTGCAGCAATTACCTCAGCGGAAATGCCACCGTCGAAGAGATCATACAACCTTCGGGACTGCTGGATACCCTGAGCATCATCCCTTCGGGACCTACCCCGCCCAATCCTTCAGAGCTTATTTTGTCCGGAAGAATGTCTGACCTAATCGATGAACTCAGCCAGCGTTTTGACAAAATTGTGATCGATACACCGCCTGTTGGTTTGGTTTCTGATGGATTGATGCTCAGTAAATTTGCCCATCTTACCTTGTTTGTGGTGCGGGATGGGGTGACAAGAAAAGACCACGTCCGACAAATTGAAGAACGTTACACCAAAGGGCAGGTTCAGAATGTGGGGATTATCTTCAATGCTGCCAAAAACAGAAATCAGCGTTACGGCTACGCCCAGGGGTATGGCTATACCTATGGCTATTCCAGCGATTACGGCGATTATTTCGACGAAGCGAAAAAAGAAGGTGGAATCAAAGGTTTGTTGAACCGGTTTCTGAAAAATGATTAAAAACCTCCTGCATCGGTTTCGCCATTCTGATGATGCCCGGGGTAAACGCATTTTAAAAAACATTCTTTATTCGGCAGGTCTCAAAGCGGTCAACGCGGCCATCAGTTTTGTCGTAGTGCCACTTTACCTCGCGCTGCTTACCGACATTTCTTTCGGAATCTGGCTTACGGTAAGCGCTGTGATTTCCTGGATCAATTTTTTTGATCTCGGCATGGGCAATGGCCTGCGCAACCGATTTGCAGAAGCCCGTGCCCGGGGCGACGAAAAGCTGGCGCAGGTGTATGTAAGCACTACCTATTTTGCAGTGGGAGCCGTTGCTCTGGGAATTGCCGTTTTATTTTTCATCGCCGATATTTTTGTCGATTGGTCGCAGGTATTTGCCGCGCCAGCATCGCTCACCAATGAAGTAAACACCATGGTGATGGTGCTGGTGGTGCTTTTTTTACCACAATTTGTACTCCAGCTTGTGAAAATGGTAATCACGGCCGATCAGCGACCTGCCCTGGCCAATCTGATGAATACCATCGTAAATGTATTGCAACTCGTGGCCATTTACGTGCTCGTTGAGAAAGAAATGAATTCACTCGTGATTCTTTCTATCGCCATGGGAAGTATCAATCTCGTGGTGCCGCTTGTCGCAAATGTGCTATTCTATCGCGGTAGGTACAGCGATTATGCACCTTCCTGGAAGTCGGTGGAAGTGAAGTACGCCCGCGACCTGGTGGGATTGGGATTTACTTTTTTCATTCTACAGGGAGCCGCTTTGGTGGTTTTTATGACCGACAATCTGATCATCTCCCGGGTGTTGGGTCCCGAAGAAGTGCCGGCGTACAATATTTCGTATCGGTATTTCAATCTGGCAGCAGTATTTTTTGGTTTGGTCACCACCCCATTCTGGTCGGCATTTACAGAGGCTTTCGCCAAAAACGACATGCCCTGGATTCGCAAGATGTTCAGGAGGCTGCTGGGTTTGTGGGCTATGGTGTCGCTGGTTTGCGTGGGTATGTTTTTTGTCGCGCCGATGGTTTACGATCTCTGGATCGATGATGCTGTTGAAATCCCGCAGATATTGGATCTAGCCATGATGGGCTGGATTGTGGCATCTACCGGGATGAGCATTTTCGGAACCTTTTTGAGCGGTGTGGGCAAGTTGAAGCTCTCGCTCTATCAGGCGGTATTTGTGATGGTGATCAATATCCCCCTGTCGATTTACCTGGCGGGATTTGATTCACTCGGCAGCGCGGGTGTCATCCTGGCGAGTCTGTT
>Ga0105044_10002501_pt1 | contig 25085 bp, 17 predicted proteins | sample MAT01_FD_78092 | JGI IMG/M metagenome (GOLD analysis project Ga0105044, IMG submission 78092) | Freshwater microbial communities from Lake Fryxell liftoff mats and glacier meltwater in Antarctica - MAT-01 | ecosystem: Environmental > Aquatic > Freshwater > Ice > Liftoff microbial mat | place... | reverse complement strand
TCGCTTATCGTTATTCGTGCATCGAAGGAAATGCCATCGTGGGAAAACGAAGAGTAGCGGATGCAATTTTTCCCATCATATTGGGATTGCACATGCCTCCTGAGGAGAAGGCTATTGTGGACGTAACCCCTTTTGACTCGGTAGATATTTTCAGGTATACATACCGCACATACGATCTCAAACGCTGGAAGGCCCGACAGAAAGCCTTGGCGCGGGTTGAACCAGATCAGGCAGTGAAATTCTCCTTTCCCACTGAAGATGTGGCACTTCTTTCTGTCAACACATTTGCCCCGAGAAATTCATTCAAGTACAGCAAAGAAATCCGAAATGCGTTTCAAGAAATCCGTGAAGCAAATCCTGAATCATTGATCATTGACCTTCGCGACAATGGCGGAGGAAGCAGTTCATGGGTGGAATATCTCTATTCGTTTATCGACGTCAATGGATACAATACCCCGCATAATATCATTGGAAAAAATAGCGACCTTGCCCGCAACCGATCGTTTCATCTGCAACGTAGGTGGAATCGCTTTTTTCTCAAGCTCTTTTATCCACGCAATGAGGATATTCAAGGTTTTCTGACCATGTTCAACCGGGCCGATGGAGTTAATGATACCATTTACTTCCACAACCCATCGGTGCAACGAAAAGACATTGTGTTTTCCGGAAATTGCTACCTCCTTATGAATGGAATGACAGCCTCTGCAAGTGTTGATTTTTCGAATCAGTTCATTCGTAAAAAACGGGGCACTACCTTGGGGGAATCATGCTTTGGACCGTCGAGTGGAACTTGGGGGAATCCAGCGCGCTATCTTCTTCCGCTATCAAAAATCCCGGTGTACATCTCCACCATTCGATACAACTACGACAATTCATTTGAATACATTCTTCAGCCTCTGAAACCCGATGTAGCGCTGCCTCTCAATCAGCAAACGCTTTCTCTGGGCGAGGATACTTATTTGAAACCGATGTTGGAATTCATCAAACAGCACCAACCATGAGAGGATTTCTTCTCTTGATTTTCTCCTTGGGGTTAGTCATCGAAATGGCCAGTCAAACGGCGGCAGAATCCATACGCACGAAACTTCAGTCGGCCACTGACGACAGTTTGCGTATTGTGCTCTTACTCGAATTGGGAAACTCCTATCAACTCATCTTACCAGATTCTGCTATGGCGGCATATGATAGCGCCTATCGCTTGTACGCTCGACAGCACAATAGTGCAGGAAAAGCAAAAGCACGCCAACTCCGAGGAAAGGTGTTAGCAACGTCCGGGCGAAATACCGAGGCGCTTTTCGCTTTCGAAGAAGCCATTCGCTTATTTAAGAAAGAGAAGAATATCAGAGAAGAAGCAAATGCATGGAATGATCTGGGCACTATCTATTTGAACCTTGGTATGTATCGTGATGCCGTACAGGCCTATTCAAGAGCTATTCCAGCGTTGGAGAAAAATAATGAGTCAGCTGCTCTAACTGCCATTTACACGAATCTGGGGGAGTGCTACCGGGAATTGGGCGAGTACGCGGCAATGTTGGATCAACACCTCAAACTGTATGAGTTGGCTCTTCCAATGGGACGGCCGATTGAATCAGGAAAAGCTGCCCTCCGGATGGGAGAAGCACTTTCACTCAACGGCCAACCCGATTCAGCCAAATACTATGTGCAAGAGGCCTATCGCACTGGACTCAACCAACGTGATACCACGTTGATTCTCTCCGCACTTCATGATCTGTGTGAGTTGGATCTAAAGCTTGGTCTGACCAAAGAAGTGCTCATTAAATCGGATAGCCTACTCCTCATTGCTCGGCAATTTGGCCGTGCAGATGGGATTCTCCAAGCGCTAATGCTTCAGGGCAAGGGCCTTGAAGCAAGCAAGAAATATAAAGCGTCGCTCGACGCTTATGAAGAAGCCTTGAATTTGGCTAAGGCCAATGGAAGCCATGAGCAGCAAGCATCCGTATTGCAGCGTCTGATTGAATTAAACGGATTCCTCGGAAAATTTGAAGATGCGTTTTCTTGCCAAAGACAATGGAAAGACCTGAATGACTCTCTGCATATCGCGGAGAAATCTAGTTTCATCAGCGCAATGCGCAATGTGTATGAATTAGTTGAAAAAGATAAACGTGCGTTAGACGCAAAGAAAATAAGAGGAGAGAAGAAATGGGTGATTGAGCAGCGCTGGGGGTATCTCATCACAGGAAGTATTTTGTTGATCGTTCTAGCTCTAATCACATTCACGGTCATTCGCTCGATACGTCAGCGCAAAAAGTTGGCTAATCAGGAAGCTGAGGTAAAGCGGGTGCAGGCAATGGCTGTGGAGAAGGAACAAGAAGCGCTTCGGTACAAAAGTGAATCGCAACGCAAAGACCAAGAAGTTAAAAATTTGAGAGCTATCCTGCGGGTTCAAGAAGATGAACAGCGAAAAGTGGCAAGCGCACTCAATGCCGGACTTGGAGAAGGGTTGACTGCAGCCCGCAGTGGGCTTGATGAGATTGGTCGCGAAGCTGGAAATTCCATTCCGGTTGATCTCTTTCTACAGGTGAGAAACCTACTTACACGATCCTCACAGGACCTTCTAGAGATCAGCCAAAACCTCGAAGCCGAAGGACTAGAAGCCAATGGAATTGTGGCGAGCCTTCAGAGTTTATGCCGTAAATTATCGACTTCTCAAATCCAAATCGAATGGGAATTGAATGGGACTGAGCGAGCGTTCGGTAAGATGGAACAACTGCATATCCTCAGAATTGCGCAGGAATTACTTCACAATTCAGTGAAGCACTCAAGGGCCAGCCGTGTCCTTGTTTCGCTCACGTTTACACCGAAAGAATTGACCCTTCTTGTGGAAGACAATGGAATTGGCTTGTCGAAAGAACAGGCGGGTCAAGGTAACGGGCTGCGATCCATTCAGGCGCGCTCTGCATACCTCAATGCGACGATTGATATTCTGTCGGGCCCTTCAAAAGGAACTTCGTTCACTATCCTCATTCCTATTGCCAAGTCTTCCGGCTGAGTTTTTCTAGGGTACCTCTAGTTGTGTCTAAAATTACACCATGCGGAAAATCCGAAACGTGGGGAGGCATTTAAGCAGAATCCATTTGCTGGTTTTTGAATGCGGCAGATTAGTTTACCGGAAGAAATCGAAACGGAACCGCCTTAACGATATATCCCTTGGCTCGCAACGCCGCTACAAGCCCTGTTTCAAAAATAAGATGGGCAGCTCCAACCGCGCAGAAAACCGAATTTTGCTCCATCAGTGTAATCAGGTTATCGGTCATCATCCGATTGCGCTTGTGCAACAGATTTTCTTCAAACTCCAGGTCCACTAGTCCGCTCTCATCCGATTCGAGAATGCGGACTATCTCTCCTTGCAAATAATATTCGCGAGTCTTGTCCAACTGAGTAGAGTTCTCTTCATTATTGTCAATAAAATCCATCAGCCAAACGGTCTGTTCCCGGTAACTGAGGTAATCAGCCACTGCAAAATGATCCTTCAGTTCCTCCAGGGCTACCACTGGCTTTCCGGCTTCCACCGCCATTGTTTGAAACCGCATGTCAGGTATATTCTGCATATTCGTTCCACCCAGAGATTGAGCCATAGCTCCCATGAGAAAAAAGGGTTTCATCTGTGCCGCTAAATCCCATAAAGACGAATCCAGGGTGGATTTGATTGCCGCCCAAACCTTGATCGAATCCTCGCCGCTGATCAAGTCATTGAGCGTCGAATCCACCATCAACATCAATGGAATCATTCGCATCTGATCAGCTAGACTAACCAAACTGATTTCACCCGCTACTGTATGGCATTTTTTGAATGCGCGACGGACGTTTTTATCCCATGAAACCAGCGCGGGATCCGAGTAATGGATGGTACCAAACAAATAACTCGTTTTGCCGCCTTGCGGTGATTTCACCTTATACATTAAGGTACGGACAGGCTCCTGCGCATGCAGTGAAAAGATGAGCGACATCATCACACACGCAAGTAGCCCACGAAAAACGAATTGCTTCATTGACCAAACTTACTTCCAATACACTCCGTTTGAGCCGATACCAGCCTCAAAGGTTCCCTTCAATACGCCTGATGAGGAGTAGCGATATACGCTGCTGTTGCTCACGAAGTTCGAAATGGAGGTGGTCCAGATTTCACCGTTTGAGGGATGGACATCCAAACTACTGAAGGCACCGGGAATAATCATTTCGCCCGGAAGCGTGGGTGAATTCGCGTTCAATTCGCGCACCCCATCGAGGTTGAAATACACCTTTGTACCATCTGACGACACTGCCAGATCATCTGGATGATTTCCTAAAACGCCTAGCTCAGCGGACCATATAATACTGAAGTCTGTCGGATCAATGCAATGAAGCATTGCTGCAGTATGGCCAATCTCAACCCAATTATCATCGTATTCAATCGCACCAGCGCTAAGCACCCAAACTCGTCCCAAAGCATCAGTGATCGCATCCACTGGACGGTCGCCTACATCAATCGTGGTGACTACTGCATCCAAACTTGAATTGATCACACTCACCGTGTGATCTTCCGAAAAGCCGCCACTATTGGTGACAAATACATGATCGCCCGAAATCGTCATTTTTTCCGGCCCCATCCCTACCGCCACCGCTCCCGTCAATGCGTAAGTTGTCATATCCAAAATAAACACTGTACCGTCTATTGCTCCACTAGTGATATAGGCTTTCTGATCGGATACGGCAATAATTGAACGCGGATAGTCCAATCCCTCGACGGTAGCGATATTGCTGAAATCAGCACTATTGAATACTTCTATCCGAGAACTGTTGTTAAGCACCGCGAATCCGCGATTAGACTTCAGCAAGAGTGATTGCAACACATCGCCGAGGGGAACATTGTTTTTGTCAAAATACGGATCTACCAGCACATTACCCGATGACGAAATGTAAGATACCGAAGCATTCACATTGAGGAAACTTCCCTCATTAGTCACGTAGGCTCCTGTCGCAGGGTTTACGGTTTGTCCATCTGGAGGAGTATCCTTTTTACAGGAAAAAAGAAGGGACGCAATAAGTGCGAATGAAATAGTTGAATGGAAATAACGCATAGGTTCATTTGTTTTTGAAGTAAATAGATAACACTGCGTGTATGACGCGTCCAGGAATGGCATAGGTGCGCACCAACTCATACTGATGATTGAGCAAATTGTCGGCACGTATTCCCAAATCGCCGCTCCAAGAGTTCATTTTTATCTGACGATACACGGATACATCGCACACATGAAATGGGTCAAGAGCCATTCGCAGATCATTTGCTTCATCCGTGAATCGCATCGATTGAAATCGCCATGCGAACGAAAAAGTCCAATTGCCTGCGACAGCGTCTAAGGCACTTCGTAGACGATGTTCTGGAGAATACACCATGACGAATGACTGAGCTGGATTTCGCTCTTCGCGATTAAATCCTCTGGTGCGATTCCATTCGTATCGAGTAGAATGAATCCATTGCACGCCTCTCCATTTGTAGGATTGACGCCAAGAACTTTCGACACCTGTGGTATGCACTTCTTTAAAGTTCTGCGGCGACCACACCCCGTCGGTTCCTGGAATCCATTGAATCCAATCCGTGATCTGGTTGTAATAGCCTTCGATGCGAAGCGAATGCGTTGACTCCTTTTCTCCGAAAGAAACAGCACCTTTCACTCCTATACTTTCCTCACACCGTAGATTTGGATTACCCCCGGGAGTCCAGTACAATTCATTGAAATCGGGAATACGCACTTTGCGCGCAAGTTCAAATTCGGAGAGAAAGCCTTTCCATCCCGAAAGTGTTCCGTTCCACATGAGTCTTCCAGAAAAGACGGGAGCTCGATTGGTTCGCCACTCCTCTCGCAACTCTGCGGTTACCGCATGCAGCGTACCACTTCTTTTGAGTCGCATCAATGCCACTGGCGCCATTACCGACTTTCTGCGCAGGTTGTCATAGCGCACTTCCAATTGTTGAAACTGGGCTGAAAGATCACCTTGCCAGTGTGCATTGAATCGCTGAATGACACGTGTGACAAGTTGAATTTGCTGACCTTCCGTGCTTGAAAAAATTGAGGTGCCAGCGGATTGGGTGCGATCACTATAGATTTGACTATCCCTCAACCATGCGGCGCTATTGTGCCATTGTAAATCACCTGCTGACGAAGTGAACTGATGCGAAACCATACCTCTGAATTGCTCATCGAACTGATCTTTCAAGCGCGCATTATAACTGCCCATTGAAGCCGGGATTTGCATGTCCCGCTTGAGATACCATCCTTCTGCTTTCCATTGATTTTGCTTGCGAGCGTAATGAACGCGTTGCATGACACCTGAAGAAGTACCATCATTTCGCGTTTGAATTATTTCCGGATGATCGATCCGATACGTGTCATTATATGAGAAATCGTTTCTCAAAAATTGATGGACAATGCGCGTGTCAGAATACCATCCTCGCTTTCTGAAAAGAACTTTCGCGGAGTAAAACTGATTGTGCATGGAGTTCATTTCAGAAGATGCTGCAATGCTCCAACCTACCTGCTGATTCGCAGTATGCAGGAGCGACACATCGCCTCCAAAACCTGATTGGATGGCTCCTTCTTGTCTGCTTATGGACTGCACGCTCACTCCATCAAAAAAAGAAGCGGGCACCATAGAAAAGTCAGCCATTCCCAAGCTCACACTTTGCAAGGAAATTCCGTTCCAAAGCAAATTGGTATGATCAGGGGCCGTGCCATGAATCCGCATCAGCGCAGCAGTGCCTGTTGGACCATAGGACATGGTGTGCGTGAGACCAGCGGCATTGAGTAAGCGCCCGATGTCCGCGGACTGTTCCCTTCGCCAGAGGAGGCTGTCGGGCTGTTGCGCGAAATTATTCGGGCGATCGAATGGGTGCACGATTTCTACTTCACGCAGATCAACTGAGCGGAGGGTGTCCTGAGCATAGCTCCGAACAAAAAGGATGGAAAGGCATATCAGCCCGATGCAATTTTTCATAACCTGCGCTGCCTCTTCCCGGGCAGATAATAGGTGAGTTGCTATCGGCAGGTCTTCTGACTCGCCCCTTTCCGGCCGGCCTTCCCATTTCTCGAAAGAAACAGTGGCTGTGAGGTAGACCGAAAATTGCGGACCTAAGTCGCGCAGGGCTTACAGCTGCGGGTACAGTTCACGATTCTCGCGTGATTCCCATTTTCATTCAGCGCATCCGTGAGGAGGCTGAAACCGAAAGCGAGGCGAATATAGGGCATGACCGCATTAGACAGATTCGACATGAAACGTGAGGTCTAAATGAACCTGACTGATTGCTCCAAAAAACCATGCTTCACGATTGCATTTCACTGTGAGAATTATTTTCACAATACGAAGTCTCCAAAAGGTTCGAAGCAATAAGTTGGCTTAACTTTGTAGTTGCATGAGATTGGTAACACTCTTGACCCTATTGGCTGCAATCGTCAGTTTCCCCATTCGGGCTCAATTGCCCGGACAGGATGAACGTTTCCTATTGGAGTTAACAAGCAAGCTCAGTCTTTCAGAGGATCAAGCCCTTCACATTCTGGCGTTGTACGAAGGAGTTCAGGTCAGATTGGATAGTTTGGATACAGAAATTGCGAAGCTTCAGCAGTACGGTGAAGACGAGGCTTCCATTTCACGTTTGGTACCTATACTTTCGCAAAAGAAGAAAGATGAACGAGAAATGCGGGAACTGAAGTTGAAATCACTACTTGCGCCCTCTCAACTTTTGGTGTATGAAGGACAGATTAAACCTACCAAGCCTGCCGTGCTGCATTTCGGGATACATGACCGAATGTACTGTAACGTGTGTGTAAAATAGAATGACCTATGCGCTTCGAAGAAGCTTGCGAAAATATACGCTCTATACTCAGTGTTTCCTTGCCGAAGCAACTGACGTATCATAGTGTGGGCCACATTGAAGATGTGTTTCAGGCGGCACAGAATATTGGTCATGCCGAAGGAATTACGGAGTACGAATTGCAATTGCTCCTCACCGCAGTTCTCTTTCACGATTCAGGTTTTTTGGTCAGTTTAAAAGAACACGAGCTGCACTCGTGCGAGTTGGCAAGAAAACATTTACCTGACTATGACTACACCGCAGAAGAAATTGAGAGAATCTGTGAGATGATCATGGCAACGCGTTTACCGCAAATGCCTGCAAGTCATCTGGGCAAAATTTTATGCGACGCTGATCTGGACTATTTGGGACGAGATGATTTCTTTCGAATTGGTGATCTCCTGTTTCAGGAATTAATCTACCAGGGCGTTCTGGAAACTGAATTTGAATGGAATAGTTTGCAGGTTCGTTTCTTAGAAAAACATGAGTACTTCAGCAATACAGCAATTCGCCTCCGCGCATCGGGCAAACTGCGCAATCTCGAGCTAGTGCGAGCAAAACTTCTCTAAACAGCACCTCTCAAATTATTCTTGCGGATTGAATCTATAATGTCCGATAATGGTGAAGTTAAATACACAATCTTCCACCACCTGTCCTCCGCCAATATTGTGAACGATAAGCGGCCTTTTTCCATCGGATGACATGCGGTTTACTACAATTCCAATGTGTGTAATGGCTCCGCCCAAATTCCAGCACACGATGTCCCCTGGTGCGTAGTCTTTCGCCTGAGTTGAATCGCTAAGCTTTCGCCCATTACGGGTAAAAAAAGCCATCAGATTGGGCACCCTTCTGTGATCAATATTCCTGTCGGGCTTCTTCATTCTCCACGATTGAGGATACACTGAAAATGCCCGCTTCATATCTTCATGCACCAGCACCTGCAAATCGATTCCGAGCGTTCGATATGCGCGAATAATCACGTCCGTGCACACTCCACGATCAGAAGCCACATCTCCTCCGGGATACTTGAGCACTTTGTAAGACCCATCATAAGTTACGTTGCTGGTGGTGAGTTCTAGGGCAGCATCCGACAGGCGTTCGGCGAAATTTTTCTGTGAAAATGCCGAAGGTCCTATAAAAGAAAGTGCGAAGAGTAAACAATATTTCATAGATAGAAAAAGGAAGGGCCACGAACTTATTGTGTCATTCAAAAAGCCTATTCACTAAAGTCTTGCTTTCCGATGACAGCTAAGCTGGACAATGAATATCTTGGAAAAAAATTATTCCGACCCGCCGGTGTTTATTGGCCAATCGGATTATCTTTCGATGGAAAGCTTTAACCGAGTGGTTTAAGTCTTCAGGAACTGTCCCAATTTTTACTTGGTGTACTGAATACACTTTCTTATATTGGCACCTAAATCACTGATCATGAATCGCATTTTTCTCGCCTGCACACTTCTTATTCAGTCCCTTTGGAGTGGAGTATCCGCTCAGATACTGACTTCCATTCCTGCATTTCCCACTCAGGATGATGTGATCACCGTTTTTTTCGATGGTGATTTGGGGAATGGTGCCTTGACCGGTGTTTTTCCGGTTTTTGCCCACACTGGTGTCATTTCCAGCAACAGCAACGGTCCGGCCGACTGGCAGCATGTGCAAGGCAACTGGGGCACCTCCGACCCTAACGTGGCGATGAGTATTGTGAATCTTTCTCAGAACATTCACAGCATTGAAATTGAACCTCAGGCTTTTTACAACCTTGATGTGGGCGAAACTGTGGAGCGCCTCATGTTCGTATTTCGCAATTCAAGCGGCAGCGTCGTGGGCAGAAATGCGGATGGCAGCGATATCTTTCTGGAAATCTACGACGCCGGGTTTAATGCGGCAATACTTCAGCCGTCGGTGTCAAGCATGCTGCTCGACCTAAATGAATCCCTTCCAATTCAAGCTGGTTCATCCTTGAATTCCAACATTGTGATTACTGTGAACGGTGTCGAGGTAGCCTCCGCAGATAATGTGAGCGAATTGAACTACACTTTCAGTTCCGACACGTCTGGGGATTTTGTGATTTCGATGGCTGCGTTCGACGGAGATACACAGATCACGGATGAGTTTACTGTGGTGGTTCTTCCTGCCCTGAATGTGATCAACGCCCCAGCCGGCACCGAAGATGGGATCAACATCACTGGAAGTTCTAGCGTTCGTTTACAATTTTTTGCTCCTTTTAAGGAGTACGTTTTTGTGATGGGCGACTTCAACGACTGGGCATTCGATACCGACTACTTGATGAACCGCTCCACTGATGGAGCTACTTATTGGCTGGATATAACAGGTCTTGATCCTAACATGGAGTATCGCTTTCAGTATTATATCGGTCCTGAAGGAATGAGGGTGGCGGATGTGTATTCTGAAAAAATACTAGACTTCTGGAACGACCAATGGATTCCGGAAACGACCTATCCCAATCTTACGCCCTATCCGGCAGGCCTTACCAATGAAGCCGTTTCAACGTTTCAGATCACCGCACTAGAATTCAATTGGACTGATGCGACGTTTGTTCGGCCTCCCAAAGATCGCCTCATTGTGTATGAATTGCTCATAAGGGACTTTGTAGAAGATCAGACGTTCAATTCTGTTCGCGATACGCTGGACTATCTGCAAAATTTAGGAGTAACAGCGATCGAATTTATGCCGCTCAACGAATTCGAAGGCAACAATTCATGGGGCTACAATCCTTCGTTCTTTTTTGCTCTCGATAAAGCATACGGTACACGTGATGCGTTCAAGCTATTGGTGAATGAATGTCACGAGCGCGGAATAGCAGTGATTCTTGACATCGCGCTCAATCACAGCTTCGGTCAAAACCCTATGGTGCGGATGTACTTTAATCCTGATTTGGGTGAATATGGTCAACCAACTGCACAGAGCCCGTGGTTTAATGAAACGCCTCGTCATGACTTTAATGTTGGCTACGACTTTAACCATGAAAACGCTCGCACGCGCGAATTCAGCAAGCGGGTATTACAATATTGGATCGATGAATACCATATCGATGGGTATCGCTTGGATCTTTCCAAAGGATTCACTCAGGTGAATACATTTGGGAATACCGCCGCTTGGGGACAGTATGATCAAAGTCGCGTCAATATCCTCACAGACTATTTCAATCACATTCAAGCCACTGCGCCTGGCGCATACGTCATACTCGAGCACTTTGCAAACAATGATGAGGAGATTACCCTTTCCAATTTAGGCATGATGCTTTGGGGAAATCTGAATGACGAGTATAAGGAAGGAAGTATGGGTTATTCCAGCAACTACAATTGGGGAAGCTATCAGGCCCGAGGCTGGTCTCAGCCCAATCTGGTGACCTATGCAGAAAGCCATGACGAAGAACGAATGATGTACCAGAATCTGAACTTCGGCAATAGTGCCGGAAGCTATGACATTACAAACCTTGCCACTGCCTTGAAGCGTCAGGAATTAGCTCACTGCCTGCTGGTGCCAATACCCGGACCAAAAATGATCTGGCAGTTTGGAGAGTTGGGCTATGACTATTCCATTTTCCTGTGCAGCGATGGAACTTCAGTTTCAGCGTCGTGTAATGTGGATCCCAAGCCTATTCGCTGGGACTATTTTAGCGATGCGAATAGATTGTATGCGTATAAAGTCATCTCTGCCATCAATCAACTCAAGCGCACGCAGCCGATTTTCAGCACCAACTCCTTTAATCTCGATGTGGGTGGGATGGGTAAGCGAATCATTCTCAACGGATCAAATCAGGATGCTGTTGTGGTTGGAAATAACAACGTTACCGGTATCAATATGATTCCGGGCTTCCAGCACACCGGAACTTGGTACGACTACTTCTCAGGCACTTCGTTTGAGGTGAATGATCTAGGGGCATCCTTTTTTTACAATCCCGGGGAGTATCACATTTATACCGATTTTCAGCTTCCACTTCCCGACCTCAATGTGAGTGTGGCAGAGGTGGTTAGTTTCTTCGGTCGTGAAATGTCTGTTTATCCCAACCCCTCTGAAGGTGTGTTGAACGTGGCTTTCCGCAATGATCAGCCAGGTCAGGTGCGACTGCAATTAGTGGATCTGACAGGCCGTGAGGTGGCCTCCCATTCTCCGGGCAGTCTGGGAAATGGTACACAATCCGTTCAGTGGAACCTAAGCGGAAGTCATTTGCCTGCAGGTACGTATGTGCTTCGGGTGGTGACACCGGCTGAGGCGTTTAGTCAACCTATCGTGTTGAATCCGTAAGTCCCTTTATTTGATTTCCAGCGCTATTCTCAGACTTAGTGTAAATATTACACGAATGTGAAATTTTGCCTAAGTTTGAGACCGTTTACCGAACCAACCGATTTTAACCTTAACCAAATGAGAAGAATTCTATATTCCATTGGTGCTAGTATCTTCCTGATTCTTGTTGCCTCATCAGCCTTTGCCCAGAACCTTTCTGGAGTAATCACTGATGAAAACGGACAGGCTTTTCCAGGAGTTGTTGTGAGTGTGAAAGCCCAAAACAAGGGTGTTGCTACCGACATCGATGGAAAGTATGAACTGGCCCTTCCGGCCGGAAGCCACACTGTCGAATTCAGCTTTACTGGCTACTTGAAGAAGTCCCAGCCAGTGAATCTTTCAGAGGGACAAAATCTCGTTCTGAACATCAAGCTGATGCCAGATGAAATTACCCTGGATAATATTGAGATCATTGGATACGGGGTAGAGCGTAATCGTCCGGGAACTTCAAGCATATCTAAGATCGATGGTGATGCGATTGTGGCAATTCGCACTCCAAGCTTTGAAGCCGCGCTTCAGGGACAGGCTGCTGGATTACAGGTTTCGCAATCATCGGGAATAGCTGGTGCAGGTTCCGTGATCCGAATTCGCGGTATCGGCTCAGTGTCGGCCGGAGGTGACCCACTGTATATCATTGATGGTATTCCGATGACTCAGGACTATTTTCTTCGTGGAAATAGCGGAGCAATGAACAACAACCCGCTCGCCTCTATCAACCCTGCTGACATTGAATCAGTAGAAATCAGAAAAGATGCCGCGGCTGCCGGTGAATACGGTTCACGCGCTGCCAACGGGGTAATCATTATCACCACCAAGCGTGCTAAACAGAAAGGATGGAAGTTCGATTTCGGAGTCAATACAGGCGTATCCACTCCGGCCTCTATGCCGAACATGTTGAATACGGATCAGTATCTCCAACTCCGTCAGGAGGCTTGGGAAAACGACGGTGGAACTGGATATGCCTGGCTTCCCAATTTATCGACTGTCGAAGACAATGCAGCTACGCGTGAAGCTGCCTTCAAAAGGGCCAGCAAAACCAATACCGATTGGGTTGATCAAACAATAGGAACAGGCTGGAAATACGGCGTGAATTTTGGTGCGCGCTATGGTGCAGAAAAAAGCAATGTCTATTTCTCGCTTGGCTACGACAAAAATGAATCTTTCCTTCTAGGCAACTCCTACACTCGTCTCTCGGCACGTGTGAATCCGGAGTTCAAGTTGGGTCCGAAGATGAAAATAAACCTCAGTCTGAGCGGAACCCGCGGCGTGAATGACCGCGTGGATGCCGCATGGAGCGGTGGATTGGGTGATGCCATGTCAAATGCTCTTCCTTATTATCCAATCCTTCATCAGGATACCGTATTCAATGCGGACGGACAAGTGGTGAACAAGCCAGGAGATTATTTCTACTGGCGCGATGAATTCGGAGGGACTAAGAATCCCGTGGCTTTCCGGGAGCAACTCAAGTGGGTAACAGTTGAAGATCGCATGATCAACACCGGTCGATTTATTTACATGCCGATGAAGAATCTGTTTGTAATTGCCACAGGCGGACTCGACTGGATGCAGATTGGTGAAAATCGTTTGAACCCAGCCACATTTGACCTTGCCAACGGTGTAGGCAGCTATTCTAGCGACCGCCGATTGGTGCGCAACTACAGCTACAACCTTACTGCAGAGTATTCGAAAGAATTGAAGGAAGGCCTTAATGGATCGTTACTCATCGGACATGAGTTACAGACTTCACGAACTGAGTTCATCAATGATTTCATCGGAAATCTCGACGACACCTTTGTGGAATTTTCAGACGTTTCAGCGAATGATCCTAATCGCATTCGCAATGTGGGCAATCCTGAAACATTCAGTTTTGTCGGCTTTTTTGCCAAAGCGAAATTCGATTACAAAGAAAAATACTATGCAGAAGCGACTATTCGTCGGGATGGATCTTCCCGTTTCGGAGCAAACAACAAATTCGGAAACTTCCCTTCCTTTTCTGCAGGTTGGATTATTTCCGAAGAACGTTTTTTGAAAGACAACAAGACCATCAACTTCATGAAATTGAGAGCGAGTTGGGGTCTTACCGGAAACTCGAGCATTCCAGCCAATGCCCAGTTTTCATTGTACAGTGCCGCCAACAATGGTCTTCTCTACAATCAGAATCCGATACTCTTCCCTACTCAAGCGGGCAATCCAAATTTGCGCTGGGAAACCACAAGCAATTTCTCGGCTGCCCTCGAAACAGGTTTGTGGAGAGATCGTGTGACCATCACATTGGAGACTTATCGAAAGTTCAGCAAGGACGTCTTGATGAATGTAAGTTTACCGCCGAGCACCGGATTCAATAATTTCTGGGACAACGTAGCTGAAGTGCTCAATCAGGGAATTGAATTCAGCACTACAGTGAACTGGATCCAGAAGCCCACTTTTGGCTGGAAGACTTCAGCCAACTTTGCGTACAACTACAACGAACTCGTAAGTATCGGTGACTACACGCCAGATGCCGTTTCCGGAGGTACTAATGACTCTCGCGTGATCGTTGGAAAACCAATTGGATCTTTCTATCTGGTAGAATTCTCGCACATTGATGAAAGCAATGGTCTGCCTGTTTATCTCGATCTCGAAGGCAATGAAACGTATGACTACGACAACGCCATTCGCAAGTATGTGGGTGATGGGTTGCCCGACATGATTGGTGGTGTAACCAATGTGCTCAACTATAAAGGGTTTGCTCTTACTACTTTATTTACATATAGTCTTGGTGCGAAGATATTCGACTCATCGGCTAAGCGTCAGATGGGTGTAGTAAGCGGCTGGAATATGCGGGAAGAAGTATTGGATCGCTGGCGTCAGCCGGGCGACCAATCGACTTTCGGTCGTTTGACACTCGATGAAACTACTTACGGTTTGGATCGCGGTTTCCCTTGGTGGAATACTTCATTGTTCATTTACAATGCCGACTTCCTCCGTTTGCGTAATCTGGCCTTGGACTATTCATTCAAACCAGAAACTGCCCGAAAGTGGAAAATGGAAGCACTATCATTCGGTGTGAATGTCACCAACCTATTTACGTTGACCAATTTCCCGGGACTAGATCCGGAAGTGGTGCGTGACTTTGAAAACGCCCAGGATCGTAACCTGAGCCCGAACGTGACCTACCTCACTCCGATGCAGGAACGCAGTTTCAACCTTCGTATTAACGCAAGCTTCTAATCCAAGGAACGATGAAACACCTCCGATATCTCCTCGTTTTGGCGCTCATCCCTGCGCTTGTTTCCTGCGAGAAACTTCTTGAATACCCACCGCAAGGCGCTATACTAGCGGAAGATGCATTGAAGACGCCTGAAGATGCGCAACGCCTGCTGAATAGCTGCTACGATGTACTGGCCAACGTTTTTGATGGAAGCTATCAGAATTTGGCAGAGCTTCTGAGTGATAATCTAGCCGTTCCCAATGGCAACGACTTTCAGTCGGTATATAATCGCCAGACCAACTTCTTCACCTCAACAACCAATGGAGTGTATAGTGATTTCTACTTTACTATTTACCGATGCAATTCGCTCCTTCTGAATTTTGACTTGATCGAAGGATTGTCAGAATCAGAGCGCACTCGCATGGAAGCGGAGGCTCGCTTTGTGCGCGGAATCTGTCACTGGTATGCAGCTAAACTCTACGCCCAACCCTTTGGCTCCACTGCAAGCAATGGCCATCTGGGCATCGTACTGCGCGAACGAGCAGGCAACGAACCATTGGCTCGGAGCACTGTGGATGAAACGTATTCCTTCATTCTGGAAGACTTGAATTTTGCCTACAACAATCTCCCTGAAACCAATAGCGTGTACGCTTCAAAGAACGCGGCGGCGGGCATGCTTTCAATGGTCCATTTCTGCATGAATGACTTCACCCGTACCGTTCAATATTCTGATATCGTTATCAATAGCGGACTTTATGCGTTGAACGACACTATTGATCGATTTCCTAATTTGGAGAACGTAGCTCTTCCGAATCCTGAAACAGTGTTTGGGATTGTCAGTTTTTCCAATGACGTGCGCACCGAAGACCTCACTGGAAACTACAATGCTTCTGGCGTTCTTCCTCCAAATCTCACACTGAGTGCAGACCTGAATTCGCTCTTTTCACAGAATCCTGCAGACCAGCGGAATGTCTGGCTTTCCGCAGACGACTCGAAAATTATTCTTGGTCGCTTTCAGGGGAAAGTGGTCTTTAATATCCCGTTGGTTTATCTGACGGAGCTGAAGCTGATTCGCGCGGAAGCACTGGGCGAGTTGGGACAAGATCTCACTACTGCCATTCAAGATATTAATGATGTTCGTTTCAGGGCTTTTAACGGAAACATCAATGAACTTCCTTCCAACTCCACAGCCACAGAAATCATTGATGCAGCGCGCATCGAGTATCGCAAGGAAACAGTAGGCGAGGGAAAATGGATGGAACAACTCAAACGCCGCGGAGCACTCGGAGAAAACATTCTTGTACGAGGAGCACCTTACAACTGTCCGGGTATGGCCCTTCAATTTCCCAATGGAGAATTTACAAGCGCTTTGTTTGTAGGTAATCCTGAAGGAGGATGTCAATAATCACGACTATTCTGAATCATGAATAAGAAACGACACTCTACAATGAATACACTTAAACCACTTCTTCTTCTGTTCGCGATTGCGCTGATCGGGGGATGCAAGCCAGAAATCAAAGGCGAACTCGGCGAGCCCACGGATAAGGTAAAAGGTCTCGATGGCACTTGGGAACTGGACCAATTTATCCAGCAAGACCCGAACAATCCAGTGCTTGAAGAGCGCGATATGAGCGAATTTTATATCGTAGAAGGAATCACACCGCTGCGCTTGATCATGAACCTGAGCGATCGCACCTACACCGTCGAGCAGTCGATCGGTAAGAATTTCTTTGGAACAAGCGGAACATGGGAACTTGACGACAACTTCGCACCGTCTAACATAACCTTATTTGGCGATGAAGATACGCTTACAGTTGATCTGGGAGCAATGGTCCTGCCTACCAGTTCGAACCTGAATCTGCAATACGTGCGTGCATGCGCTGATGGCTTTCGCAATGTGATTTACAAGTTCAACTTTAAGCGAGTCGACTGATCCCATGAAAAAGATATTCTCCCTCCTTTTACTTTGCAGCCTCGCTCTCGGAGCTTGGTCGCAAGCGGCCTTTGTTCTTCCCTCACCTACCAATCCGAACGACTCTGTGTCCATCTATATTGATGTGGCCCAAACAACAGGTGGATTGAAGACGATGCTCACTAATCACCCGGAGTACATTGACTCTGTATATATCTGGACGTGGCAACCCGCAGGACCAGCCTGCGGAAATGGCGATTGGGGAGCATCCAATGACTGCATGAAGCTCACTCACGTGTCAGGCCTTATTTACACCAAGAAAGTGGTTCCTACCTCATTCTATGGAGTTACTCCACTAAAGTTTTTTCAAAATGGAATTTCTTGCTTAGCCAAACTTAAAGATGGAAATGCATTTCCAGATGAGGGAGTTGGTGAGGCCAAGACTGACGACTTGTTGATTGCGATCATTCCTGCGCTCTGTGCTGATCGCTTTTGCTATTTCCCTGAGGCTGCTCGTGTGGATGATTTTCTTTCTATCACCTACGACAACAATCAAGAACTCGATCCAAACCTTCAGAATTTGGGCGACGACGAATGCTACCTCTACTTGCGCGCCCGAACAGGTCCGTTCACGTTCACCGAATATGCAGATGAGGCTTTGGTAACAAGTATACCTGAGCTTCAAATGAAGCCCGTTTCTGGCAAACCGGGATTTTTTCGGATTACTTTTTTTCCTGCCGACTTCTTTGATGTTCCAGAAGGCCTGACCATACAGTCGATACTTTATTACGTGGTGAAGCCAGGTTTCTTGCCCGCTCCTCCGACCTATCAAACGTATGTGCCGCTTGAATGCGAATAGGACGAAATCATTCTTCATAAAAAAAAGCCGCTCAATCAAAGCGGCATTTTTTTTTCAGAAGAATTTAATCTTTTTTCCGGAGTGTCAACATAGCCCAATCCTCTCGGGAATCGCGTCGCACCTCTTCACATCCGTCAAAGGCCTCCAACAAGATGGGGATATCATGTACGTAAAAACCACTCAGTAAAATAAGTCCACCTAAACTAAGTGCACTCAGATACACAGAGGCATCGCGCGTGAGAATGTTGCGGTTGATGTTTGCAATAATCACGTCATAGCTTTTCTCTCCCAACGCTGCAGCATCGCCCAGAATACAAACGATGTGCAAGCAGTGATTGCGTTCCACATTCTCCAGTGCATTGGAATATGCCCATTCATCATTGTCGATGGCATCGACATGAGTAGCGCCTAACTTTTCCGCCAGAATTGCTAATACAGCAGTGCCGGAACCCATATCCAAAACCTGTTTTCCAGCAAGTTCAAGATCAAAAAGTGCCCGTAGAATCAGCCAGGTGGTCGCGTGATGACCAGTGCCGAACGACATCTTTGGCTCAATTACAATCTCCATTGGAAATTCTGGTCGCGCTTCATGAAAGGGAGCGCGCACAATGCATCGGTCTTCAACCATGATGGGATCAAAATTCTTTTCCCATTCTGCATTCCAGTTTTGATCCTGTATTTCAAGTACCGACATCGTCAAGGATTGATCTGGCCAGGTTCCAACAGTGAGTTCGGAAACTCGATCCGCATTGTGCTCATCCAGTCGGATATAGGCTTGAAGACCATTATCCGTTTCCACGAAACTTTCAAAACCTATCTCTGCCAATTCAACCACCAGAATATCACGGGCCGGAATCAGCGGGTCCAGTACAAAAGTGTACTCGATATAGTTCATGATTTAGACGCCGATTGAATGATTTGAATAAAATCACGCACCTTGAGCGAGGCTCCACCGACTAGGCCTCCATCCACATCTTCACAGGCAAAAAGCTCTGCGCTATTCGACGGGCTAACGCTGCCACCATATAGTATGCGCACCACAGAGGATGTGGCTTCGCCAAAATGATCAGCAAGACTCGTGCGAACAAACGCATGCATCTCCTGCACCTGCTCCGTAGACGCTACTATCCCCGTTCCGATGGCCCACACAGGCTCATACGCCACTATCACCTTCTGCATTTGCTCCGGTTTCAAATGATATAGTGCATGCTCGAGTTGATGGAGAACTGTAATAAAATGACGCTTCTCTTTGCGCTCTTCCAATCGTTCGCCACAGCAAAACACGGGCACGACCTGATGTAAAAAACAGCCATCAATCTTCTTCGCAAGAAGCTCATCTGTTTCATGGAAATACGTGCGACGTTCGCTATGACCGACCAACGCATACCTGATGCTCATGCTTTCCAGCATCGCCGGTGAAATCTCGCCAGTAAATGCTCCATAGCTATGCTGACTGCAGTTTTGAGCAGCCAGTTGATACACTGGTTCCTTGATCATTTCCATTGGCGCGATATACAAGGCAGGCGGTGCGATCATCACCTCCACGTCAGTGGGAATTTCAGCGCTGCGGTCCTGAATTCCTACTACGAATTCCATCGCTTCTTCGAACGTCTTGTTCATTTTCCAATTGCCCATTACCAGTTTTCTTCTCATCTTAAAATAGCCTTGTTGTTTCAGCGGGCAAATTACTCATAAGCTAGCAGAAACCAGGTGAATTGCGCATCGATGCGGAGTTCATTGGAATGAAGTAATTTGCTCCCATGCACTCCCCCGCCGAAATACTCCGTCAATATTGGGGTTATGATTCCTTTCGCAAAGGACAAGAGGCGATCGTGCACTCTGTTTTGGAAGGCCACGACACACTGGCCTTGCTGCCCACAGGCGGAGGAAAATCAATTTGCTTTCAAGTGCCCGCGATGTGCATGGAGGGTTTATGTGTGGTTATTTCACCCCTTCTGGCGTTGATGTTTGATCAGGTGGAGAATCTGTCGAAGCGGAATATTCCGGCAGCCGCAGTAACCAGTGCGATGAGCTCCCGAGAATTGGAAAAGACCCTTTATGACGCCATTCATCTTCGAATCAAATTTCTTTACGTATCCCCGGAGCGATTGCAAAATCCGGTATTCATCGAAAGGCTGAAGGCGATGAAAGTCAGTTTGATTGCCGTAGACGAGGCGCACTGCATTTCTCAGTGGGGATATGATTTCCGGCCGTCGTATCTGGAGATTGCACTGATCCGTGAATACCATCCCAAGGCCCCCGTGATTGCGCTAACCGCCACGGCCACTCCAACGGTGGTTGCGGATATTCAGGTCAAACTGCGCTTTGCTGTAACAAATGTAATGTCGAGTAGTTTTCGCCGCGACAACCTCAGCTACATCGTTCTTAAAGAAGAAGATAAAGATGGAAAGATGGTGGAGCTGTGCAAGAAAATAAAAGGGACTGGCATCATCTATTGCGGCACACGATTGCGCACCCGCGATGTGGCGCAGTGGCTTACCCAGCAGGGAATAAAGGCTGACTACTACCACGCAGGATTAAAACCTGACGCAAGAGACAAAGTCTATCGAAGTTGGCTGAGCGGAACCACGCGAGTGATCTGCGCAACGAATGCATTCGGTATGGGTATCGACAAACCCGATGTCCGCTTTGTGGTGCATGCAGATGTTCCCTCACATCCTGAAGCGTATTTTCAAGAGGCGGGTAGAGCAGGAAGAGATACACTTGAAGCTTACGCCATTCTGCTCTTTCACCCTTCAGACACCGACAAATTACTCCGTCAGGTGGATGTCAAATATCCGCCACCCGACTTTCTCAATCAGGTGTATTTCAATCTCTGTGATTATTACCGTATCGCTATTGGCTCGGGCAAGGATTCCTCCCACGTAATTGATGCAGGAGAATTTGCCAAGCGATATGAAATCCGGCCTGCCGAAGTGCTTTACGCCATTCGAATACTAGAAAGCGCGGGATATCTGAGTTTGAACGAATCCGCCACATTACCCTCGCGACTGCATATTCCTGCCAGCAAAATGGTGTTGTACAATTTTCAGGTCACTCAGCCCTCGATGGACTCCTTCGTCAAGTTGTTGCTTCGCATGTATGGTGGATTGTTTGAGCAGTACGTTTCTATTCGGGAAGAAGAGATTGCCAAAAACAGTAAGTTGAGCTTGGACGAGGTACAACAGAAATTGCGATTCCTGCAGCAGTATGAAATCATTGACTATACGGAACGAACCGACTTACCTCGGCTCACCTTCTTATTGAGCCGATCTGCATCCAAACAATTGAATTATCCTGAAGCGGTTTACGCATCGAGAAAACAGGCAGAACTGGAGCGCTGTCGAGCCATGATCCGCTACCTCACCCTTGATAAATGCCGAAGTATGCAATTGCTCGAATATTTTGGAGAAAGAGATTCAGGAGCGTGTGGCAAATGTGATGTGTGCCGTGCCCGAAAAAAGCAAGGAATGAGCGCTGAAATTGCGGAGGCAATGAACGCTGCCCTAAGCGAAATCGCACTCCGGGGTGATGTCTCAATCACCGATATTCCTCTCCATTTGCCTCAATTCAACAAAGAAGAACTTACTGAGTTTCTGAGATGGAAAATTGATAAGGGTGAGCTAGAGTTGAATACACGTCTCGAAGTGGTATTGCCAGGCATGAGTTGATGCGTAAATGAAAGGAATTGCATTCGGGTAATCCAGTCACCAATCAATGCATCCTTGAGGATATTCAATAATTCACAATTTTCCCCTGCTGAATGATCCTTTTCGATTGTGTCAGTAAAAAAGAATACAATCCAGAAGTTGGTATTTCAAATGCCATGCGCACTTCGCCTGGAGCAAGAGTCCGATGAAGTATTATCCTTCCTGTCATATCAAGAACTCGAAGCTCACACGAAGCCGATCCCTCTATTCTTCCTTGAAATTGAACCTGACCATTCGAAGGATTGGGATAGACCCGAAGAGGCTGCACATTCGCTCTGTCCTCCACACCAATAATAACTGGCGGACATTGACCTGGGATATTCGCATCAAGCCAAGCGATTCTGAGCGCAATCCAATCCTTCATCTTGTCCAATTCCTCGTCGTAAGTAGCAGCGATAATACCCAATTCAGGGGCGAAGCCACCCAAACCGAGGATCGGCCATTTTTGAAAATGACGAGCCTGAGCATTCTGCACGAGCGAGCGAATTTCTTCGATGTAGGCAAAGATATATGCGGTGTCCAACACGTTTGTGCGATAGCTCTCATACGTGCATCGCAACTCATTCGCAAAGGTGGAATCCTGCAAGAGGCGGATGTACCAGCCCGTGGAATAATTGTCGGTCGGACAATCGTTAATCAGATGTGCCCAACCAGAGCCGTCATTGTTTTGAAATAGTGTACACGTGCCTAGGTCCTTCCAGGCCCAGTCGAAATCCCATACTGGACCCATTTTCAATTTTCCACCATTGTCATTCCTGTCTTTATGGAAAAAAACACTCTTCTTAAAACCATCATTGTTTCGCGACAATTCGTTGACCAGAAAATAATCAATGAAAGAAGGCACATCCAAATACGGGAGGTATCCAAGGAATGGATCACCGAAATTCTCCCCATATAATCCATCCTCAAGGCTATCTACAAATGCAGCGATGTATTCGCGCTGAGGAGTTGTAATTGAATCAAGGTTGGGGTATTGATACAGAAAATGCACATCAAACTCCGGATGATCAACGGGCGAATAGTTGGATTCAAAACTGTTCTGATTGTCCCAATAATTCTGCTGAAGAATGTATCCGCCAGTGAGTGAATCGCCCGCATTATCGTCGAGATCCAAACGAGCAATATTTACTCGGCCATTGTCTCGCTTAATTTTTTCTCCAAACACATAAATCCCTTTGTAGGAATTATCGATCAACACCTCGCACAACTGCGTTCGTACACTGTAATTGCCCATTTCACCAAATAACTTAAACGCAAGTGTGTTGCGGATCAAAGACAGATCATTGTAATTGGAGAGCAGCACCCAATCGTTTTCTGCCGGCATCCCCAGCAATGAAACGTTGTTGTTCTCCCCCAATTCATTTCGTGTTTCCAGACCATAAGGACGCTGAGGAAAACCAGCAGAAGTGGCTCCGCGGATTTCAATACCAATCGGACCACTGTACACATTAGAAAGGTCAGAAACGAAAGTGAGATTGCCGGGGCCATTGTACTTAATGTCCATCATTGCATTCACTTTCACGTCCTGAACGATAGTGTTGCCCTGTGTATTGATCACAATAATGGGCAACTCAGAACTCTCCAGCACCACATTGGCCATTTCGACCGCACAGAGATCAAAAGAACCAGTGCCACCGCCATAACCAAACACCTGAATGTAAAGAGGAGTTCCAGGTTCGAGATCAAACAGCATTAGCAAGGAATAGTAATCAGCGGCCGCGTCATCATCGCATCCCAAGAGACTAATATTTATGCATGATTCGCCGGTCCAAACAGCAATACCGGTATCTGTAAGCCCACCGTTGGAAGTGGTGAAACTCACATTTCCGGAAGGCGGCACATTCATCCCAAACCAAATATCAGCACCTTGGTACGCCGCACACCCCGGATTAAAACCGGTGCCCAGTATGAAACTATTGTCTCCTTGGGCGCACTCTACGGTGCCCATTGGAATTGCCGAACATGCGCTACTTCCCGGTACAATTACCTCATCGCAATTGGCCGGAGCAGCGAACACGGTGCCTGTGTCAGGGTTAGGCCCATCTGAAAAAATCACATTACCTGAAGGACCAAAAAACTGGTACGTATGCTCATTCTCGTAATCGCCAGCGGTGTATACGATTTCGAAATTCTCTCCCGTGCAAATCTCAAAGTTAACAGTTGTACCAGAGCCTTCTACCTCATACGCGCCAATGAGGTTTCCATTCACATAGACTTCCAAAAAAGCTCCGTCCCAGCCGTCGCCATAACTATCCTGCATGGACAGTGTAAAGTCGCAGCACTGCGCCGATGCTAGAGTTGCTGAGCTCATTGCACACAGCAGCATAAGAATTCTTCCCCACATTTTCATGGGCCGGAAGATACAACTGAGAGTGCTTAAATATTGGCGGGCCTTTGACAACTCTGCAGGCCTTGTTCTGCTGAAATGGCCTCACTATTTCATTCCCTTTGCAGGGTCAAGAGGTGTAATCAATTCCCGAAAAGTTGAAATTCCACCTCAAAGAGAAAAGCTAGCTTCGTGAAAACATTCCACATGAAAACTACTTTATGCGCTCTAAGCTATTTGCTTGCATCGCTGGTCACATTATCTCAGGACGCCAGCGGATTGCTTGAAATAAATCAAATCAAATGTTCTGTTTCCTCGTCTGGCAATTTATTTATCACACCCGGACAGACCTCCGGCACGTTTGAAGTGCCTACAGGGCAAGGCGCACGGACCATCTATGCAGCACATCTCTGGATAGGTGGGATTTCTCCGGATCAACAACTCAAACTAGTTGCCGAACAGTATGGAGCCAACGGCAGTGCTTGGTTTCCAGGCCCATTGTCCACCGATGGTTCAGCTTCCATTTCTTCAGAAGTATCTGAAGCTTCCAATCATGTTTGGGTGTGCAATGCGGCTGATGTGAACGTTCACATCGCCTACTTTAATGCCCTTGCTAACGGAACGGTAGAATCTGAATTTCCGAATGGCTATTCGATTCCTTTGTGGTTTTTCGATTGGCCAGCTCATGGAAATTTGACGGAGAATCAAGATTTTTATCTCGCTCCTTACTTCGATTTAAATGCTGATGGATTGTACGATCCGACTCAAGGGGATCATCCTGTCTTTTGCGGCGACCAAGGTGTCTACTTTATCTTCAACGACAAGGCTAATGCAAATACGGAATCGCTTGGCCAACCCATCGGACTGGAAGTGCATGGCATGTTGTATGGCTTTGAAACTACCGCAGACGATATGCTTCAAAACACGGTGTTTC
>Ga0105044_10002500_pt1 | contig 25089 bp, 18 predicted proteins | sample MAT01_FD_78092 | JGI IMG/M metagenome (GOLD analysis project Ga0105044, IMG submission 78092) | Freshwater microbial communities from Lake Fryxell liftoff mats and glacier meltwater in Antarctica - MAT-01 | ecosystem: Environmental > Aquatic > Freshwater > Ice > Liftoff microbial mat | place... | reverse complement strand
GACACTCGCCTGCCACTGCGTGAGGCGCGCGATGCATTCGAGCGTGCTTACTTGCTGAAGCTGCTCAATGATGCTGGCGGCAGCGTGGGCAAATTGGCCAAGCTGGCTGGTATGGAGCGCACGCACCTTTATCGCAAATTGCGGGATTTGGGGGTGGATATCAAGGGGGCTAGAGATGGGTAGGTGGCCTGTGTCCGCCCCGGCGGCGGGGGCGTTTGCTCGGCGTTCCCGCGTAGGCCGGAATCCAGCTTTTAACGCTTTACCTGCCTTCAATTGGCTTCGAGGCCGGGTTTCGGCCACCGCTGAGGTGGCCGAAACCTCGCGAAAAGGCTACATCAGGCGAGTGAAGCGAGAAGGCCAAGAAAAATGAAAATCATCATCCTGGGCGCCGGCCAAGTCGGCTCCTCAGTCGCCGCCGCCCTGGTCAGCGAGAACAACGACATCACTGTCGTCGACAAAGACCAGGCGCGTCTGCGCGATCTTGCCGAGCGGCTGGATATTCGCACCGTGCTGGGGCATGCGTGTTTGCCCAGCGTGCTCGGCCACGCGGGTGCCGAGGACGCTGATCTGATTATTGCGGTGACTTCGAGCGATGAGGTCAATCTGATTGCTTGCGAAGTGGCCGATGTTGTCTATAAGACGCCGACCAAGATCGCGCGATTGCGCGAGACCGAGTACATGCAGTATCCCGAGCTGACCGCAAAATCGCGGGTGGCGGTGGATGTGGCGATCAGTCCGGAGGCACTGGTCTGCGCCCACGTACAGCGCTTGATCGAGTATCCCGGTGCCTTGCAAGTGCTCGATTTCGCTGATGGCCGCGCCCAGCTGGTAGCTGTGCGTGCGGTGGCTGGCGGCGCCTTGGTCGGGCATGAGATTCGCGATCTGCGTTCGCATCTGCCAGATGACGTCGATGCGCGTGTGGCAGCCATTTTCCGTGGGGGCAAGCCGATCATTCCCAAGGCGAGCACGCTCATCGAGGCGGGCGACGAAGTATTTTTTCTGGCGGATCGGAAGAACTTCCGGCCGGTGATGAGTGAGTTGCGCCGCTTGGATAGGCCTGTGCGGCGCGTGTTTATTGCAGGGGGAGGCAACATTGGCCGCAATCTGGCCAAGGCGCTGGAGAGCAAGTTCAGCGTCAAGGTGCTGGAGCGCTCGCGCGAGCGTGCCAAACAGATTGCAGAAGACCTGGTGAAGTCAATCGTGCTGGTAGGTGATTGCGCCGATGAGGACCTGTTGCGCGAAGAGAATATCGACCAGACCGATGTCTATTGCGCGCTCACCAACGACGATGAGGCCAACATTCTCTCGGCCATGCTGGCCAAGCGGATGGGTTGCCAGCGGGTGATTTCGCTGATCAATCGGCCGGCCTATGCCGAGTTGGTGGAAGGCGGCAGCATCGACATCGCGGTCAGCCCACAGCAAGTGACGCTGGGCGCGTTGTTGACCTGGATCAGGCAGGGCACGATGGTGCGAGTACACAGCCTGCGTCGCGGCATGGCCGAGGCCATCGAAGCGGTGGCGATCGGCGACCGCCGAACTTCAAAGGTGATTGGCCGTTCCCTGGAAGAATTGGATCTGCCACCGGCGGCAACCATTGGCGGCATTGTGCGCGGCGACAAGCTGCTGATTGCGCATCACGATGTGGTGATCGAGGCCAACGATCACATCATCCTGTTCCTTGTCGACAAGAACCAACTGCGCCAAGTGGAAGCCCTGTTCCGCGCCGACGCGACCTGGATCTGAGGACGACTGGCATGCGTTGGCGCGCAATTATCAAGGTGCTCGGCGTCATCATTGGCCTGATGGCGCTGACCAAGCTGCCCTCGCTGGTAGTAGCGCTGGCTTTGGATGAACCCACCGTCACCGTTTTCGCTGGCAGCTTTTGTTTTACCGCACTGGTGGGTTCGGCAATGTGGTGGCCGTGTCGACACAGCAGTTATCAGATGCGGCTGCGCGATGGGTTTCTGATCGTCACCTTGACCTGGGTCGCCGCGAGCCTAGTGTCGTCTTTGCCGTTTATGGCCGGCCCACCGCACCTCAGTTTTGCCAACGCAGTGTTTGAGGCGACATCCGGGCTCACGACCACCGGCGCTACAGTCATATCCGGGCTCGATACACTGCCGAAATCGATGCTGCTGTATCGGCAAGTGCTGCAGTTTTTCGGCGGCATGGGCATCGTGATTCTCGCCGTAGCGATCCTGCCGATGCTCAAGATCGGTGGTACTCAGCTGTTTCGCGCCGAGACGACCGGGCCGTCGCGCGACAGCAAATTGACGCCGCGCATCGGCGAGACCGCAAAAGCGCTGTGGTTGGTGTATTCAGGCTTGACCGCGTTGTGCGCGATCGCGTTCTGGGTGGCCGGGATGTCGATGTTTGATGCCATTTGCCACGCCCTGAGCACGGTGTCCACGGGTGGCTTCTCGACCTATGACGCGGCCCTGGGGCATTGGGACAGTCAGTTGATCGAGCTGGTTGCGATCATTTTCATGATCCTGGGCGGGATCAATTTTTCGCTGCATTTCGTCGCGTGGCGTAGCGCCAGCGTGAACCACTATTTTCTCGATTCCGAGTTGCGCGGGTATCTGGGCATTCTCGGCGGCGCCAGCCTGCTGCTCGCTGTCATCCTGTGGTGGGGGCAGGACTATTCATCGATCTCGCAATCACTGCGCTTTGGCACCTTGATGGTGGTGTCGGCGATGACTACCACCGGCTTCGCGGTGAGTGGCTTTGATGCATGGGCCGGCATTGCGCCGATGCTGCTGATGATGGTCGCGGTCATCGGCGGTTGTTCAGGCTCAACCGTCGGCGGTCTGAAAGTGGCGCGGGTGATCATGGTGCTGCGTCACGGCATGCGCGAGGTGCGCCAACTGGTGCACCCGAAGGGACAGTTTCTGGTCAAGATGGGCGGCAAGCGGGTGTCCGAGAGCGTGGTGCTATCGGTCAGCGGATTTATCACCCTGTGGATGGTCTGCGCCGTGCTGCTGTGGTTGGGGTTCATCACCGCTGGCCTCGATATGAAATCCGCTTTCGGTGCCATGATCGCGACGCTTACCAACTTGGGTCCCGGTTTGGGCGAGGTCGCTTACACCTTCGGCACGGTCGGTGACGCCGCTGTCTGGCTGGGCACGCTCGGCATGTTGCTCGGTCGACTCGAGGTGTTCTCGATCCTGGTCCTGCTCACGCCCACCTTCTGGCGCGAGTAACGCTGGCTGCGCCAGCCAGCGACGCAGCCGCGCGGATATATGACGGGCATCCGCCACGGCCAGATAACCAAGCGTAGTGCTGCTGCCGTTGCGCGCTCCAGCGCTGTCGATATCGACATGCGCCATGCCGGCACGACGGTCAAACCAGGACTGCCGCAGGCGCACGCATTGGATGCGTTCGCGCTCGACAATGTGCCAACGCCGTTGCAGCCAACCGCTGCGCCACAGCACCCGCTGCGCGTCCACGCTGTAAGCGGAAAACGCCGCGTCGCGCTGGCTTGCAATCATCAAGAGTGGTGCAAGCAGCAATAACAGTACTGCCTGCGGTCCCAGATGCACGCTAACCGCTGAACTGATGACCAGCAACAGCAGTAACGGGGGTTTGACGGTGCGCCGCCACGCCAGTGGATGGATGCCGTGCCAAGTCGGTTGTTCCCAACGGATGCCCGGCAGAAACCTGCGCAACAGCGCGTCGATGCTGCCCGCCGGTGCGATCGGCAGCAATGCGTCGATACCCTTTTCGCTTCCCTCGGCCTGCTTCGCGGCGGTCTCGACGTGGAGTGCGCGTCGATCAAATTGCCTTAGCAGCCAAGGCTCGCGGACCAGCCAGCGCTGGATCTTCGGCAAGGTAGTGTGGCTCGTCGTGCGGGTCAGCAAGCCGCCCTCCACACTGATTCTCGACTCGCTTTCGCTCAGCACAAAACCATAGTGCCGTAACAACACCAACAGCGTGCCGAGCAGGCGCAACAACAGGGACGCCAGCAGCACCAGCACGATCAGCCCGGCTAGATCGCCAATCGCAGGCGTGAGCGACGACACACCGTCGCGAACCCAATCAAATGCCAGCGGTAGCGGATTCGACCAGCCGCGGGGATTGAGTTGGGCGACCACGCCAAGCCCGGCGCCGACCACCACCCAGCCACGGTTGCTGCTCAATCCCAATAAAATCAGGTCGCGGGTCGAGACCGCCAGCAAGGAGTTGCCACTGGCGCTTTCTGCCGAGCTTGTGGAGCTTGCCGAGTCGACGGCGGCACCGCTGCGTGCACTGCGAATGCAAGCCACTAAGGCTTCTGCATCGGCCAGCGCCAACACCTGCATTTGCGCCTCCGCATCGCCGTCACCGGTGGCGGACTCAACCCTGACCTCGGCGACACCAACCATGCGATGCAACACAGAGCGGCGCAACTCGACGTTGTGGATGCGTCGAAACGGCAAGTGGCGAACGCCGCGATGCAGCAACCCACTGCGAATCACCAGCGCATCGGCATCGACCCGGTAAGTAAAGGTGAAGTAGTGCCACACCGCGAGCAAGCTCAAGCCGACCGCACTGACCCCCGCAGCAATTTCCTGCCAATCGCCACCTCGACCAAACACCAGCAGCGCCACTAATGGCAACGCGAACTGGCGCAATTGCGAGATCAGCACAAACACCCAAGAAAATGGATGCAGTCGGCGCAACCCCACTATCGATTCAGCGCCAGGGTCAGAAGCGCTGGTCATGGCCTTCCAACAGAGCATCCCGCAACGCATGCGCGCGCGCTTCCGCCAGGCCTGGCAAGCGCACGGTCGCCATCTGCGTACCTGCGGTGTGGATCAACAGATCGGCCAAGCCCAAGCGACGATCCAGCGGCCCGCGCTGGATATCAGTGTGTTGCACGCGCGAGCGCGCAATGTGTGTTTCGGATTGCCAATAGACGCCGCGGTGGATGCTCAAGCCGGCGTCATCCAGCCTGAACCGGACCGCCCGCGCGCGCCGCTGAGCAAATTGCCAACTGCTGATCAACATCAGAGCCAGCATGCCCACGGCAATCACCCAGCCCATGCCGTAACCCACTGCTCGCGCCAACAGCGGTCGTGCAACCAGCAACACGGGCAGCCAAGCCACAATGGCAAAGCTGATCTGGTTGATCCGAAAGGCCCACACCGCGTTCGGATGCAGAGACTCGTAGGCCTGTGCCGCAGCGACGGTGGCTGGATTTGCCAAATCGACAAGGTCGGTGGAAGCGGGCGCAATGCGGTCGCTGGCGTGGTTACTCATGCGGGCTGGACGGTCCTTGTTGATCGACGTGACCGCCATAACGGGCACGGCCTGCCGCGTCGCGTGACGGATAGCGCTTGTAGGTCCATTGATACTGGGCCGGTGCCAACGCCACGCAGGCCTCAATGCCGGCATTAAGCGCCGTGGCAGCACGCAGTGGGTCTGCATCCAGCAGTTCAGCCGGCGCTGGTAGCAAACGTATGCGAAACCCTTGCGCGTCGGGCAAGCGCTCGGCAAACCCGAATACCACCGTCGCGCCAGTCTTCTGCGCCAATCGTGGTAACAGCGTCATCGTCAATGCTGGCACGCCAAACAGCGGCGCATACAGGCCTTCGCCTGCCTTTGGGCGTTGGTCAGGAAGAATGCCCAATGTGCCGCCGCCACGCAGCAAAACAAGCATGCGGCGGACGGCGGCGGGTTCGGCGCGCAGCGGCTGCACGCCCGGATGTAGGCGGGCTCTCACCAGTAGAGGTTCCAGCGCGGGTCGCTCGGGAGGGCGATACACCACTGCCAGCGGACGCCGACTGGCCAGATAAACACTGAACAGCTCCCAGTTGCCGATGTGAGGCGCAGCGACGATGACGCCGCGCCCGCTGGCTTCGGCCGCATCGAGCAGATCGCCGCCGTCGACCTCGCGGATCAGGCGCAGACAGTGCGCGGCCGGTCGTGTCCACACCGCCGCCGTCTCCAAGGCCGTGCTCGCCGTGTGCCGCAGGCACTCGCGTCGCAGTTGCTCACGTTCGCTCAAGCTGAGTTGCGGCAGGCCAAGCGCAAGGTTGGCGGCGGCGACGCGCGCCTCACGCGTATTCAAACGGCGCACCGCCTGGGCCAGGCCGCCGGCCAGAAACTGCATCCACCCAAGCGGCAATCGCCCAAGCAAAGTCAGCGCAAAATAAATACAAGCCACTGGAAAGGTCATGCGTGGGGAGTTCATGCCGGCGCAGTCTACGACGCGGCGTTGCTGGCGGAGCCTGGGTTTGACGGCTTTGGGTCGGCCAGCGCAGCATCCGCTGACCTTTTCCAGGCGATGGACGGCAAGCATTGATCGCACTTATTCAGCGGGTGATCCGGGCCGCCGTTGAAGTGGAAGGTGAACGCATCGGCGAGATCGGTGCTGGTTTGCTGGCCTTGATCGCCGTTTTGCCAGACGACTCGCGAGCCGACGTCACTCGCATGGCTGAGCGGCTCTTGGGCTACCGCGTGTTCGCCGATGACTTGGGCCGGATGAATCGCTCGCTTAGCGAGATTCAAGGTGGCTTGTTGCTGGTCAGTCAGTTCACTCTGGCTGCCGACACGCGCAAGGGCATGCGCCCCAGCTTTACCCCTGCTGCGTCACCGGCGCACGCGGAAATGCTGTTTGATCAATTGGTGGCCGAGTGCCGGCGTCATCACAACAGGGTGGAAACTGGCCGTTTCGGTGCCCATATGGTGGTGTCACTGGTGAATGACGGCCCAGTGACCTTGCGCTTGGAAACCTGAGGCAAGTGGTGCGCAGTCAAAAAAACCAGAACAAACGCTTTGCAAACAATCACCTGCCAGCTATAGCGGAGCTTCCACTATACTGGGCAGTTCATTTCTCAATTGCCCGGGACCCCGAATGGCGACCGAAACCTCCGAGCCGCAGTCCGAAATCAAGCAGCTCATTACCAAGGGCCGTGAGCAGGGCTACCTGACCTACGCCGAAGTCAACGACCATTTGCCTGGCGATATCGTCGATCCTGAACAGATCGAAGACATCATTGGCATGATCAACGATATGGGTATCCAGGTGCACGAAATTGCGCCGGATGCCGAGACTTTGTTGATGTCCGATTCGGCGCGCTCGTCCGACGACGAAACCGCTGCCGAAGAAGCAGTCGCGGCGTTGTCGGCTCTGGATTCTGAAGCCGGCCGCACCACCGACCCTGTGCGCATGTACATGCGCGAAATGGGTACGGTCGAATTGCTGACGCGCGAAGGCGAAATCGCGATTGCCAAACGCATCGAAGAAGGTCTGTATCAAGTGCAGTCGGCACTGGCCAGCTTTCCGTGGTCGATTCAGCTGCTGACCGAAGAGTACGACCTCCACCTTGAAGGCAAGAAGCGGTTGACCGAAGTGGTCGCCGGTTATGCCGATCTGGAGGCCGCCGCTGCTGCCGAAGCTGCGGCTGCCGCGCTGATTGCATCAGAGGCCGAAGAGGTCGAAGTCGAAGACGACGAGGACGCCGACGAGGACGCCGACGAATCCCCGGCTGAAACTGGACCTGATCCAGTCGAAGCCGCGCGTCGCATGGATCTGTTGAAGGGCATGTACCTGCGCTTTCAGAAGACCCATGCCAAGCTCGGCTCGGCCGACAAGAAGACGATCAAACTGCGCGAAGAAATGGCAGAGGAGTTTCTGCGTCTGAAACTGCCGCCTGCGCTGGTGGTCAGCTTTGTGGTCAAGTTGCGTGAAGTGGTCAACTCGGTGCGCAGCCACGAGCGGGTCATCATGGATCACTGCATCAAGCACGCGAAAATGCCGCGCAAAGATTTCCTGCGCACGTTCCCGGGCAGCGAAACCAGCGTCGACTGGGTCGATGAGATGCTGCGTCGCAAGCAGAAGTGGTCGTCGGGCTTGCGTGAATACCGTGATGCGATCGTGGCAGAGCAAGAACGGCTGATCGCGATCGAGAAAGCGCTGCACCTGTCGCTGCTTGACATCAAAGAGATCAATCGCTCGATGGCGATCGGCGAAGCCAAGGCGCGCAAAGCCAAGAAGGAAATGGTCGAGGCCAACCTGCGCTTGGTTATCTCGATCGCCAAGAAGTACACCAATCGTGGCTTACAGTTTCTGGACTTGATCCAAGAAGGCAACATCGGCCTGATGAAGGCGGTCGACAAGTTTGAATACCGTCGTGGCTACAAGTTTTCCACCTACGCCACGTGGTGGATTCGCCAAGCGATCACCCGCTCGATTGCCGATCAGGCCCGCACCATCCGTATTCCGGTGCACATGATCGAAACGATCAACAAGCTCAACCGCATCTCTAGGCAGATGTTGCAGCAGTTCGGCCGAGAGCCCACGCCCGAAGAGCTGGCAAAAGAAATGGAAATGCCTGAGGACAAAGTCCGCAAGGTGTTAAAAATTGCCAAGGAGCCCATCTCGATGGAGACGCCGATTGGTGACGACGAAGATTCACACCTGGGCGACTTCATCGAAGACACCAGCATCGAATCGCCGGATGAAACCGCCACCGTCACCGGTTTGATGGAAACCGTGCGCGACGTCCTGGCCGGGCTCACCCCGCGCGAAGCGAAAGTGCTGCGCATGCGCTTTGGCATTGATATGAATACGGATCACACGCTGGAGGAGGTCGGCAAACAGTTCGACGTCACCCGCGAGCGCATCCGTCAGATCGAGGCAAAGGCGCTACGCAAACTGCGTCATCCGACGCGCTCTGAGCAGCTGCGCAGCTTCCTCGATATCGAGTAGCTGCGAGGGCGCTGATCGGCCACGCCGTCGATCAGCGCTGTTCCTGATAGAACCCGGGAGGAATCGCAGCGGCTGCTTGTCGCTGCGCAGCATCGGTCAGCGCTACACTGCGGGCTGAACCGGGGAGAGTCATACATGAGTTTTGAAAGCAGCGATCTGGCGCGTTTGTATCCGCTCGACAGCCTGCGCGAAGAAACGCGCGAGCAATTGGCCAGCGAGTCCGCGTCGATCGAGTTCTCCAAGGGCGAAGTGTTGTTCCGTTCTGGCGATATCGACGGCGATACGCTGTACCTGATCGAAGGCGAGTTCGAGGGTGTTTATCCCGACGGCCGCAACAAGAAGACCAGCGCCAGTTCCCTGCAGGGACGCTATCCCATCGGCGAATCGCAGCCGCGCCGCTTCACGGCCACGGTGACCTCAAGCAGTGCCCGCGTACTGCGCTTGGATCGCCGCTATGCGGAAAAAGTGATTGCGTGGGACCAACTGAGTCGAGGCGACAGCTTCCGCCACATTGATGAAAGCCCGCAGGGCAATCGCTGGGTGTTTCGCCTGCTGCAAAGCCGGGCATTTCACAAATTGCCAACTGGCAATATCGAACGCATGTTCCAAGCGTTTGAAGAAGTCGCCGTCAAAGCCGGTGATCTGGTCATTCGCGAAGGTGACCCGGGCGACTATTTCTACGTCATCAAGGAAGGCGCGGCATCCGTTTCCAAACAACTGGATGGTGCCGACTCGATCGTTGCCTATCTGGTCCGCGGCGATTGCTTCGGCGAAGACGCGCTGTTGTCCAATACACCGCGCAACGCGACGGTCAGAATGATGCAAGACGGCCGCTTGATGCGACTGGGTCGCAAGCCGTTTGAAGAAGTGTTGAAGCCACCGGTGGTGGAGTGGTTGAACGCAGGACAAGCCGCCTTGCTCGCCCGCGGCGGCGCCAGCGTCGTCGATGTGCGCATGCCCAGCGAGCACGCTCAGCGCGCAATCAAAGGCTCCGTCAACATTCCCCTGTTCCGGCTGCGTGAGGACGTCGCCCAACGCTTTCCGCGTTCAGCCAAATTGATTATCTACTGCAACACCGGCGAACGCAGCGCGGCCGCCGCTTTCATACTGACCCGGCTGGGCTATGCCGAGGTGTATGCCTTGCAGGGCGGATTGGGGTCGATGTTGAAGCACGATGTGGGGTAAAGGGTTGCGCTGTCGGCGCCTCTTGGTTTCGACATTTTGGCGTGGGCCGGGATCCAACTTTCAAGGCTTCACTCGCTAGTTTTGGCTTCGAGGCAAGGTTTCGTTCATTCCGAGGCTTCGCCCCGGCCTTCGCTTCGCTCGGTCAGCGGCGGCCGAGTCACTTTTCTTTGAGTCGTCACAAGGCCTACAGGAGCGCGCCGGAACGCCAAAGGCGGCCCGAAGGGCGGAGGGCAGGAAGCCCGACGTAAAGAAAAGTAAACAAAAGAAAGGCGACCCCGATGTGGCACCCGCGATGAAGCGGCGGGTTCGCGGCAGTTGGGAGGGGTTTTCGACCGAGCGAAGCGAAGGCGCGGGCGCAGCCCCGACAGTACATCCATGTACTGGCGAAAACGTACGCGCCTCCATGCGCGCACCCCGTTCCGGGCCTGATCTCCCAACCGCCGCCGCCACAAAGGGGGCCCGAGAGCAAACCCAACCGCAGGCGCAACAGACACCGCAGGAGCAAGAGCAAACAAGGTGATGCACTTCTCCGTTGTCGTTGCTATTGACCTTGGACGCCGTCATCGCGCTGAACTGCGGGGCCGGGGCCGGGGCCGGGGCCGGGGCAAGGGGCAAGGGGCGGCTGTTCGAGCGCATGGATGTGCGACTCGGCCGCCTTGCGGCTACGCCCTGTCGCGCCGGCCCAAGACATTGGCGAGCGGCGCTCGGAACGTCGCCTGCGCCGCGCACCGCTCGAAGCCATCGCACCTACGCCAGCACTTCTCCATCCACCACCACCACATCTGCCGGCCGCTGTGCAAACAGGCCGACGCTGACCACGCCGGCAATCTGATTGATCTCGCGCTCCAAGGCGACCGGATCGATGATGCGCATGTTGTGGACATCGAGCAGCCAATTGCCGTTGTCGGTGACCACACCGTCGCGCCATACGGGCTGGCCGCCGAGTTGACGCAAGTAGCGGCCGACATGGCTGCGTGCCATTGGGATCACCTCGACCGGCAAAGGAAACGCTCCCAACACGGCAACCTGCTTGCTGGCGTCGATGACACAGACAAACTTGGCGCTGGCGGCGGCGATGATCTTCTCGCGAGTGAGTGCAGCACCACCGCCTTTGATCAACCGCCGATGCGGGTCGCACTCGTCGGCACCATCGACGTACAGCAGCAGAGGGCCATAGGCGTTCAGGTCAAGCACGCGAATGCCGGCCGCTTTCAATAAGGCCGAGCTCTGCTCCGAGCTCGACACGGCGCCTTCGATGCGGTCGCGCATGCGTCCCAAGCCATCGATGAAGTACTTGACCGTCGAGCCCGTGCCGACGCCGACCACGCTGCCCTCTTCTACGTAACTTAAGGCGCGCTCCGCAGAGCGCTGTTTGCCTGCTTCTTTGCTCACCGCTGACTCCTGGTTGTTTTAAGTGCACCCGATGTTCCTGCTTTTCTCCCTCCCCGATGTTCGGGGAGGGTCGGGGAGGGGTTAGGAAGCACGATGCTTCTGCTGACGATCATGGCGACTTGGCCTTTCGTGCTTGCAGGAGCTGGTCGCCATGATCGTTAGACTCGAGTGTGAGAATGTGTCGCCATTGGGCAACGCCCACCGGCAGCACCGACAGCCGATTGCCGCGTCGCAACAATGCAAAGTCGCCGAGCTGCTCGGCGTGTTGCTTGAGTAACTCGAGGCTGATAGTGCGCGCAAGCGTGCGTCCATAGGCGATATCGACCAGCAACCAGCGCGGCGCGGCCAGCAGGCTGCCAGGGTCGTGGTAGTCGCTTTTCGGATCAAACTGGGTGGGGTCGGGTTTGGCCGCGCTCGCCACCGTTGCCAAGCCGACGATGCCCGGTTGCGCGCAGTTGGAGTGATAGAACATCACCCCGTCACCCACGCGCATGCCGTCGCGGATGAAATTGCGTGCCTGATAGTTGCGCACGCCACTCCAAGGCTCCTGCCCAACGCGGGCAAGATCAACGATTGAAAACTCTTCGGGCTCGGATTTGAGCAACCAGTACTGTGGCTTGCGCGGGGTCGGCATGAAGACTGGCTCAGCTCAGAAAGGCGGTGCGCGGTCGCGCATTTTCGCATCTTGTTGATCATCGCACCCTGCATTTGCCACCATCGGCGCAATCAGCAAGGAAGCGTCATGGTGGTTGGACTTTCGTAACATCTTGATGCTCAAAACTTCTCCTTCCCGCGACCCTCGCAACCAGCGACAATGCCCTGTTGCGTTGGTCCCCAACCACGGTCGCGTTCGCCACGGCGAGGCGGCATTCATCCGGAGGATTTATGGCTGTCGAACAAGGTTCGCGTAACGGCGCAGCCGCCGATCAAGTGCTCAGCCCGCCGCCGGGCGGTGCCAAGATCACCATCGCTGACGGCGTCTTGCATGTGCCGAACAATCCGATCATTCCCTACATCGAGGGTGATGGCACCGGGAGGGATATTTGGGCGTCCTCGGTACGGGTGTTGGATGCGGCAGTCGCCAAGGCTTACGGCGGCGCACGCCAGATTCACTGGATGGAAATCTATGCCGGCGAAAAGGCCAACAACCAGTTCGGGACGTGGCTGCCGGAAGCCACCGTTCAAGCCTGTCGTGACTATCTGGTCTCGATCAAGGGACCGCTGACGACGCCGATCGGTGGTGGCATTCGCTCGCTCAACGTCGCCTTGCGGCAGATGCTCGATCTTTACGTCTGCTTGCGCCCGGTGCGCTGGTTCAAGGGCGTGCCCAGTCCAGTGAAGAATCCTGGCGCGGTTGAAATGGTGATTTTTCGCGAGAACTGTGAAGACATCTATGCCGGTATCGAGTTTGAAGCCGGCAGCGACAACAACAGGAAATTCATGGCATTCCTGAAGGAGAACTTCCCAAAGGAGTTCGGCAAAATCCGCTTTCCCGAGACCTCCGGCATCGGCATCAAGCCGGTGTCCAAGGACGGCAGCGAGCGCTTGATCAGGAGCGCTATCGAGTACGCGATCACCAACAAGCGCAAGTCGGTGACCATCGTGCACAAAGGCAACATCATGAAGTACACCGAAGGCGCGTTCCGTAACTGGGGCTACGCCTTGGCCGAGCGTGAGTTTGCCGATCAGGTCTACACCTGGGACCAGTGGGAACGGACCAAGGCGGCCTCTGGCGAGCCGGCCGCCAATGCCGAGCAGGCCACGGCGATTGCTGCAGGCAAGGTCATCATCAAGGACGCCATCGCCGACATCACCTTGCAACAGGTGCTCACCCGACCCGCCGAGTTCGACGTCATCGCCACACTCAACTTGAATGGCGATTATTTGAGCGATGCACTTGCTGCGCAGGTGGGTGGCATCGGCATCGCGCCGGGCGGCAACATCAATTACATCACCGGTCATGCCGTGTTCGAGGCGACCCATGGCACCGCACCCAAGTACGCCGATCTGGACAAGGTCAATCCGGGCTCGGTGATTCTGTCTGGCGAAATGATGCTGCGTTACATGGGTTGGACCGAGGCGGCCGACGTCTTGATCCGGGCGATGGACGCAGCCATCGGCAACAAGGCGGTGACCTACGACTTTGCGCGACAGATGGACGGCGCGCGCGAGGTGAAGTGTTCCGAATTTGGTGATCTTTTGATCGCGGCGATGTAGCCCCGCTGTGTGCTGAAGCCCTCGGGTTCTTTCCAACCCCATGGCTGCTTGACCTCCATAGCGAGCCGCGCCTTGAGCTTGCCGTGACCATTGTTTCATTGCCGGGCATGCCGTTGATGCAAGGCGGCAGATCGGACCCTAACGCATGGTTTCCCAGCACCCAATTCCGCTACCCACGACCGCCAACAGCGGCGACCCATTGGCGCGTCGCTACCGCGCCTTGAGCGCAGGCGATCAGGCCTTGGTCGAGCTATTGGCGCTGGATGCGCGGCCCATCGCGCCAGGCATGCTCGCCGAGCTGCTGCGCTTGTGCGCGCCGGAGCCTGAGTGGGCGCTAGCCAAGTCGACCGAAGTCGCGCAACGCTTGCTGAAGCTGCGCGAGTTCGTCTCGCCCTCGCGGGTGAATGAAGTGCGTCCGCGGCAGGAAGACGCATTCCGGCGGGCGATCGTGCGCGGCTTGCTGATGAGCGGTCGCGCGCGTCGCATTGCCGAGGCCCTGGTCGATGCCGATGTCATCCGCAAGGTCTCGCTTTTGGAGTCGAGCTTCGATCACGCCTTGCGCAATCGGGTGCGAATTGCGGCCTTGTTGGGTGGAATGCGTCCGGATCGGCTGGCGCTTGGCGGTTATTACGACCGCGAACCGTCTGAGAACGCCATCCGCGAGATCATCACGTTGTTTGATGACGACGACGGCAGCGCTGTGGCGCTGATGCCGCCGACCTTGGCCGCCAGGCTATTGGCGCAATTGTTATGGCGACAGTTGATGGCTCCCGACGCCCGCGCCGCAGGCTTGTACGCGCGCGGCTTGGTTATGCTGGATGACGAAGACGCACAGCCGGTGGTGTGGTTGCCGCTGTTCGAACACGCGCTGTTGCGCGGCGACACGGGCGTTGCTGCGCGGCTTGGCGACCGATATCCCGCCGCCAAAAGTGTCGCTACGGCGGCGACTGCCTTGCTCAATGGGGCAAGCGCCGCCGCCGCGCTTGCGGATTTCGAATCTGGCCTCAAGATGCTGCGCAAGGTCAACGGCCCGCGCTCAATGCCCATGCTGCTCACCGGCAAGCTGCACTTCGCCTGCTTGAGTGTGGCCGAGACACCGCAACTGATCGAACGGCGGCAGAAGCTGGCCGCCGTGCGCGATGCGTGGCGCGATGAGGAAGGCGCCTTTGGCGTCGCCGTGTGGCAGCTCTATACGCAAGCCAGCAGCGCCGGCCGCGCCTTTGTCGAACCGCCGCTGCCGGATGTGGCGCGCGCTGACGATTGGTGGTGGCTGGCTCTGTTGCTGCGCTGGTCTGGCCAGCCAAGCTCAAAGCATTTGGCTGCGCGCCTGCAATATGCGAGGAACGGTGCCGAGCAAGCCGGCTGGACGTGGCTTACCGCGCAGATCGACAGTTTGCGCGACGCTTTGCCAGACGATCAACCCGCGCCAGTGCCGGCATTACGCGACTGGGTGCGGCCGACACCGGTTTGGCGCAAGGCGATCGATGCGCTTGCCAGCGCCTTGGCAAGCGACAGCGGCAAGACCGCGAAAGCCAGCAGTGCAGGTCATTCGCGTCTACGCATTCTGGTGTCGCTGAAAGAGGACGATGCGCGCAGTGGTTTGGGGTTTGAAGTCGCCGAGCAGCGAGCACGGGGTGACAGTTTCACCACCGGCCGCAGCCTCGCCACACCTGCCGGTTGGCGCGGTGCATTGGAGCGAGTGGCCCCCGACGATCCCGATCACCGCTTGCTGGCAGCCATGATCTCAGCGCCGGCAGACGGCTACTACGGCTACGTCGCCTCGTCGCGCGTGGTGCAAGCGCTGATCGAGCATCCGCGGGTATTTGCTTCCCAGCCGCCGCATGCGCCGCTGAAAGTGCGGGCGGGAGAAGCGGCGCTGCGCGCGCAGCGTCTGCCTGACAAGCGCATCAAGATTGCGATTACCCCCGCGCAGGCGGCGCTGGGCGACGCGTTCCTGATTCGGCACGGCGACGTGATCCACATCTATCGCCCCGATGCGACCTTGAAACGGATCGGCGACATTCTTGGTGAAGGTCTCACCTTGCCGGAAGAAGCCGTCGGCCCACTGTTGCAGTTGCTGCCCGATTTGGGCCGCAAGTTGCGCTTGGATGCGGATCTGGCCGACTTCGGCATCGTCGAGCGCGCCGCCGAAAGTGGCCTGGTGGCGCAACTGGAAACCTATCGCGATGGCTTGTCGGTGCGCATCGTCGTCTGTCCGCTCGGCGATGCCGGTCCTGCATTTCCGCCGGGCGAGGGCGCAGAAAGCGTGCTCGGTACCGTCGACGGAATGCCGTGTCGTGCGCTGCGCGAGTTGGCGGCCGAGCGCGTCGCTTTTGCCGCCCTCAAAGACAGTGGCGTGCTGCCCGACACACTGGATGCTGGGGAGCGAATGGAAGTGGAGTCTCCCGACGCCGCGCTGGATCTGCTGGGTGCATTGCAACAGCAACCCAATCTGACCTTGGCTTGGCGCGCCGGCAAACCGCTGCGCGTATCGCGACCGAAAGCCGAAGGCGGCTTGCAGGTTCAGGTCAGTGCGCAGCGCGACTGGTTTGCGGCCAAGGGCGGCTTGGCGCTGGACGATGGCAGCGTGATTGCGCTCTCAGACGTGTTGCGCGCCCTGCCATCGGCGCAAGGCCGCTATCTGCGTCTTGACGGTGATCGCGTGCTGGCGCTGGATGGCGAGTTGCGCCGACGCCTGCAAGTGCTGCGTAGTTTTGCCGACGAACGCGGCAATGTGCAGGTGCCAAAAACCGCCGCCTTCATACTCGAATCGATGCTCGATGAAGACAGTCAGCGCGACCATGCGTTTCGCGAGCAACTGCAGAAGATGGAAGCAGCGCAGGACCTGCGGCCGCCATTGCCGGCCGATTTCCAGGCCGAGCTGCGCGACTACCAGATCGAAGGCTTTCACTTTTTGATGCGGCTGGCGGCATGGGGCGGCGGTGCGTGTCTTGCCGATGACATGGGCTTAGGCAAAACGGTGCAAGCCTTGGCGCTGCTGTCGGCGCGGGCAATGCTTGGGCCGGCGCTGGTGATCGCGCCGACCAGCGTGGTCGCCAACTGGCGCTCTGAAGCGCGTCGATTTGCACCCAATCTGAGCCTGCGAATGTACGGCGACGGCGATCGTGAGCAAGCGCTCGCCGAGCTTGGCAACGGCGATGTGGTGATGGTGAGTTACGGCATGCTGGCCAGCAATATCGAGGCATTTGCGACCATTCGTTTCGCAAGTCTGGTGTTGGACGAAGCGCAAGCCATCAAAAACTCGGCGACCCTGCGCGCGCAAGCCGTGCGGCAGTTGAATGCCGACTTCCGTATGGCGGCGACCGGCACTCCGCTGGAAAATCATCTGGGCGAATTGTGGAGCCTGTTTCGCGTCTTGAACCCCGGATTGCTGGGCTCCGAGGAGCAGTTTCGACGGCGTTTTCTGCAGCCGTTGGAACGTGATCCGCGGGCGCCTCAGCGGGAAACGCTACGCCGACTGATAGGCCCATTCCTGTTGCGCCGAACCAAGGCCGAAGTACTTTCCGAATTGCCGCCGCGCACCGAGATCGTGATCAGCGTTGAACCCAGTGACGGCGAAGCGCGACTGCTTGCAGCCCTGCGCCGCCAGGCGGTGCAGGCGATGGCGCAAGGGGCGATGCCGACCGAACAGCGCCGCTTTCATATCCTTGCCGAGCTCACCCGTCTGCGCCGCGCCGCCTGCCATCCGATGTTGGTGGCGCCGGAATTGGGATTGGCCAGTTCCAAACTCGAGCACCTGGTCGAACTGGTGCGCGAGCTCACCGACAATCGCCATCGTGCGCTGGTGTTCAGTCAATTCGTCGACTACTTGACCCTAGTCCGCGAACGCTTGGATGCCGAGGGGATCAGCTATCGCTATCTGGACGGCAGCACGCCCGCCAAACAGCGCGAAACCGAAGTGGCGGCGTTCCAGGCCGGCGAAGGAAGTGTGTTCCTGCTGAGCTTGAAGGCCGGTGGCGTGGGTCTCAATCTGACCGCCGCGGACTACGTCATCCACCTTGATCCCTGGTGGAATCCCGCAGTTGAGCAACAGGCTTCGGATCGCGCACACCGTATCGGCCAAACGCGGCCGGTCACCGTCTACAAGTTGGTGTTGGCCGGCAGCATCGAGGAGCAGATTCTCGCCTTGCACGGTGCTAAACGCGAATTGATCGACCAGGTGATCGGCGAGCAGGCCACTGCGGCCGCGATCAGCGTCGATGAGTTGTTGGATCTATTGAACGACTAGCGGTTAATCAATCAGGGCCAGCTCAGCATGCCTTACACCCCGATCGTTGCCACCTTGGGCTACGTGCTCTCGCCCGACCGCAAACAGGTGCTGATGGTCCATCGCAATGCGCGCCAAGACGATGAGCACTTGGGCAAATACAACGGTCTGGGTGGCAAGCTCGAAGCCTGCGAGGACGTGGTCGCCGGCATGGCCCGCGAGATCAAAGAAGAGGCAGGCATCGACTGCGTGGAAATGCGCCTGCGCGGCACCTTGAACTGGCCCGGCTTTGGCAAAAACGGCGAAGACTGGTTCGGCTTTATCTTCTTGATTGAAAGCTTCACCGGCACCGCTTACACCGGCAATCATGAGGGCGACCTCGAATGGGTGCCGCTGGATCGGCTGATGCAGCTGCCGATGTGGGAAGGCGATAGGCACTTCCTGCCGCTAATATTTGACGCCGACCCGCGCGCTTTTCATGGCGTGATGCCGTATGCAGGTGGGCGCATGCAGTCGTGGCAATTTAGCCGGACGGGTTGAGGCGGCGGCTGGGGCGCTAGCGCCACCAATGGCAATGCCAATTATCCACCCGCGCATGAACCGCTCATAACTCTCGCCCCGGAAGTGCCACCCCGAGGGTGCGAACTCTGTTGCTGTCGCGACACCTTTATCAGGGACGAGCCTGCGAAATGGCTCCCGCCATCCGGTGGCACGGCAGTTCGTGCGGCTGGCTTCTCACTCCTGATGGATCACGCCGCTATGCATTCAGTCGCAAGCATGCCGCCCACTGCCAATGCGCCATTGGCTTTTGGCTTGACGGTCGCCTCTTCTGATCCTCCCGTGGCACCGGACCATCGGCTGGTACTGATCGTCGATGATCATTTGGTCAATCGGGTGGTGCTGCAACGACAGTTGCGGGTGCTGGGATATCACGCGGATACCGCGGAGCAGGGTGAGCAAGCCTTGTTTGCGCTGCAGCGACGGAACTACAGCCTGCTGATTACCGACTGCAACATGCCGGTCGTAGATGGTTATGAATTGAGTCGGCGGGTGCGCGCGCTGGAACTGGCGAATGGATTGCCGCGGCTGCCGATCATCGCCTTCACCGCCAGCGAGCTGGGGGGTGAGATCGAACGCTGCAGCGCGGTCGGCATGGATGGACGCTTGGAGAAGCCCACCGACCTCGGGGCCTTGCGCCGCCTGCTCGAGCACTGGTTGCCCGCAGCGGAGCGCCGCCCGACGCCCACTGACACCGTAGCTATCGGGTCGAGATTCGCTGCGGCTGGGCCAGCGACGATGCAAGGCGACAATCAAGTTGGCAATCAACTTGCGCTTGATCCTAGCGTGCTCGACCGCGATGTCCTGCAGCGGCTGACCGGTGGTAATGACGTGGCCAACGCTCGCGCTTTGGCCTTGTTTCAACGAATCAACACTCAAGACGTCACTCGCCTGCTGCAAGCGATAGCAGCAGCAGACGCTGCGGCGACAGTTCACGCGGCGCATCGCATGAAAGGTGCGAGCCGACTGGTGGGGGCAACCGCCTTCGCCCAAATCTGCGCCGAGCTTGAAACAGCCGCACACAGTCATGACGCAGGGCGAGTTTCAGCGCTGCTACCGCGCCTCCACTCGGAACATAAACGTCTCGATGATTACCTCATCCACCTCGTCACCTGAATTGCCAGGCGACGCAGACATGCCCAACACGGCCCTCGCTGGTGGCCCCGCCGACGCCGCTCAGCCGGCCCGCGGGCTGCTGTTCCTGGTTGCTGAGGACCACGAGTTCCAGCGGGCAATGATGGTGCAGATGCTCGAGTCACTGGGCGCCAAAGGCGTCTGTGAAGCGGTCAATGGGCGTGCTGCCATCGAGATCAGCCAGGAACTAGAGCATCCGTTCGATCTCATCGTCACTGACATCGATATGCCGGATATGGATGGCATGGCTTTGATCCGCTCACTGGCGCAAGCACAGGTGGGTTCCTCCATCATCATCGCCAGCAGTTTGAGCCGCGCCTTGCTCGACTCGATCGAAACCATGTGCGCGGCCTATGGGGTCAGACTGCTTGGCACGATTGAAAAGCCTGCTTCGAGGCAGCGTCTGGCTGAGTTGATCCAACTGCACTATCCAAGCAGCCAAGGCACACCGCACGACAAGGCCGAGGTTTCCAGTTACAGCTTGCAAGACGTGTTGCGCGGCTTGGAGAACGACGAGTTCGAGCCATATTTTCAGCCGAAGATTGAGCTGGCCAGCGGGCGGGTCTGTGGCGCCGAAGCCTTGGCGCGCTGGCGTCATCCGCTGCATGGCATCGTCGCACCGCACGCGTTTATCGATCTGCTGGAATCGCGTGACCGTATCGGCGAGCTGACCTGGATCATGTTGGCCAAGAGCGCTGAGTACTGTCGGATCTGGCGCGCCGCTGGGCTCGACATCAATCTGTCAGTCAATCTCTCAGTGAAACTGTTGGGCGATGTATCGATAGCCGATGCCATCACCTGGCAAGTCAGAAACCAGGGGTTGGACCCGCAGCACATGATTCTCGAGGTCACCGAATCGGCGGCGATGACTGAAGTCGGTCGCGTGCTGGAGAACCTCGCCCGCTTGCGCATGAAGGGCTTCGGACTGTCCATAGACGACTACGGAACCGGCTACTCTTCGATGCAGCAGCTGACGCGCATCCCTTTCAGCGAGCTCAAGATCGACCAATCCTTTGTGATGCACGCCAATCAGCACGAATCGAGTCGACTTATCCTCGAATCAAGCCTGGAGATGGCACGCAAACTGCGCATCACCTCGGTGGCAGAGGGAGCCGAAACGCAGGAAGACTGGAATCTGTTGCGGCGCGTGGGCTGCGATATCGCGCAGGGCTATTTCATCGCCCGACCGATGGAGGCAAGCGCGTTCCCGGGCTGGATACGGGATCGCGTTTTGCACGGCTGAGATGTACTCGCTTTATCTGCGAGATTACCTGCGTTATGCAGTCGACCCAACGCAGTGCAGCGCTGCGCTGCGTGGCGCTTTCGGACAGGGACCGCGCTACTGGATCAGATCCGCCTGCTTGACGGCTGTGCCGGTCAACAAGCCGAAGTGCCCGGTCACGTAGGTGTAGCTCGCGTTCTCGTTCCAAATCGATGACGAATGAACGCCGCCCACCGTGCACACGCCAGTCGCACAGACGATTTGATCCGAATAGGACTTCAGTGAATACACCCGATCAGCAAAGCGTTTACCGGCCAAACCATTGAGCAGTGGACTGCCGATGGACAGGCCCCAATAGCCGCAGGTGCTGGTAATCACGTTGAACGGATAGGTGCCGCAGGTGCGCAGGCCTCGGAAGGCACCAGCAATACCAACGAAGGCATCAACCTGAGCTCGCAGCCCATTTTTGTCGATCTCGCGCGCAGCCAAGGTGGCACCCATCGAATGGCCAATCACATCGATCTTGCCGCTGCAGGAAACCGCTAAAGCATTGACCATTGCATTGATCACCGGCGTCTCTTCGCTGCCACTGTGATCATTGCAGGCCGGACAGCTCTTGCTGCCCCAGCTGGGACTAAATATCTGGCTGGCAGCAATGCCGCGGGCGCGCAGCTCGATATAGGTATTGTCGAAGTCGGCGGGTTTGCCGGCATTGCCGTGCACCAGCACCACCGCATCGCGGCATTGGCCTTGTACAGAGGCGGTGACGAAAAGTCCGGCCAGCCACATGACTCGCAGTAAACGATGCATCGCGTCCCTCCCAGGCGGATGAATAGAGCCGCGACTGTACCGACGCGCACAGGTTTGCGAACCTGTACCAAAGGGCGAGCTGCGAACCTGCCGTGTGCCAGCCTTGTTGCCAGCGGCGTTCCAACTTGCACTCAAAGAGCAGCGCTCAGGCAGTCGTGCCAGATTCAGCTCAACTGCTCGCCGCCGAGCAGGTGATCCGCTAACGTGAGTCCGACTGCGTTCGAACCCACTGCTGCCGATGATGCCTACTGACCCGTCGCCTCCGCTTGCCCTGCAAGGCGCCACCCAGATGCGTGACGGCTTTGCCGACTACCACGCGCGTTTTTCCAGCATCACCCAACGCGCGAAGCAGCGCTTCGAGGCACGTGACTGGGCCGGCGCGCGTGCCGATGCGGTAGAGCGCATCGAGTTGTACGACCGCTGCATGAGCGAGACATCGACGCGCCTGGAGTCGCTGCTGGCTGACGCCGCGATGGACAGGGGTTTGTGGAATCAGATTCGCGACAGTTATGCGGGATTGATCGGTCCACTGATCGATCAGGAACTCTACAAGACCTTTTTCAACACCCTGACCCGGCGCTTTTTCAAGACCCGTGGCGTCGATCCCGACATCGAATTTGTCGCCTTGGACATCGAGCCCACCGACCGCATTACCCATCCGGTCGGTCGCCACGTGTATGCCGCCTCAGGCGAATTGCCGGACTTGTGTCGACGCGTGCTGGCCGACCATCCATTTGCCACCCCACATGCCGATCCCAACGCCTGTGCCGCCGCCATGGCTGCCTCGCTCGAACAACAGTTGGCGCCGTGGGGCGCGCGTCCGGTACGTGCGATCGAACTGCTGGAAACAGTGTTCTATCGCGAACGCCGTGCCTATCTGGTCGGGCGTGTGTTTGGCGAGGATCACTACGCGCCGTGCGTCATCGCGCTGCTCAATGATGACGATGGCATCCGTGCCGACGCGGTGCTCACCCGCCGTGAGCACATTGCCGTGCTGTTTGGCTTCACCCGCAGCTACTTCCATGCCGATCTGGCAACGGTGGGCGACACCGTGGTGTTCCTGCGAACCCTGTTGCCGAGCAAACCGATCGATGAGATCTACACCATTCTGGGTCGCGCCAAGCAAGGCAAGACCGAGCGCTACCGGCATTTCTTCCGTCATCTTGGCGGTCGTTCGGACGAGTCCTTTGTGCACGCCGATGGCGAGCGCGGGATGGTCATGCTGGTATTCACTCTGCCGTCGTATCCGCTGGTGTTCAAGTTGATCCGCGACAAGTTTGCTTATCCAAAAAACATGGCCCGTAGTGAGGTGCAGGCCAAGTACCGGCTGGTCTTCCATCACGACCGCGTCGGTCGCCTAGTCGATGCGCAGGAGTTCCGCCATCTGCGTTTTGCCAAGCAGCAGTTCGAGCCGGCGCTGCTGCATGAGTTGTTGCAAGGCTGTCGTGAATCGGTCACCGAAGACGGTGATGACCTGGTGGTCACCCACTGCTACGTCGAACGCCGCTTGCGGCCGCTGAACCTGTACATCAAGGAAGTCACCGAGGCAGCCGCACTGCGCGCCGTGCTCGACTACGGACAATCGATCAAAGATCTCGCGCGCAGCAATATATTCCCCGGTGATTTATTGCTGAAGAACTTTGGCATCTCACGCACAGGACGCGCGATCTTCTACGACTACGACGAGCTTTGCCTAGTTACCGAGTGTCGTTTTCGGGCACTGCCGAGCGCGCGAAATGACGACGAGGAAATGCATCACGGCGCCTGGTTTCACGTCGATGACAACGATGTGTTTCCTGAGCAGTTTCCGCGCTTTCTGGGCTTGAGCGAACGCCAACGCGATGCTCTGCTGGCGGCACATGGCGAGATTTTCGATGTGCGTTGGTGGCTGGAAGTGCAGCAGCGATTGCGCGGCGGCGGCTACGCCGACGTGCCGCCCTATCCCGACAGCGAGCGCCTAGGCGTAGCCCTCGTGGCAGCTAGCAAGACGCTAACTGGTGCTGTGCTAAATTCCGCGACCTTTCCTATTTCGGAGTCTGACGGATGATTCGCACTTCGCTCGCCCTCGCCGTAACGCTCGCCTTGACCGCCTGCGGCACCCAGACCGACGCTCCCGCCGTCGCCGAGACCACGCCCGCCGCAACCGTCGCGCCAGTGCAGGAGCCCGTCGCGCCACCGCCGCCAATGAGCGAGCCCGCCGCAAGCAACGATCAAGCGCTGGCTACGGTGATCGCCGGCAGCTGGCGGACGCCTGAGTTCGTGGCCCGCGACGCATGGCGGCATCCCGCTGAGACGCTCGCGTTTTTCGGAATTGCACCAAACCAGACGGTAGTCGAAATCACCCCAGGCGGTGGCTGGTACGCCGAGATCGTCGCGCCGTATGCAAAAACACAGGGCCGTTACGTCGCCGCCATCGTCGATGAGAGCAAGGTGGAAAGTGAAGGCGGGCGCAAGTACTACACCGAAAGCAACAAGGCGCTGCGCGACAAGTTCGCCGCCAGCCCCGACCAGTTCGGAGCCGCCGAGCTGGTGGCTTTCAACTCGGCTGCGCCGCAGTTTGGCGAAGCCAACAGTGCCGACCTGGTCCTGACCTTCCGCAACGTGCACAACTGGATGGGCAACGAGGGCCAGGCGCAAGCCATGTTCAGTGGCTTCTTCAGCGTGCTGAAGGCCGGCGGCGCGCTCGGCGTGGTTGAGCATCGCGCCAATGCAGATGTGCCAGCCGGTGATCGCAGCGGCTACGTCAGCGAAGCGCAAGTGATCGCACTGGCCGAAGCAGCGGGTTTTGTGCTCGAAGAAAAGAGCGAGATCAACGCCAATCCAGCCGATACCAAAGACCACCCGAACGGCGTCTGGACCCTGCCACCCGTGTCGCGTCTGCCCGAGGGCGACGATGGCGCCAAGTACAAGGCCATCGGTGAGTCAGATCGGATGACGTTGCGGTTTCGTAAGCCGGTGGCGGCGGAGGTTGCGGCTCCGGCTGCGGCTGGCTGAGGGTTAGCCCGCTTTAAATCAGTCTGCTCTAAATCAGTCTGCTCCAAACCCGTGCCCTCGTGTTCGCGCGAGGGCGCTCGGGGTTGGACACGGGATTGGACACGGGTCGTCATTCCGGCGAATGCCGGAATCCAGCTTTTCTCGCCTCACTCGGTCAGCGGCATCCGAGATACTTTTCTTTGAGTCGGCAACCCGTAGGGTGCGTCTTGACGCACCATCGTGACTAAACGAACGATCAGGTATTCACGCGGCGCACGATTGGTACGTCCAAGCCGCACCATCGGTACGTCCAAGACGCAACATCGGTGCGTCCAAGACGCACCCTACGCTCGTCCGTCAAATGCAAACAACCTCGCGGAGCAAACGCTGCACAGCCGCATCCGTCACGCCACCGCAGCCCGCTCCGCTATCGCTCTCGCCGTTCAATGCCTCGCCCCACTCCACGCCCAAGCCGCACCGACCAATTGCGAGCACGTAGGGTTCGTCTCGCACGCACCGCCCTCGCCTCGGCAATCTGGCCCGCTACCTTTTCCGCGGCGTGCTGAGCGAACACGACATCCTCGACGCCAACGACGGCCACGTGCGTTTTCGCTACCGCGACGCAAAAACCGGAGCGCTGCAAACCCGCCGCCTGCCCGGCGCCGACTTCCTCTG
>Ga0105044_10002493_pt1 | contig 25128 bp, 17 predicted proteins | sample MAT01_FD_78092 | JGI IMG/M metagenome (GOLD analysis project Ga0105044, IMG submission 78092) | Freshwater microbial communities from Lake Fryxell liftoff mats and glacier meltwater in Antarctica - MAT-01 | ecosystem: Environmental > Aquatic > Freshwater > Ice > Liftoff microbial mat | place... | reverse complement strand
GACGACGGCACGCGCTATGAGATTGGTGCTATCGACGTGTATGCCAACGTCAACACGGGTGATCTGGGCGGGAGCTACCTGCCGGTGGCATCGTTTGAAGATGTGGACGTGGCAGCCGCTTTTTACCACACCCTTCAGGAGCAGATGCACGACCAGGGATTACCTGCCTATCAGGTGCCGGAGTTCGCGGAAGCCCGCGCTGCTGAGATGAACCCTGAGCCGGAGAACTGGCGCGGGGCATCACTTGAAGAATACGCCGCCTATGAACACCTGCGTGATCTGGACGATGGCGGCATCGGTGGGCGCGACGAACCGCCCGACACTGCCATTGATCCACTCATTCAAACCGCGATTGCGTTGGGCGGTGTGGTGGTTGAACCAGAAGTGGAAACGCCGCAAATCGAAGACGGTTCAGCGTTCCAGGCATTGAGCGCGATTGGCATTGAAGCTGAGAATTTCGACCCGACGAAAGACCCGCCGCCTTTCTATGACTCGGACACCGGAACGGCGTACTGGATTGGGGTTTTTCAGCCCGATAAGGAAGACCGCGAGAACTGTGTTACATCCATCCTGTCGCTGGGGCGTAATCCTGAAACGGGTGAGATGGAAGCGCAGCTTGCACCCTGTGTCCCCGGCGAGTGGGACAAGGCGTATGCCTCAGCCGAGTATCTGATTCAAGTGGCACAGAAAGGCGGGATTGACCGCTGTTTCGATGCGGCTGAAGGCATGGCGCTGGCAACCGACCAGCGGGAACTGTGGGAGAACGAACGCGGCGTGGCACTGGAACCGGATGCCGCCCGCGAGATTGCCGACTACACCCGTGATGCCTGGGAGGTGGAACTGTGAGCGATATAAACGAGAACGAAGTCAAAACGCGCAGTTTCACCATTCGCCTCACGCCGGAAGATCAGGCGGCGCTGGCCGAACTGTGTGACCTGTACGGGCTGGATCGCCCCGGCAGCGTCCGCCGTGCCGTGCGCCAGGTGCTGGCATGGAAGCAGAAGCTGAGCAAGTCCGGCTATTTCGTCCCGGCGGGCGAAAGCGAACCGCCGGAATTCCTCATCCGGCTGGAGCGAAAGGACGCGCATGAGTGATACCGACTACGTGCGTCACACCGCTGAAGACGGATCGGTCTATGCCGTTGAAGTCGTGCCGCCGGAGCGCGACGACTACGGGGCGCAGTACGGCGTTGAGCTGGTTCGCGCCTCGACAGACCGCTATGGACTCGAACACGAACAGCGCCTGCGTTTAGGCGCGTACTCGTCGTGGGGGTCTGCCGAAGAACACCAGCGTGAAGTCGAAGCTGCGCTGGAAAAAGATGGGTTGGACGGCTTAGGGGAAGATGCCCGCCGGGTGGCGCAGATGCCCTATCTCGATGGGCAGTATCTGGCGCTGGTTTTTCCGACGGATGGCTCGACGGGGGACAGTGCGAAAGTCCATCTGCTCTATCTTAGCGGTGAACAGGTAACAACGGCACTGGTCGCCGATGGACGAACCGAAGAGATGGAGAACCTGTGCGGGCAGTTGGATCGTGCCTGGGCCGAGGGTGGCAATGAAAGGCTGTTGGACACGGCGCAGCACGAAGCGGAACTGCGGGGACAGGTCGCCCCCGGCACACCGCTGTTTGATGCTGGACCCAACCGTGATTTATCCGACGAATTGCCCTTCACCTTTGGCGAGGGAATGCAGCCCTTTGATGCCGCGGGGATTGGGCAGGCGCACCACATCGATGGCGGCGGGACAGCGCACTGGTTCGCTGTCGTCGAGAACCGTGAGCCAGAAGCTGACCCTTATGAACTGCGCTATTTCCGGGTACTGGAAATGAGTGACGGAACGCTCAAACATGATTCCCATCCCGTCATGCCGCTACCTGACGACGACCCCGGTTCGGTGTGGCCGCTGCCGGGCTTGGAAATGTATTTAGAGAAGGGCGATCTCTACATGGCACAGCAGTTCGCTCACGATGTTGCCGATCACTATGAGCAGGCATTGCCTGACCCGCTGGATTTGCCCGCGCTCAATCCCCAGCCGGAATACTACTTTGGCTATGGCGTGGGTCCGAACAATGAACCGTCGCTGGAAGCGGTCAAGACCTGGATGGAGGGTAGCGAACGGCGCTTCGACAGCTTCACGGTTGCCGAATATGGCATATGGGATGAAGCGCAGACCGATGAGAATGAATTGGAAAACACCCTAAAAACGCAGGGGTTGGAAACCGCTATGAACCAGGCGGAGCGTATGGCGGTAGCGGGTGGTTATCTCGACCCGCACCGCGCCGATGGGCGGGTGTTCTTTGAGGACGATGCACCGCCCGATCCCTTCACTACCGAACGCGAACGAGCGATGGAGCGTGAGATGCAGCACGACGAAAACCAACAAAACCCTGAATACAGCATTGATGCGATTGCCGCCAACGGTGATGCACGGCTGGATGTCTTGAAAATCTGGGGTGACGAGGAACACGAACGGGAACGCCTGCTCATACCGCAGCCCGATTGGGAAACCGCACGGGCGAACGCCGAAACCGCCTACGACCTGCTGGATAAAGACAAGTTACAGGCGGCGATGACGCTGGTCGAACTGGCAGGCATCGAAGCTGGGGTGATCGACCCGCAGCGCGATGACCCGCGTCTGTTCATGCAGGGTCCATCTGACCCGTTTACAACTATCCGTGAGCGTGAACTTGGGCAAACGGTGGATGTCACCGAACTCGACACCGAACCGTATACCCCGGTCACACTGGAGACGGAAGCACCCGACTACCCGACCATGTACCGCGAGTTTGCCGCCGAAGCTGCCCGTGAGCGTGAAGCGAACGCACCGTTGGAAGGATCAGCCTGGTTTGAGGCAACCTTCGAGAAATCTGAGACTGAACTGCTGCAACCGGTCAATGACATCGTGAATTACGCAGTGGTGGTGCAAGAGACCGATCCCTGGACGCGCGAGCTGATGGTCGAGAAATACTGGAAAGAGCCAGGCGGTTATCTGGGAATGCAGTCGGTCACGCTGGATACCTGGGATGCAGACGATGACAAAGGACGCGAACAGGCAGAACAGGCGCGTGAGGCGCTGCTCGAAGTTCATGACGGGCGCGGGCTGGAAGCCATGATGCATAAAGCCGAACTCACCGCTGTCGAAAATGACTGGTTGGATGGGGATCGCGCTGACCCGCGCCTGTTTACGCAGGGACCGCCGGATCGCTTTGAAACGCTGGCACAACGTTTAGAGGGGGAAATCAATCCCTACTGGAATACCGACGGCGAGAAGATCGAAGACTCTGCTCCGCAGCCAGCGGTGGAAAATCCCTACTGGCGGTTTGATCCTATCCTGGTGCATGACCCGGACGCGGCACCGTTAGGACAAGCCCTGCACATGATCGTTTATCCCGGCGTGGAACGCGACCCGGATGCCATCGGCAGTCCGGCGATGGCAGCGGATGAACCATTCCGAATGCTGGAGATGGCGCATTTTGAGACCCCGGAGGCGGTGGACAAATTCGGTAAAGACTTCAACGGCTATCTGATCCCCGGACTGCTGGATGGACCGGAACTGGCCTTGGAGGTAGCACGGCTGGAAGGTCTGCCTGCTGCGTGGAAAACACTTGAAGGCGATGACTTGAAGGCATATCAGAATGCTGAACTGACGCTCACCCGCGACCCGGCGGACTGGCATCCCTACAACCCCCATGCCGAACGCGATGCGCGGATTGCGGCGGAAGGTCTGTATACCGACCCCATTCAGCAGGTCGTCGAGCGTGATGAACCGGAGATGGCATCCGGTACACCGGAATTGGACTTTTAAGCGATGACTGCGCTCAAACCACCGACTGCGCTGGGCGGTTTTGCCCTCATCACCCTGCTGCTGGCTGGCGCTGCCGTCGGGCGGGTGATGGGTGTGAGCCTGGGCGAAGCGCTCTACCTGACCGGGCTGCTGCTAGTCATACTCGGCTGGCTGGGTAATGGGGTACTGCTGCGACCCTGTGCCATCTCATCCGAAGATCGGGAGGCATAGCCGATGTTCTACTGGTTATTCACTGAGGGGCGGGCGCTGCTGGGCGGCTTGCTCGCCCCGCTCCTCTGTCTGACACTCACCGCGCCCATCATGGTCAGCGCCATGCTGGGAGCAGGCATCCAGCGTACCAGTGAAGCGCAGGGGATATCCGGCTGGAAGCGCAGCGCGAAACTCGTTGCTCACCTGATCGTCGTGCTGGGTATTTCTGCCGTCTATCTCACGCTGCTGGGCGATATGGCGGTACAGCCCATGCGCGGACGGCAGTCCACCAACGGGTTTATCCAACTGCTCACCGGTGCGCCAACCAATATCAACGCCATGCGGCTGTTTATGTTCGGCATGATGCTGGTCATGCTCTGGTTCTTCCTGACCATCGGACTGCACAGCGGTATCAAGAACGGCGGCTGGCTGCGCGAACGGGTGGATCGTCTGCGAAATCCACAGGTCAAACGCGGTGCGCTGGGTTCATCGCATTTTTGCACCATGCGCGAGTACAAACGCTTTCGCCGCGAAGATGCCGAAGGGTTGTCATTGCTCGGCGCATTCTGGGGCGAACAAAAACGCCGCCTCGATCTGGGTATGGGACGCTTCTCCCTCAGTGGTGAAGATGTGGCGCGTGGTATTCTGACGCTCGGCGGTCCCGGTTCCGGTAAGACGCAGGGCATTATCCTGCCCGCCATCGCGGATCGGATGCTGGCGGGACATTCGCTTGTGGTGGCTGACCCGCAGGGCGAAATTACCGGGCATGTGTTGAAGTATGCCGCTGTCACCCGCCATCTTGTTGTGGTTCATGACCCGACCAGCATGATTGGACCGCGCTACAATCTGGCGGAAGGCATTGAGAATGTATCCGATGCCCGCGCTATCGCCGATGTGCTGGTGCCTTCGGCAGCAGGCGACAACCGCTTCTGGACGGACAGCGCGGCGGCGCTGCTGGCCGCCTGCCTGATTCGCTTTCCCAATCTCGGTGAAATCTACAACGCCATGAACGACCTGAAAGGACTGGCGCAAAAGCTAGCATCAAAGAAAGATGATGCCGCACTGCTGGCGAATAGTTTCATCGCGTCGGTGGGATCAGATGGCAAAGTCGCCTCGAACGTGGTGGCGACGCTGGCGACGGCTTTAACGGGTTGGGCTTCTACCGATGTGCGTGCCAACACCAGCGCCTCGGACTTTGATGCCGATTTAGTGGTGGAACAGCCAACCGTTGTTGTCCTGACCTGTCCGGGTCGTATGCGTGCCGTCTATGCGTCGTATCTGGGGGCAACCCTGCGTAAACTCATGCTCGACCTCGACACCATCGGTGAACGCAATAAAGGACCGCTACCGGTTCCTGTTGGCGTGATTCTGGATGAGTTCCCGACACTCGGTAAGCTGGACAGCCTGGTTGCCGATGTCAACCTCGTCCGCAAGCGCCGCATCTCGATCATGATTGGGGCGCAGACCAAAGGGCAGTTCCACATGATCTATGGGAACGAAGGGACGCAGGCGTTGTTCACCGGTCTGGCGACGCAGGTGATCTATGGCGGCTGCGATGCCGACACCGCTGAGTTCTACAGCAAAGCCAGCGGTACAGCGACCACCGATGCCAATGCCGATGATCCCAACAGCCATCTGCGCCAGCGTCCGCTGCTGACGGTGGATGAAGTGGTCACGCCCCAGGTCGGTAACTGCACCATCTTCGCCCGTTATGTCGAAGCCGGATTTGCTACTCAGGTGGTGCTGAATGCCCGTCTGACGCGCTTCTATGAGCGCGACGACTGGAAACAGCGGCTCAACGTGTCGAAGGATGTCCAGCCTTTGCTGCTGGAACGGGGTATTGCGCTCAATTTGCAGCCTTTCGAACCACCCATACCCTCTGTTCCCAACTCGAATACAACTGCATCCACTGTGAATACACCCCCCACACTGGAAATAGCCGCATTGATGGCGAGAGTCGCCGCTGAAACCCAGAAGCAAACCAATGGCAAAGTTCAAGCGGTGAGCATGAACGAAATGCGTAACCGGCATGAAAAGCGCAAGCGTGCTGTGAAAGAGGTGACTCAATGACCCTGACCAGGAACAAAATGATCCGCGAAATTGGGCAGCGCACGCGGCTGAAGAACCGCGATGTGCAGGTGATGCTGGAAGCGCTGATGGAGGTCTGGACTGAAGAATTGGTTAGCGGCGGACGGATTGAACTGGAGAACCTTTTTGTCCTCGAAACGCAGTGGATTGATCGTGGGGAACAGCGCGGCACACTTACCAGCGGGGATGCACCGCGTTATATAACGCGAGTGACTTTGCGAGTAAGTAAGCAGTTAAAGCAGTGTCTGAATCACGCCGGAGAACGACATGAATAGGCATGGTTGTGACCAGACCGAGCGGGTTTCTAGCGTTGGCGAATCCAGTAAACGCCCGCCTCATCGCACTTCACTTCAAACCTTGTTGGATAGTCTGCCACAAACTTGAGCAGATTCTTGTATTTCTTGTCCGGCTGTCCCAATCGTTTGGGCTTGAGATGGTAGAAGGTCTCATAGAGACACTGTGCGACTCGGCTGAAATTGACCCATTCCTGGTTCTGTGCCCGAATGAAATCATCTGCTGTCTGTAAAACATCATCCGTGCTGTAGTGCCGGATGGCCTGTGCTGCGATTTCACGCTTGCGCTGGCTGGCGCGTGATTTGGAGCGTTTATTTTTGGGCTTTTTAGGGGACTCAAGCAGTTCGTAGGCAGCGCCATAGTCCCGGATGACACGCTCACGCAGCGCCTCCAGTTGATCCGGCGCAACCTCGAAGGCGGTGACAGAATAGTCCCAATCCCGTGAGCGGATCAGGTCACGTTCGAGCTTGGCAAAACAGGTATCGCATAAGCCGAGGTCATTCACGGGGAACGGTAGGTCACACGCCACACAAAATGTGTCGATCAATTCATCAGTGCTGTTATCCTCTGTATAGTCCATCGTATTCCTCCTGAAATCCGGTACCGGATTGTGCCCTATCATAGCAACTTTCTACCAGCAGACTGAAGGGGCATCACGTTCAGATTCTGGGAAACCATGCGTCCAAATCATTCGGTTCTGGCTGTTCCGGTTCAATTTCAGGTTCTTCACGCAGAAGCTGCCAGTCTGGACCGACAATCCGATCCATCGCCGCGCTGAAATGGCGGCTGGCAATCTCGCGGAACAAGACATCATGCCCACGCTCTTTGTTGTTATACACCGCTGCCCGGTCTACTCCATCCAGCGGCGCAGTTCCGGGTAAGACAACATGCGTGTGAAGCTGCTGCATGGTTTCGCCCTCGTCTTCCATCTTTGCCTCGCGGTCATGCAGAATATAGCTGTACTCAGGTACGCTGAAACCGCGCTCCAGATAGTAATCCTCGACGATGCGCTCGGTCAGGTCGCACACCAGATCACGCCGTTCTTCCTCCGGGATAAGCGCCATCAGGTCGGGAGCAGGCGAAATCACCCATGTCCATGCCAGCACATGCTTGCTTTGAAGGTCGGCGCTGTTTTTCATGATATCGCGCCAGTGCAACCCCATCCCCTGATCCTGCCAGCGTTCGTAATCTCTGTTGGCGGCAAGCTGGTTCTGCACCTTGTCCCGATATTGCAAATATTTGAGCGTGGAACTCAGCCCCTTGCGACCCGTTCCATGCCCTTTGCGCTGAGTGCCTTTGTAGGCAAAGTCCACAACGATGATGGCTTTGCTCAACGTTTAGAAGCCTTCATCTCACGGACAGCTTGCATCTGCGCTAGCAGCGTTTCGCCATCTCTCCGTGCCGCGATGATGGCATCCGCGATCCGTTCCGGGCTGCCTTCCGGTTCAAGCGCCGCCAGCAGGTAGATCAGGACATTCAAGTGAAAGGCGAAGGCTGATTCGAGTCGGTCAAGCCGATCTTGCAACGATTTCTGGAAGTGCTTGCGGCTGCCGATGATGTCTTCCTGATTGTCCAGATACAGGCGGATTGCTTCGCGGATGAGGTCGGCTTCCGTGGTATCACGGGGTTGTTTACTGACCAGCAGCGCGAGGCGGTCCCGCATTTCCTGCGTCATGGTGATGCTGCGTTGCACCGATTTCTTTGACATGTGTACTCTCCCGATATGCGAACTTCTCTCTCATTATCGCAAATCGAGGTCTGTCAAAGGCTGTAAAAATGCAGTTTTGAGCCGTTAAAATTACCAGTTGATGACCAAAGCAGAAAAACTGGGTGAACTATAGCGAAAGGGGTTTTGCACCAGCGGTGAGTAAGTTCTTAGTCTCTTTTGCCTCAAACGTCGTTACAGGCTTACCTGCGGCGATCAACACCCGCGCAAAAGTCTCTGTCTTACCACCGGGTTCAGCGTAGGCAATAAACACCTGTTGAGCCAGAGCAGCGACCAGTTGATTGCGGAGTGCTGCCATTTCTTGCGTAGCACGAGACTGATTTTCTGCGAATGGTGAGACGATGAGCAACCGCTGCTGTTCAAGGGGCTTTTTCCAATCCGCATGGAGGCGCATGTTTTGGATGCTGCGTGCAGGACAGATGACAATGGAAGAATCTCCATGCAGTAGTGTCACCAAGACTTCTTTTTCCACAGGCGAATGAAAGCCGCTGATAACACCAATGTGCCTGTCTTTCAGCATTTGAGCGAGGTCATACGTTTTGAGGATGATGGATGCGGGACACTTCACCGAACAAAACAGGGCGAACAACGGCGCATTGAGCAGTTCTGAATTACCCATGATCGAGAGATAGTCGATTTTGGGGATAAGCTGGCTGAGGGATGCTGGCGGTTCGACACACTTAATTTCCACGACGGCGACATCCTGCGATTATTTTTGAGGATCGTCGGGAAATACCAATGGAAGTTTTGGAGAACTGACATAGGGTTCTCGGATATCACAGCCAATGATGCTGCTGAATTTGTTGAGCTTTTGATCGTAGGTAAAGCACTCACTAACGCCCACATATTTTGCCGACGTGAGGTGGATCGCGTCATTGGTTCGCAGGGCATATTTCAGGCTGATCGCCTGCCGAATCAAATCTCGTGCCTGACGTGCAATCAACTCATTGAAGTCTACGAATTCGATGAGTGAGGTATCACCCCAGAAACTTTCGAGCGCGTCATACACCTTCTTATCCAGCCGATTGCGATTTCTCTCCTCAGCCACATGTGAAACTTCGGTGATACTCACCACCGAAGTCACGATTTTGCGCTGATTGTCTTTCTGCACTTCCTCAAACAGTTGGTCAAGGATGGTTACTCGTCCAGTTTCAGCATTAAAATAGGCGAGAAACACGTTGGCATCGCAGTAAACGTAACTAATTTTCGGCATCGCGCAACCGCCTTATGCTGACTTCGGCTGGTTCTGGTTCTCCACTTCCAGCCAATATGCCCCGTGCCTTACGATAGCCGCCGGGTTCGATGATCGGCACAAAATCAATTGAGGTAATCTCGCGGACACTCACAGGCTGCCCGCTGTCAGGTTGGCGTGTCACACGTCCGCTGACGAAAACAACCTTATCCCAAATATCCGTGAGGATGTCCTGATGATCTTCCTTTACATAGCAGCTTACTGGTTTATCGAACACCGCGTCATACAGCGTAAAGCGCAGTTTGCCGCGATTGCTGATGGACTGAACACGCCCTTTCACCGATCCGAAAGACACCATTGGCTTTGTCGTGCTGATTTTCTTGACATCAAACACACCGTAGATGATCGCTTCTTTGCGTGCCGTACCGAGCCGCACTGCCTTAATATCGCCCCCGATGAGTTTGGTGAGCAATTCAGCTTCTCTGGCAACATGGCGCGAAAAAGGGATGGGTTCGTGCTGCTGGAGCGACTGTCCGACATCTTCAAATGCCGAGACAACCCGCAGCACAGGTTCTTCGGTATCCGCACGTCCGGCAACCGCCATAATCGCGCTGCCGTACTGCAAATCCTCTAAATCCCATTCTATTTTGGTATCTGCCGCGACTTCCTGGGTGAGCTGCAAAAGCAGTTTGTGGAAATGGTTGACCGCTTCGGAAAACTGGTCGAGTCTTACATCACCCTCAAGCGCAAGCACAAGTGTTGTATCAGGCATAACCGCCTCGATATTTGAACTTATGTTCTATTTGTCTCATTATAACCCATATTGACCTCGATTTTACACGCAATCGCCCGGAATGACCTCATTCATCTTCCCCCTCGTCATCCCCGCCTAGTTCATCGCCCATGCGGTACTTGATGTCGTAGTTGATGATGAAGTCCAGTTCTTCGTCAGTGAAGCCGTAGTGACGCGCCAATACCCGGTCAATTTCATCTATGATGTGCTTGGATTGAGATGGATAGAATTCTTGATATTCGACTCCATCACGGCGTTTACGGATGACAGAATTTACTACATAGTCATCCATCAAGTTTTTAAAAGCTGAATCAAATTCTGATTTGATGCTCTTGTCGAGCATTGAATCTGGTGCAGGCAAGGTGATAATATCGCGGATTGCTATATTTCTTCCATTGCCAAAAGCTACGAACCATATGTAGAACAACGTACTATTTATGACACTGCCAATGGAGGATATATAGGCTTTGTCGCTTAGTCCAAAATCTTTGAAGTGATGAACTGAACGTTGTGCATTCTCCGATGCGAAATGTGGCATAAAGTCCTGAGATCGAATCCAGTAGAGAGGGCTACGATGATAGTGAATCACATGCTTTGAGTTCTTGTCATAGACTTGCTCAAAAGTTGAGTCAAACTCATGTAGTTTTTGAATAATCTGTAACAAGCGCTCATCGAAAACCTTTGGAAAACTGCCAGTTATCATTAGCTGAGTTACATCACCATATCCAATGATTTGAAAAAGTACGCTTCTGTCATCGCTATACCAACGGTTCAAATTGGTGGTGAAAATCTTATGTGTTTGCAATGCAGACCGTCCATCTTTCTCATTTAAGATGATGGTTGCTCGTATATGTTCCAATCCGTCAAATAGCTTTGCTGGTCTGTCATCGAATGCAGAAGCCCATATATTTGATGAACTTGAATGATACAATTCTTGAAGTGGTTGCATTCGGTCTGTACATATAGCTGAAAGCTGTACAATCATGCCCATACGTCCTGCTGAACGTAGTGTATTTGTGCATCTTTCGATTACATAAGCATATAGATTTCCACATTTTTCGGTTATAAATTCGATTAGCTTGTATATTTTTCTAACTTTGTGATACTCCACATACGGCGGGTTGCCGATAATCACATCAAAGCCGCCTGTTTTAAGCACCCCGTAGAACTCCACAAACCAGTGAAAGGGTTCATGTGACTTGAGCCATTTGTCATATTGTGCGGGTTTGGTCGGGTCAACGCCGTATTGTCCCGCCAGCAGGTGGTTGAGTTCGGTTTCCAGTTCACCCAATCGGCGCTTGAGTTCGGCTTTGTCTTCGGGGCGCACCTCACCACCGAGTTCTGTCTGTTGCTGACGGAATAAGCCAAACAAGCGATCAATATCCTGTGCTTTGCGTTCAATTTCTGCCAATGATTCCTGATCTTCTCCGAATAAGAGCTTGCCCTGACCTGCACTGGTAGTCGTCATGGCACGACGCACTTCGTCCTGTGTGGCAAATCCAACCAGCGTATTACCTGCGCGAATATTGAAGTCGATGTCGGGCAGAGGTTCGATTTTGTGTTTATCATCCACCTGTGCCACTAGCTTCAAAAATAGGCGTAGCTTGGCGATTTCAACCGCTTCTTCCATGATGTCCACGCCGTAAAGATTCTGGATGATGATGCTCTTGAGGATGAAATAACGGCGGTTGGGATGCTGGTCAATGCGTGCCATCACCTCGCGGAAGTCGCTGTATTTCTGTGGATGAGCATTGTCATCAAGCTCGCGCAAAAAGCCTTCCATGCGTTCCAGACAGGCTTCGTACAATGGCTCAAGGATGTTCAATGCCGCGAACAAAAACGCACCACTTCCACAGGTTGGGTCAAGCACCGTCACGCGGTTAAGGGCTTTCCAGAATGCGCGAATCACATCGGGCGAATCGGTGGTGTCGAGTACATCCTGAGCGAATTGCTGAATATCCAGATTGAGCGTAATCAGGTCATTGATCTGGCTCACTTCATCGCTTTCAAGTTTCTGGCGAATATCAAAATAACGCCCACGACGGGCAACAACTTCACGCCAGATTTCCGTCGGCAAGCCATAGTCAGGCGGTGCAGGGGTATTCCATTGGTCACGCTGGCTCACGTCACCAATACCTATCGCAATCTCATCAGGCAATTCCAGATGTGTCCCATGTTGTACCGCCGGATAGATGTAACGGTCAGGGTTTTCGACCAGCAAATCCCAGATGGTATGCTCCCCCTCGAAGGCGATTTTCACGGCTTTACGCGCCTCATCAAACAGGAAGGGAATCACCGTGTTCTTGCTGATATATTCGGTGATGTCCTCTTTGGTGTAGTACGCGCCCATCTGCTTCTGGTTGATGTACTTCTCGAAGATGTAACCCAGCACATCGGGGTTAATCTCGTTGTCGTTCCGCAGTGGGCTTTCGTCCAGATGCCAATGATATTCATCGAAGAAATCGAACAATTTTTCAAATGCCTCATTTGCAATTTGGATGGCTTCGCCGTAGTGTTCTTCAATCTGATGGGGCAGGAACAAACCGCCATTCAGATACGGCACATCACCGAGCAATTGTTTTGTTTCTCGTGAGTGGTCTTTCTTCGCAAAGCCATCAAAAAAGAGGGGTATCAAGAACTCCCGATAGAAATTACCGTCGGTTCGTGCCAGTCGATTCCGTAGATAATCGGGGTCGCTATCCAGAAAGCCTTTGCGCTGAACAAAGTAAATGAACATGATGCGATTGAGCATTACTGACGCATACCAGCGTTGGAAATCCTCATCAGGAATCCCATCAATAAATGCTAGAAATGCGTCGTGTTGTTTCTTGAATCGGTCATAAAACCGCTTTGTCACCCGTTCCACGTCAAAAGATGCACGTACACGGCTGGTCACATCAACGATGGTCAGGTTTTCTTCTTCATCTAAGCTGAAGGCAATCCCTGATAGAATCTGCGCGATATGCTCACCACTCTGCCCCGCATAAAAGGGACGTTCACGACTGGCTAGCGGTTTGCCTGTTTCGCGTCGCACCCATTGCCAGATTTGTTGTGTCTGCTGTGCATCGGTATAGATGATGATGTTCTCGCGGTGAACTTTCGCTACCTGCTGTTCAACTTTGCGCCGTAGCTTGTATTCGGGGATGTCGCCTACAGTGAAGGCCACCATACCGCGCTTTTCAGCAAAGGCATTGAGTGTCACATAGTCTCCATCGACAACGACTTCAAGCGGATTACGGTATTGATCCCATCCGAGTTCTTCAATAAACAGATCTTCAAACCGGAAGTGCTGAATGTGGGTGCGTATCTTTGTGATATTTGATGTCATCTGTTAGCTATCTTCCTGTGACAAACCTAAACTACAAATAATTCGTGGCTCTTGAAAATCGCTTTCACCATCGGAGACAATGCACAGGCGGTCATCCTCGCGCAGTCCGATGACGAGTTCTGCCAGTCCCTCATCATTAATGCCTGCCTTCATCTGACGATTGAGCGTATCAACAGCCGTCTGGCGTAGCGGGTAGCGATAAACTTCATCCACCGCTTTGTACAATCCACGCGCTTCATATTCCGTCTCAAATAGTGTCCCGCGTTGTGATGCGGCGAAGTCTTTCAATCGTTCATAGGTGCGGAAACGTGCGCCACTGGGTCGCCCAAGCTGACCACCAGCAGGGCTGTTGCGCTGGTTTTCCACGATCTGGCGTATCCCTGTCTGCACCGCATCATGATGATATTCAGCACGCGGTAGCGCAGGTGATTCTGGTGAACACCGCGCCGCATTGAGGATTTCAAATTGTGATTCGCTGATGATCTCGCCGTCCGGTTTCACCCATGCCAGCACATCATTCCCTTCGTTGGTGCGAAGGTAGAACAACACGCCTTCCGGTTCGCGCGGGTTGGGGATGTGATACCGTGTCGAGAAACTAACCGGAGCCATCTGCGGGATAAGTCGTTCCATTGCAGGGTCATGTTTGATGGCGTTCTGCCAGATTTGATAAGCATATGATGCCAGGTCAACCTCATCATCTTCGTCATCATCAAGTATGCTGGCTTGCTCGTGATATAGATTCAGCAGGGTTTGAGTATCTTCGTCATCTTCAAAGAAGGATTCATCTGTGCCAACAACTTCGGCATTTTCGCTCAGGCGCTGGCGTACCCGTTCACGCAGTCGGATAATGCGCTCGACACCATCAGCAGGCAGGAATGTATAGCATAAAATTTGCTCGGCACGTTGCCCGATACGGTCGATACGTCCCGCACGTTGGATGAGTCGGATAATCGCCCAGGGCAGGTCATAATTGACGACAATACCACAATCCTGAAGATTCTGTCCTTCTGAAAGAACATCAGTGGCGATAATCACGCGCAGTTCATCGCTGGGTTTAATCTGGTCACGGCGATTATTACTCACCGGACTAAAGCGATGTGCAATAGCGGTCGGGTCAGCAGAACCACCCGTCACACCAGAAACAGCGTCGATTTTGCGTGCCTTGAGTTCAGTCTCCAGATAACTTACTGTGTCGGCAAACTGCGTGAAAACTATAATTTTCTCGCGTGGGTGCTTCTCTGTAATGAGTTCTAACAGCCGATTCAGTTTCACATCCTGATGGGCATTCCAGTCACCACAATCCTGCATCACTTCAAGCAATGCGCGGGCATCTTTCTGAAGATGGCTTGCTAATTTTTTCTGGAATAACTCAGACCGCAACCATTTGAAGCGTCGTTGATATTGGGTCGCATAAATCTCGTAGACCTCACGCGCCCGTTGCTTGAAGGCTTCTTCGCTCAATTGGTCAACAAGTTCATCAACGGTAGGTATATTGGTGTCGCCATTTTCATCGTCAGTCTCGAACAAGCTCACACTCACGCTGAGTTCGTCCACATCAATGTCACTGGTACGTGTGTCGAGCATTGCCGCATCCTGCGTACCGATAGGCAATGGTAGCTTGTTCTGTATGGCGTGCAGGAAGATGTAATTTCTGAGAATATGCCGTTCAAGTGATTGCAAAAACACCTTCCCCGAACTTTCCAGCCGTTTGAAAAGATTAGTTCGGCAGAAACCCATCAAACGTCGTCCTGCCCGTGAGAGATTGTCCACGATCTCGCGTTCATCCCCTCTGGCAAGCTGTTCAGCATTCTTGACGGTATATTGCCCTAAACCATAGCGTGGCAATTCAAGCTGGTTGATAATCCTCACCACTTCATCATCGTATAAACGAGCGTACTGATCCTGCTGGTGAACATCATCCATATGAAACTTGACCGTCTGTGGCACACGCACTGGAAAATAGCTACGTCCTCCATCCTGATATTCCAGATAGGGACGGTTATTTTCAGGATCAATCTCAGCATAATTTTGTTTGATGAAACTGCGTGTTCGCCGAATCATGTATAGGCGCATCAGTTCGCGCCAATCATCGGGATATTCACTTTTCTCGAAGGCAGCCAGGGTTCTCAATCCAGCTTGATGTCGTCGGATAAACTCTGTTTCGCCTATCTCTCGCAGAAGTTGTTCAGGTCGAATTCCTAAGTCTTTATCCTCTGATACAAAAAGCCTCAGCTGATTGGAAAGATCGAGGTATGTTTTGTTGTAAGGTGTCGCTGAAAGCAGGATACATAGGCTGTCATTGGTGCTGAGGTAGTCTTGAATCGCACGATAACGCCTGCCCTCGCGATTTCGCAGATTGTGCGACTCGTCAATAATGACCAATCGATAGCGTTTGAGACTGGGTAAATCTCGAATTGCCTGTGTAATTGACAATACACGTCCACGTAATCCATAGCGGTAGACATAATCTTCTTCCCACATACGGACTAAGTTACGTGGACAGATTACCAGCGTTTCCAGCCCAAAGTCATCCTCAAAAATACGGGCTAATGTGGTTGCCATCAGTGTCTTACCAAGTCCAACGACATCCCCAATGAGAACACCACCACGTTTGTTCAAATGGTGAGCGGCTACCTTAACTGCCGCCTTCTGATAATCAAAGAGCATTCCATCCAGATCATGGGGAATATTGAACTCATGCAATCCGGTACGTGCTTCCTGCGAGAGATGATATGCCATCTTCACATAGACGTGATATGGTGGAATCAAATCTTCACGCGCCCAGCTTGTTTCAATAATATCAATGAGTTCTTGAGAAATGTCGATACACCAGCGATCTTCCCAACGGTCTTCAAACCACTGCGCCAGTTTGTTTGCCGCATCGCCATCCATCACATCAATATTCAATTCCCCTTGACCGGATAATCCCGAAAATGTCAGGTTGCTACTGCCCAGATAACCGATTACCGGATTAATGCGATCATGGCGATGGAATAGATACAGTTTGGCGTGTAGCTTATGGCGCAAATAGAGTTTGACCACGACTTTACCTGAGCGGAGTTGCTCGGCCAGTTGGCGTAATCCGATTTCATCGTCATTAGTCGGCGCACCAATGGTAAGCTGTTCACGAAACTCTTCTGCAAGCCGTTTTCGTAAGCGGTTGGCAGTCGCATTATCGATACGGTCAGTATCACTGAACTGCTGCATGGCTTCTCGAAACTCATCTTCAGGGCGACGTTGCATCCCCACAAGCACGCGGCAGCGGTTATCTTCCGCTCCAGACCAGTTATCAATATCATTGGCTATCGCACGCCAACCACGCAGATTGAAATACCCTACGCAAAAATCAGCTCGATAGGCGACCTGTAGGGTATTTTGCAGAGCAGGCAGCAGGATTTGATCCGGCTGAATATTATCAAATATACGCGGCACAGGTGTTCCTTTGCAGTTGCAACCTGAAATAGCTTTTTGAAGTGACTCTTCTCTAAGGATACTCGATTTATTACAGCTATGCTGATAAAGAACTGCTCCATGAGCGGAGAATCTGTGAGTGATCTCTGTTCGTTTGAATCATAGGCAACAGCAATAACTATTCCAGCACAAAACCCTTCATGCAAGACATCATACAAACACAGCAGGTGAGACCGCTCGTTGTTGGACAGCAAGCAAGGCATCATTGCGTCCAACAAACACGAGCGAATGCTGCCAGGTGTGTTTGGTCGGCATGGTTCACCGTGCCGACGCGCTGGACGACACCCGCAGGGTCGTTCAGCGGTGCTGCGCGTGAGCGCGGCACATCAAGCCCTCCGGCGCATGAGGAGCGAGCGTTTTAGCTCGCTCTCCCCCTCAGCCGCGCCGATGTCTCCGAAATCGGGATCCTCCGGCTGTAGCGCAAGCATGTGTCCTACACATGTTTAGCGGCTGAGGGGGATCGGAGTCGTCCGCAGGACGACGGCGCTGCTGCGAGGCAGCGCCTGTATGGCCTAGGAAGCGCCAGTGCCATGTATAACAATTAGAGCATTAGGAATCTGGCGTGTTGTTGACGGATGGTTGCCGCCTGTATTGAAGTACGTTCTCAATATACATATCAATCAGGTGGAAATAAAACGGTCGAACCGTATATTGGTTCAATCGAACAAATTGAACACTCATCAATTCCAGCATATGGTTTATGTCGAGTATTCCCTTGAAGTTGACAAATTGGCGGACACGATGGGCGCGTGGTTGGGTATCGTTCATGGCATTCGTGTCACCGATCACATAGCGTGAACCATCGCTATGCCATATCCCCTGATATACGGGAATGACCTCTGCTTCTCGAATTCCTCCAAACATACCAATCCTCTTATAGAGGTTGTGCAGTTTGCGAATGCTCTCAAAAATCTCAGCAATCGGCCCTTCTAATTCGTCACGTGTGGTCAGTTCTCGAAAAGAGATCGCATCATAGCGGCTTTTCAGCTGATCAAGATATTGATCATATCGGTGTAGCCCCTGATAGAGTTCGAGCGCTTCTTGCTCCTTGCGGTTCTTAGGTTTAGCCAGTGGTGGTGTCTGTATCAAACCACGCATCAACAACCAGTCCTCAGTCAGTGTTCGCTCAGCCACCAGATCGTTGTATCGATGTGCCAGCTTCAATTCGTCTAATTCCAGTGGTGATTTCGCGCTGTCGATACGCCGAATGATTTCTTCATACTCGTAAAGCAGCGACTCGTTGGCATCTGCGATTTCTAGGCACAGCCCTGGCCCGATAATCGCATCATAGCTGTTACGATCCTCATCTTCCTTGTTGTGATGCTTTCGCAGATCGTCATATTCGGCATCGACTCCGAAATGCTCTGCCATGCGGTAGAATTTCTCACGGTCTTCGTGTACCCTCAAATCTAACAGGTGGGCAACATTATTCTCGAAGTAGAGAGCAACTTCGTATTCTTGCTTGTGTGTGCCGCGTTTCCGGTTCTCTCGATGGATAAAGATTAGGTTGTCCGAGCCGAATGGAAGACGCTTTGTTATTTCGCGCCCCCTCAGGAGGAGATCCTTTAAGAAGAGCTGGTTCATCGTTACCAGAATTTGAGTTTCTTCCAGTATGGTAACTTCATAGCTCAGGTATTCCCCTAAACCAATGCCTTCGTACAGATCATTGTCGTTGACATTGATAAACTGTTTGGCAACTCCGGGCATTTCCTCATAGAACTGACGATGAGGGTCAGATTGACCATGCAACGGCATACCTTCCTCGAACGCCCTTGCCTGACAATCCTCAATGACTAACACTGGCACTTCGCAGTCTGGCGAAACCTGATCAATCACCTCAAATTCGAGACCGCGAAATGCTTTCTGAAAGGGTTCAATATAGCTCGATAGGGGATGCTGTTTCTCGAAGCGCACGTCACGAACATAGACCTTGCCCAATAGGTTAATCGGCAACTTAAATGTACTTGCCGCTCCTTCTTCGAACTTTGTGAAAGAGCGGGCAATATGCTCCACCTCAAAGCCAAAGTGAGTCAGATATTGAGCAAACCCTTTAATAAAAGTGTCGACCAGATAGCCTCGGCTTTGCTCCACTTCATCGTCCCGCGATGAATGATAGTCCAGTGTAGTGCGGCTGCCTTCAAACGTCCTCTGCACATATAACGGACGGGTTGTTGGCACCTGACTGCGTTTCACTTGGCTGAACATCACCAAATCATCACGGATATCAATGAGTGAGTAATATACATTGCGATTGGCATACTTCGGATCGAACTTATCGTCTCTCGCAAAGGTGCGTGCTCTACCGTATACCGAGAAAACATGGATGTCGTCTTTATCTCCTTTGAGTTCAATCTCAAGACAAATATGATATTTATCGGATTTGTCGCTCCGCCGTCTGGCATAGACAAAACACTTATCCTGTCCGACAAATCGGTGTTTATTACTGTTATCCTCCCGACGGAAATAAGCAATTTGCAGCAGCTTAACGAGAACATGAAGTTCCAACTTCGGATCATCAAAATCTACCACCCTAGAGGGAAGTGTAGCGTTATCGACCTGAAGCTGCTGGTAACTGGCTGCCTTTGCTTCTAGCGAACTTCGGGGAAATAGCACATAGACCGCCCACCGTTTAGTATTGTCCATCTTATCGTAGATATAGACCTTATATGGCGCGTCTAGCTGCTCCTTTATCTCATTGTGAAGCCGTGCAAATTTATCGTTTTTCTCCTGACTAAAAACAAAAGCATCAGGCAAGACATACCGAACCAGTTGATATTGAGTCTTGAGAAGCGTCATATCAGACGGCGGGATTATCTGGATGGTTGTTGTCCGGGCAGTCGCTCTTTTCGGTTGTGCGGTTGTCTTGTTCATTGGTTCACCTTCAGGTCATTTAGAAAGTTTAGGAATGCTTCGTGGTATTCATCTGGATTAAGGGTATTCAGCGCGCCTTGAACGACAATAATGTGCGCTTCAGAGAAGAGATTCACCGACTCCAGTTGATCGCCATCACAGCGATAATATTGCAGCAGACGCTCTTGAGAAGTTGCCAGATTGATGTAAATCAGACAAGCGTGATTACCTTCGACCTCAGCAATCTGGTTCCATTTCTCAATTGCCCGTCGAACAAAATACTCTCCACTGAGTTTATGGTAGAACCCTTCATCTTCAGAGGTAAGCGAGAAACGTTCAAGCGTGGCATCAGAATAATTCTTGCAGTCAATGTACCAGGGCCTCGCCATAATTTTGAGGTCAGCAACCTCGAAAAGGACATCCTGCATGTCTTCGAAGCGTATCCCATAATCCGCAAGTAGGGCGCTGATGGCTTCCTCGCCAATCGCCCCGGATAGAACCGCCTGATAAAAGTAGGGGACAAACCCATACTGACCGTCCAAACTAAAGTCGAGTTCGTAACCCCGCTGCGCGAAGTATTCGCGGATCGTCTTATTGCGTGCAATCGTGTCATACACTCCGTTGAGTCGCCAGAAGCGGGTATCGGGTTGGGCAAGGTGTGCCGGAATTACATCCATGTCCGGGGTCAGATAAAGTTCACCATTTTGTAGGTACGGGGACGAGAAAACCGCATCATATTCCTGCAATACCTCATCAGCAAAATCGTGTTTCAACGCTGCTTCCCGCAACCGCCGCCATACATACCGCAGCGATCCTGTGTGGGTGCCACGTCGCACGGCACCGAACTGCTCAATAAGGTATCCAACCTTTTCCTCACACCTTGAATTTGTTTCAGCCAGTCCGGTGTCGCGGCTGCGTCGAATCGCCCGCTCTTGCAGCGGGATTTGTTCCGCGATTTGATTCAGAATACATTGCAGATTATAGGAAATCATGTGCTCCCGTCCTTCACGAACGCCATCAAACTCGGGTGACAGGAAGCGCTGGAAGGTATGATAAGCCTCTCGACACAGGACAACGTTTTGATCGGGAATAGGTGTCCAGACTCGTTCGATTCGGCCCATTGCCTGAATTAATGCCGCGATGGTGTTTAATTGATAATCGGCATACATACGAGCGTGGTGTTGATAAGCCTGATTCCAATCATGGGGTTGATGCAATGTCCCCAGTTTCGCTTTGAATTCCGTTTCGCTTAAATATTTGGCAGCATGAAGTTTCGCCAGATACCACAGATTTTCTTTGAGCTTCGCCGTTCGTTCTGCCACAATATCATCTTTCGACGGTGCGCTGAAGTAGTAATACGGTATTTCCAGCAGGTGCAGGTTTAGAAAATCACGTTCCTGTCCATTCGCCAGCCGATACTGCAAGTTGACACCGTTTCCCGCGGATAAGTATTGCGTCACCACAACGACGGGAACACCTTCATGAAAGAGGGCGTTAAATTCCTCTTCTGCCTGGGCGTTTTTCCGAACTCGTTTCGCCTGTTCCGCGTTATAAAACACCACAAGAAAGTGCCGCTGGTTGAAATCCACTTCGTAGACGTTGAACAGAACTCGACTCAGGCGTGGGGTAATGTGATAGAGTGGCGATTGACGCAGCCCTTCCGTGTTGAAAAAGAATTCAATCTGCTTATAGGTGTTCAGGAACATCAGGTGTGATTGAATTTCACCTTCCGGCACAGGTTGTTCGGATGCCCAGAGCAGGCTGGCGAAAAAGCGTTCCACCCGACGTTTAAGATGACCTTCTTTGGTATCCTCGCCGAAGCCATCCAGATTCGAGGCTGTTGCGATAAAACGCCGCAAGTCTTTTTCAAATGACTTCTTGTTATCCAATTCTGGCAGCTTGACCACCTGAACTTCATTCCCTCTTATCGCTGCTTTTTGGGCATTGAGTTTAGCCACAATTTGTTGATCAAAGTCGTCGGGAGGCAGCACCGTAATGCCGTCTTTTGCCCCTAACCAGGCGAGATTGAAATGATTGACACAGCGCTGAATGTCCGCTGTCGCGGACAGTGCGAATACAAGATTCTTTTCCGCCAGCGTCGCCATGAATTTCTCAGGCGTGGTGTAGATCGCATAGTTCCGTAGTTCAACCTCTTCCGGGTCAGTCGGGTTTGACATATAGTGGATGTCATACATGCTGTAGCCCGAGTCCAAAAGCGCGCCCAGCCGCGTCGGTTGCGCGGGACGACGACGCGGGAATTGGGAGACTTGAGCGATTTGGGTCGGAAACGTGGTGTTGCGATAGCAATCCAGAATTAGCCCACGATGGGTCGCCGGGTCTTCGGTTTCCAACTCCTTCAACAAGGTCAGAATTCGTTCGCTGACCGCTGAAACCGGCGTAAACAATCGGCGTGCGCTAAATGCGGGTTGTGAACAGGCATTACGATCAAAAACAATGTCAAAAGCGCGTTCCATCTGGCAGAGATATAAAGGCTTGGAACTTACGGTATGGCTGGTGCGAAAAATAACCGCGTCGCGTGGATCCTGGGTGCTGATGAACTGGTTAATTTCTGGGTAGCGGATACCGGCTGCATGGAGCGCCTCAATCTCCTCCATAATTTCGTCAATTCGACGCCGAATGTTGCTCGACGCGGAAGCAGGATAGGTCTCTAGCTGTAACTTATGCCGCTGCATTTCCCGATAGAAGAATTCCACAAACCGAAATGGGTCATCAATCTGCGGTGAATGGACGATGAGATTGATGAGATCATTTTCTAAGAAGTCGAATTCATCGGCAAAGATGACGTAGTTTTTGAGCTGCGTGCCTGTTAGTGTTTTTTCTCCATTGAAGAACCCGTAAAACAGCTTCTGGAGGGAAACCAGCAGCAACCGGGCCTTTGGACGACGTTGAAAAGCGATAAATGGGAACAGGGATTGCACCACCACATGATCCAGCAACCGTTTGTAATCGCGGGGTGATTTTTCTTTCGCCGTAAGAATTACGGCACGGAAGTCTTTTAATACAGCGCGGGCGTAGTCGTCGGCAGTTTCCTCCTGCCAGCGGGGAAGAAAGCCCGCTGCTGCTGAACGAAAAATCTCATCCAATGTCCGGCACAACTGGCGTAGCTTCGCCAGATCAACTCGTTCCGCATGGGCATCAAAAATTGAACTGCTAATGAGGTCATTGAAAGCGTCTTGGTATTGAGCAAGTGTGAGTCTGACGACTTCAAAATCGCGCGGTAACACGATAACAGCTTCGGAATCCATCGCATTCGCCATTTGTTCCAGCAATTGGAGCCGGTTGGCAACATAGATACCTTTGCGTTCTGGTGGGAGTGCTTTCATAACGACATCAGGAATATTGCTGGTTTTCCCCAGTCCTGTGCCACCGCCAACCAGTTTCAAGCCATTCGCATATTCAGAGATGGTACGCGCATAATAATCGAAGTAACTGCTCATTGCACATCAACACTTTCTGCTGAACTCATAGGCGAAATTTTATTGCAGGCTGTGGTAGACAAACTGTTTGCCCTGAGTATCACGGATTTCGATACGACGGGCTAACCCCAGATCCGCCAACGTTTTCAAGCGCGTGCTAGCGGCATTCAGATTCAACTTTAAGACATCCGCCAGGTCACGGGCGGTCAACGTTTTATGTTTTGAGAGTAACTCAAACGATTGCAAAACATGATCTTCAAATTTACCGATCAGTGCTATCTCATCGTCCTTGATAAAGATCGGCAGGACGCAATTTCGTAAACGTTCCCGCTCAGGTGACTCTCGATCCGCACGAGTTTCTAATGCCATTTTCAAATTCTCGATACAGGTTTCGTTGGCATCTACCAGTATAATCGCACCAAAGGTAACATCTTTTCGCGCACGCTGCGCTGCCAGCGTGCCAAACACTTCATCGGCAAACGAGGCATCCATCACCTCGACACCGGCGAATGACAATACGGTCACTGCGTCCGTGTCTGGTTCGCGCAGGCGTGTCTGTAATTGTTCCCAGAAACGCTTCCCCGCCAGCCGAGTAGCCAGCAAGGATGGGAAAGATGTGATTTCACGGGCAATATCCGCAAGACGTAAGACGATCACAATCACCTTTTCAGCAACTTTAGCTGAAAGGCAGTATATATCGATTTTAAGGCATTGGCAAGAGGTAATTCCAATCGCCTTTTTCATGCCGTCCCCAGATTGTAATGAACACCTGTGTACCAGGGATACGGGTCAGATCATCCCATTGATAAACCTTGCCCTCATTAATTTGCAGCATGGCGGTATCTGAACGGATGGTCAGCGTTCCCCCGCCATTACGAACCAGATGTTGTACTTGATACAGTCCTAATCCGTTGCCGATTTCACGGGAGGTGATCCCTGACTCCAGCGACTTTTTGAGATAATCCGAGGATTGCCCAACCTGCGGATATTTCCTGCGTAAAGAGTCTGGAATCCCTCGACCCGTATCGCCAACAGCAATGTGGACACGTCGCCCGTTGCCTGCTTTATATATTTGCATCAAGGCATAACCTTGACTGCCACTGTGGGTAACGTTTTGCGTAACCTCACTCAAGAGGGTACAGGCTGCCCCCATTCGTTCAGCGGTGACACGCCCCAGTAGCAAATCTTGAGCGATAGCCAGGATGTGAGGTACGTCGTTTAAGTTGTTTTGTTCAAGTTCATTGGAAAGGGTTCTGACTTCCATAAGATTGCCACTGGAACCGCGTGACCATAAATCTGAAGGGGGTGCTGGTGCAGTGAGGCAATCCGCAAAGACGGATAAGACATCCATACGTTCGAGATATCGAAGTGTGTCTTCATTTCCCAATCGCCATTCAACTGCATGACCCGTCATCCTGTACCATAGCCTTGAGGCACACAATAGTGACAGAAGTGCTTCGGGTGGAAAAAAGCTGAGATTAGATAATTCGAATATCGCACCTCGAACATTGCCTTGCATCAGTTGAGGGATGAAGGAGTCGTAAAAGTTCTCCAGGTCTTGAAATCCGTTGAGGCGAGGAAATACAAATTTATTCATCCAAGGCAGACTTCACTACATTAAACTATGCACATTGGAACAGATTATATACCACTCTCCAACCTCCAATATACTGTTGTTCTGTGATTCACGGCTCAAACTCGTCAGTAAATACAGAAGCGGCACTTTCGCGCCGCTCCTGTTGGTCTTACATTAGCTCACGTTAGAACGGAATATCTTCCCCGTTCGCCGGTTCGTCACTCTCCAGCCGGTCCAGCAGCACCAGCCGGTTCGCATCCAAATCCAGACTTGCCTGCGGTGCGCCGCTCTTGTGAGTTCCAATATAACTTGAGACGAGACCGAACCATTTCACTCGAAGAGAGGGCTACTACTCAACGGACGACCGTGAGAATAATCCAGCG
>Ga0105044_10002492_pt1 | contig 25129 bp, 28 predicted proteins | sample MAT01_FD_78092 | JGI IMG/M metagenome (GOLD analysis project Ga0105044, IMG submission 78092) | Freshwater microbial communities from Lake Fryxell liftoff mats and glacier meltwater in Antarctica - MAT-01 | ecosystem: Environmental > Aquatic > Freshwater > Ice > Liftoff microbial mat | place... | reverse complement strand
GACCAGCTTGCCGGGGGTGAGTTTGCGGTGGGGCATGGCAATCTTGGCTTTCATACACATAGACTGTCGCTATTATTCCTTCATTTCCTATACCCCGCCCGCCCTGAGCTTTGCGCCCTGGAGCTTTTTTAGCCTTGGAGCTTGTCGAAGGACGGGCGGAATGCGAAGCTGGGGAAACGTTTTACCGCCCAGTCGCCTTGTCCTGCGCCGCAAAAATCTGCGTGCAACCGATCCGCGCCAGCCGCAGCAACCGCAGCAGCGCTTCTTCGTCATAGGTCGCCCCTTCGGCCGTGGCCTGCACTTCGACGATCTGGCCGCTGCCAGTCAGGACGAAATTGCCATCGGCTTCGGCATTGCTGTCCTCGTCATAATCAAGGTCGAGCACTGGCGTGCCCTGAAAAATCCCGCACGAAATCGCTGCGACCTTGTCGCTGATCGGATCCTCGGCAATCGCCCCGCTCGCCATCAGCTTGTCGACCGCCAGGCGTAGCGCCGTCCAGGCGCCCGAAATCGCGGCGGTACGCGTGCCGCCGTCGGCCTGAATAACGTCGCAATCGAGCGTGATCTGGCGCTCACCCAGCTTCTTCATATCGACGACTGCGCGCAAAGACCGACCAATAAGCCGCTGAATCTCTTGGGTCCGGCCCGATTGCTTGCCTTTCGCCGCCTCGCGGTTGCCGCGCGTATGGGTGGCGCGGGGAAGCATGCCATATTCAGCCGTCACCCAGCCCTGCCCTTTGCCGCGCAAGAACGGCGGAACCCGTTCCTCGACGCTGGCGGTCACCAGCACCTTGGTGTTGCCGAACGACACCAGCACGCTGCCCTCGGCATGGATGGTAAAGCCGGTTTCAAGGGCAACGGGACGCATCTGATCTGGCGCGCGGCCGGATGGGCGCATGGGCATATCTCCTGTGGTTGAAGCCGCAGCGCTTAGCGGGGATGCGGCGGGGGCGCAATCGCTCTAGCGGCAGAAGCCCCCGCACCCAGCTCCGCCCAGGCAGTAAACTGCCAAGGCTTCACATCCCTCTCTCCGGCGGGAAGAGGGAGGTGAAGGCTTGCGAAACTTGTTCGCTAGTCGCAGCGGGCGGAGGGCTCCCCGGCTCTGGCATCGCACTCACCCTTGCCCTCCCCCGCCCTGCCCCCTAAATCCAGCGCATGACCGGCGCCCCCATCACCGAACTCACCACCCGCGCCCGCGACGTATTCCGGCTGGTGGTTGAGGCTTATCTGGAAAATGGCCAGCCGGTCGGCTCGCGCACCCTGTCGCAAATCGCTGCGCTCAACCTGTCGCCGGCATCGATCCGCAACGTGATGCAGGATCTGGAGGAAGTGGGCCTGCTCGCCAGCCCGCACACCAGCGCAGGCCGCCTGCCAACCGAAACCGGCCTCAGGCTGTTTGTCGATGGCATGATGCAGGTCGCCGAAACCAGCGCCATCGACCGCGCCCAGATTGAAGCCAGCATCGCCGAAAGCGGGCCCATCGAAACGGCATTGGCCCAGGCCACGGCGGCGCTATCGGGCCTGTCGGCCTGCGCTGGCCTGGTGCTGGTACCCAAGGCCGAACGCGTGCTGAAACAGCTCGCTTTTGTGCCGCTGTCCGCCGAACAGGCGCTGGTCGTGCTGGTCGCGCGCGACGGCGCGGTAGAAAACCGCGTCATCGCCCTGCCACCCGGCTTAAACCCCGCCGCGCTGGTCGAAGCAGGGAATTTTATCACCGCCACCATGTCCGGCCTCACTCTGGCCGACGCCCTCGCCCACGTACACCGTGAACTGGCGGATGAACGCATCGTCATCGACCGTGCGGCGCAGGATCTGGTTACGCGCGGCCTGGCCATCTGGTCGTCCGATGGCGCTGACCGCCCCGTGTTGATCGTGCGCGGGCAGGCCAATCTGCTCGATGACGGCGCGGTGGGCGACCTTGATCGAGTTCGTCAGCTGCTCGACGAACTCGAAAGCAAACAGGAAATTGCGGCCCTGCTCGACAGCGCGCGCGCCGGGTCCGCGACGCGGATTTTTATCGGATCAGAGAATAAACTCTTTTCGCTGTCGGGATCATCGGTCATAGCCGCGCCTTATCACAGCAGCGACGGGCGCATGGTCGGCGTTGTGGGGGTTATCGGCCCCACGCGCTTGAACTATGCGCGCATCGTTCCCATGGTAGATTTTACCGCCCAAACCCTGTCACGATTGATGCGATAAAAAATGAGCAATGAACCCGAAATCGACACCCCCGAAATGGAATCTGCGCCCGAAGAGGATGTTTTTGCTACGCTGAACGATCAGATCGCGGCGCTGCAACAGGACATATTATATGCGCAGGCCGAAACGCAAAATGTTCGCCGCCGTGCCGAAAAGGAAGTGGCCGACGCGCATGTCTATGCCGTCACCAAGTTCGCGCGCGATATCCTGTCGATCGGCGACAACCTGACCCGCGCCCTTGCCGCCATCCCGGCCACCGCGCGCGGGGATGACGGGATGAAGGGCCTGATCGCAGGACTAGAGGCCACCGAACGCGAACTGATGGCGGTGTTCGAACGCCACGGCATCACCCGCATCGCCGCCGTCGGCCTGCCACTGGACCCGAATCAGCATCAGGCGATGGTCGAAATCCCCAGCGCCGACGCCGAACCCGGCACGATCGTGATGGAAATGCAGCCGGGCTATATGCTCAAGGACAGGTTGCTGCGCGCCGCGATGGTGGGGGTTGCAAAGGCGGAGGAGTAGCTAGCTGCCCTCTCCCAAAAGGAGAGGGAAAACTAAGCCGTTTTCCGCACTTTCATCAGCTTTTTCAGCACCATATCGCGCTTTAACCGCGACAGATGGTCGATGAACAAGATACCCTCGAGATGGTCATGCTCGTGCTGGATGCAGGTCGCCATCAGCCCGGTCATGCGTTCGCGGTGGGCCTTGCCATATTCGTCCTGCCAGTCGACCGTCACCTCGGCCGGGCGGGTGACGTCGGCATATTGTTCGGGAACCGACAGGCACCCCTCCTGATACACGCTATGCTCTTCGCTTTCCTCGGAAAACTCCGGGTTGATGAAGATGCGGGGGATACGGATGACGCGCTTGCCCTGTTCATCCTCCGGATCCGGCTCCTGCAAATCGATGGTCAGCAGCCGCAGCGGTGCACCCACTTGAATCGCGGCGAGCCCAATGCCGGGCGCGTGATACATCGTCTCGAACATGTCGGCGATCAGCGTGCGCAGATCGTCGTCAAATGTCTCGACGGGCTTGGAGATCTGCCGCAACCGCGGATCGGGCGTCTCAATGATAGGAAGAATGGCCATAAACGGTCAGGTATGTGCGGGAGGGCGTCGGGTCAAGGGGCACCGCCCCCTCTCCCATCCGGGAGAGGGGGTCAAAGGGCAGCCCGCTAACCCCAATGAGATGTTCAGAAACAAGCCAGCTTTCGTCATTCAAAACTTTATCGAACCAACGCGTGCCCTAGCGAAACAATTTGCCAGGTGTTGCTCGTTTCACCCCACCGGCCGCCGTGCCCGCAATGCCTGTGCCAGCGTCCCTTCGTCGAGGTAATCCAGCTCTCCCCCCACGGGCAAACCATGCGCCAACTGGGTCAATCGCACCGGCAGTCCCTCCAGCCGTTCGGCAAGGTAGTGCGCCGTCGTCTGCCCCTCCAGCGTGGCGTTCATGGCCAGCACGACCTCGTCAATCCCGCCGGCCGCGACGCGCGCGACGAGCGTATCGATGGTCAAATCCTGCGGCCGCACGCCCTCCAGCGCCGACAGCCGCCCGCCGAGCACATGATATTTGCCCGGAAACAGCCGCGACCGGTCAAGTGCCCACAGATCGGACACTTCCTCGACCACACACAGGCTCCGCAGGTCGCGGCGGTGGTCGGTGCAGATGGTGCACGGGTCGCGCGTGTCGATATTACCGCACGTCGTACATGTCACCAACCGCTCCGCGACCCCCTGCATCGCGGCGAGCAGCGGGGTAAAAACGCTCTCGCGCCGCTTCATCAGATGCAGCACCGCCCGCCGCGCCGAGCGCGGGCCAAGTCCGGGAAGCCGGGAAAGCTGCTGGACCAGGGTTTCTATGTCTTGCGATGCCATCCCAGATGCTCTTAAGCGGCAGGCACAAAATGACAATGCGCATCATCTTCATGGGCACGCCGCCCTTTGCGGTGCCGACGCTTGCCGCACTGGTTGCGGCAGGTCACGATATTGCCGCTGTCTATACCCAGCCGCCCCGCCCGGCGCAGCGCGGCAAGCGCGTGCAGCAAAGTGCGGTGCACGATTGGGCCGACGCGAACGACCTGCCTGTGCGGACACCTGCCAGCCTGCGCAAGGCTGAAGCGCAGGAAGAATTTGCCGCGCTGAGCGCCGATGTCGCGGTCGTCGCCGCCTATGGCCTGATCCTGCCGCAGGCGGTGCTTGATACACCTACCCACGGTGCGCTTAATGTCCATGGTTCGATTCTGCCGCGCTGGCGCGGCGCAGCCCCGGTACAGCGCGCGATCCTGGCGGGCGACACAGAAACCGGCGTGACGATCATGCAGATGGACGCAGGTCTTGACACCGGCGGAATGCGATTGATCGGGCGGACCCCGGTTGCGGGCAAAACGACGGGAGAGTTGACGGACGAACTGGCGGAAATGGGGGCAAAATTGATGGTGCAGGTGCTGGGTGACTTCGCCGCCTACCCTGCCCTCCCACAACCGGACACAGGCGCACTTTATGCCCCCAAAATCGACAAGAGCGAGGCGCAGCTCGATTTCTACCTCAGCGCCGTGCAGGTCGAACGCGCCATCCGTGCCTTCAACCCCGCACCCGGCGCGTGGTTTGAACTGGACGGCGAACGCTACAAGCTGCTCGCTGCCGAAGTCGTAGCGCCGGCTGACGTGCCCGCAGGGATGCCGCCAGGGGTAACGCTGGACGATGCGCTGACCATCGCGTGCAATCCGGGTGCCGTCACAGCGACCCATATCCAACGCGCCGGAAAGCCCGCGATGAGCGCGCGCGAATTGCTACGCGGTCGGCCAATCAAGGCAGGAATGCGGATAGTTTGAAACCAATGACTCGCTTTGCCCTTACCCTCGAATATGATGGCCGCCCCTATATGGGCTGGCAGCGCCAAGCGCATGGGCCCAGCGTGCAGCAGGTGGTCGAGGAGGCGCTTGCGCGCATAACGGGTGAGCCGGCACTGGTCTACAGCGCGGGGCGAACCGATGCGGGCGTCCACGCCATCGCGATGCGCGCGCATGTCGATGTTGCCAAACCGCTGACCCCATTCCGGCTGATGGAGGCGCTCAATGCCCAGCTCCGGCCTGCCCCCGTCGCGGTGGTGGCGTGCGCGCCCGTCAGTGATGATTGGCATGCGCGCTTTTCCTGCATCGGCCGCGCCTATGAATATCGCATCGTCAACCGCCGCGCGCCGCTGACCTGGGACAAGGGGCTATCGTGGCAGGTTGCCAAAACGTTGGACACAGATGCGATGCACACAGCGGCACAAGTGCTGGTTGGAAACCATGACTTCACCACTTTCCGCTCGGCGCATTGTCAGGCGAACAGTCCGATCAAGACATTGGACCAGCTCGACGTGACGCGTGACGGCGACGAGGTGATCGTTACGGCGGCGGCGCGCAGTTTCCTTCATCATCAGGTGCGGTCGATGGTTGGCTGCCTGGCGCTGGTGGGCCTGGGACGATGGTCAGCCGACGACCTTGCCGACGCACGCGATGCTGCGGACCGTGGAGAACTGGGGCTGAATGCACCGCCCGATGGGCTGTATTTTGTGCGCGCGCGTTACGCCTGAGCGTCATTGCGAGCCGAAGGTGGAGCAATCCAGAGCGGCCTTACGCTGCTCTGGATTGCTTCGCCGCTTTGCGCCTCGCAATGACGAAAGGGAATTATACCACTTTTTCCACATAATATAGTGGGGCGTGCTTGTTCAAAATCTCAAGCAACTTGCCCAAAGCGGTCTTTTCATCCGTTTCCTCCATCGCGCCAAGTTCGCGCGCCAGGCGGCTGGACGCGGCTTCGAAGATCTGGCGTTCGGAATAGCTTTGCTCAGGCTGGTCATCGGCACGGAACAGGTCGCGGGTCACCTCGGCAATCGACACCAGGTCGCCCGAATTGATCTTGGCTTCATATTCCTGGGCGCGGCGTGACCACATGGTGCGCTTTACCCTGGGTTTGGTGGTCAGAACCTGTAATGCTTCCCGCAGCGTCTTGTCCGACGACAGCTTGCGCATGCCGACGCCTTCGGCCTTGTTGGTTGGCACCCGCAGCGTCATTTTTTCTTTTTCAAAACGCAGCACATAAAGTTCAAGCTGCATCCCGGCGATTTCGGATTTTTGCAACTCGATAACCCTGCCTACCCCATGCTTGGGATAAACCACATAGTCACCGACATCGAACAGAAAATTGGCGGACATCCGCAATCCTTTCGGTTGGCTGGCGATCATGACCCATCTTGCACAAATGCTCTCCAGACCCGCTAAGGGTTGGGGGCATGCTGGCAAACAACAAAGGATCAGGATAGCAAGCGAAGAGGCTCCAAAGCGTTCGGATCAGATGTGTCGCGACCGGATATGGTCAAACGGCAGTTTTAATCCTAGCGTTGCGAAGGGTATAACAGATTCGCAACGAAAATGCCACCCCCGCAGGGGAAGCCCGGTTTTCCTACATATTGAACGGGATGCGGGCATGCTTGACCAACTGTGAATGTCCGGACAAGTTATCCGATATCGCATATAAAAAAGGGGGTTTGCGGAATGCAAGGGCAATGCTGGTGGATTACCGGTGCGTCATCGGGGATTGGCGCAGCGCTTGCTCGCACGTTCGCAGCAGAGGGCGCGCGCCTGATCCTGTCGGGACGCAATCTTGCCGCGCTGGAGGCGGTGGCAGCGGACTGCGGACCAGAATCCTCATGCGTGCTGATCCTGCCGTTCGAGGCGACGGACAGCAACGCCCTGCCCGCGCTGGTCGAACAGGCGTGGGATTGGGCAGGCCGCGTTGACGGCATCGTCAACAACGCCGGCATTTCTCAGCGCAGCCTGGCCGTCGACACCGACCTGTCGGTTTATGAAACCATCATTGCGGTCGATCTGCTCGCCCCCATTGCTTTTGCACAAGCGAACCTGCCCCGCATGCTCAGCGCCGGTGGCGGGCATGTCGTTGCGATTTCGAGCGTGGCGGGCCTTGCTGGCGTCCCGCTGCGTACTGCTTACTGTGCGGCCAAACATGGCGTAGTCGGCTATCATGATGCGTTGCGGGCGGAAAATGAACATCTTGGCCTCAAAGTGTTGGTCGTCTGCCCCGGATCGGTTGCGACCAACGTAAGCCGCAACGCCCTGACTGCCGACGGCAGCGTGCGCGGGGTCAGCGACGCCGTCATCGACAACGGCATCCGGCCAGAGGAAGCCGCCCGCCAGATGGTCGCCGCGGTCAGGGCGGGCACCCGCGAGCTGATCATCGCCGAAGGCATGGAGGCGCAAATCCCCGCCCTGCGCCGCGCCGATCCCGACGCGCTGTTCGACCGGATGAGCGCAATGGTCCAAGCGGGTTATGTAGTGAAGATGGGGGCGGATGCGCAATCCTGAAACAATATCATTGCGAGCGAAGCGCGGCAAACTGCAGCTTTGAACCTAGGGAAAGGTCTCTGGCTGGAGATTGCTGCGCCGCGATCCTCCTCACAATGACAGCCGTTATTTCAGCTCCGCTGTGATCATGACCGGCGGTTCCTTATCAGCATCGCTGGCAATATAAGCCGGGTTGAACCGGCGTAGCCAGGCTTCTGTCTCTGTCAGCCATTCGATATGCACATCCTCGTAAGGCAGATTGTGCGTCCCCTTGGGCTGTTCGACGTAACGGAAATCGACGCCTTCCTTTTTGCCCGACCCCTTCAGCCGCGACACCAGCGTGCGCGATTGTTCAATCGGAATACGCGCATCGCGCAAGCCTGCGACGATCAGGATCGGGGACCATGGGCCATCGGTGTTCCGCGCCGAACTAATTTCTGTCAGGTTGTCGCTGGTCGCCTGAAAGCTCGCACCAAATGAGCCAAAGGTATTGGTATCAAAAGACTTCATCATCGGGAAATCGTAAACACCGGCCCCTGCAATAGCGCATTTCCACACATCGGCATCGCGCTGCGCGCCGCGCGCGGTGGCATAACCGCCATAGGACCAACCCATAATGCAGGCCCGGTTCTTGTCGATTAAGCCAGTGCCGGCAAAATGTGTGACCGCGTCGTTCAGATCGTCTTGCATCCGCTTGCCATAGCCATCGGGCTTGCGTCCCTCCTTGACGAATTCCTTACCGTAACCGCCAGAACCGCGATAATTGGGCTGAATAACCACATAGCCGAGTTCTGCGACGGCCTGATGCCATGGGAAAAAGCCGAACTCTTCCTGATCGCGGATACCGAATGGCCCGCCGTGCGGCATAACGACCACGGGCAGGTTGCGGCGATCCTTGCGATGCCGCGGATAGGTTACGACGGCCGGAATTTCCATACCGTCTGACGCCTTGTAACGGATCGTTTCCGTCGGGTTCATCTCCGCATCCTTCAGGATGGGATGAATCCAGCCGAGCAGGTTCATCTTGCCGGTAGCAACATCATAAAGAAAATAGCCGCCGGGTTCGTGCGGTTCGCCAATCTGCATAATCAGCTTGTTATAATTATAGTCAGCGGAAATAAATGTGGCATTATCTTTACCAAAATCTTCGTCGAAAAATGCTTGTATTTGCGCCAGTTTTGGATCGAACCACTTGATGCGCTCTTTGTTGTCGACATAGGCAACGCCCATCAATCCAGTGCGTGCACGGTTCGGGATCAGTCCCCCCTCCAGCACATCGTGGCCGGGCACTTCAAATACGGGCGCCGCTGACAATTCCATCGTCTGCATGTTGATGCGATAAACTTTGCGGAACCCGCTCTTGTTACTTGTAGCCAGTGCGATGTCCGCTTGGCGCAGGAAAATTTCCGGCGTGATATTTGACGACGTAAAAGTCGGGTCCTTTTCATTTGTAAGCGTTTTCAGTACTCCGTCAGGGCCTGACCGGTACATCAGCCGTTCTTTGCCATTTTCGGTCGAACCCGTACTGGCACGCACAGTATTGGTGCCATCGACAATCCAGCTGTCGGCAAAAACATTGGGGCGCTGGACAATTGAGAACTTGCCGGTGCGCACATCGACATCGACGAGTTCCGGACCAGGTGAGAAGGCAAAATCTTTGAGCGTTGAGCGCGAAAGCAGGAAGCGTTCCTTGTCGTGATCGACACTGACGATGGTCCCAGCGCCGCCACCTGCGCCATCCCAGGCAATCGGTGTCAGCTTTTTCGTTTCAAGATCGTAAGCCACCAGACGGGTCACATCGCCGCGCTGGCCACCTATAATTTCGCGCGAAGCCAGTGTGAAGACGATGGTACGGTTGCCGATCCAGCGCCAGCCGCCGATAGTGCGGTCACCCGCCTCTCGAAACTCTTCGGCCTTGGCAAAAAAACTTGGCTTGTCGCCGGGATTGGCCAAATCAATCCAGCCAAGATTATCTACGCCGTTGGCGCTCATCATTACCGCAATTTTGGTACCGTCAGGTGAAAGGTTCGGGCCGCGCATGTAGGGGCGCTTGCCAAAGACTGCGGTGTCAGCCCGCCCGTTTTGCGCGGTGACGACAATCTCGCTCTTTTGCTGCGCCATCGCTGCACCCGGTACGACAGCGGTCGTTACCAGCAAGGCTGCGACCATCATCTTTTTCAGCATCGTCAACTCCAAAAATCTTGTGGCTCGGCACACGCACGGCGGCGAACCTGTTTCCCCGGTAGAACGCACGATAGCATCCTTGACGGTCAGTCTATGAAGCGTGCTCACCCAACGCAAGACGCGATAGTGTCATCTGCAACGAAAAACCCCGCCGGATCGCTCCGGCGGGGTGATCGGTTCGGCCCACGGGCAGAAGCGGTTACTGCGCCAGTGCTGCAAGCAGCAGTATGGCGACGATATTGGTAATCTTGATCATCGGATTGACGGCCGGGCCAGCGGTGTCCTTGTAAGGATCACCGACGGTGTCGCCCGTCACTGCGGCCTTGTGGGCTTCGCTGCCCTTGCCGCCGTGATGGCCGTCTTCGATATATTTTTTGGCATTGTCCCAAGCGCCGCCGCCCGAGGTCATCGAGATGGCAACGAACAGCCCACTGACGATGACGCCAAGGAGCAGCGCGCCCAATGCTTCAAACGCCGCGACCGGGCCAGCGACGGCACGGATGACGAAGAACACGACGATCGGCGCCAGCACCGGCAGCAACGACGGAATGATCATTTCCTTGATCGCAGCCTTGGTCACCAGATCGACAGTGCGGGCATAATCAGGCTTTGATTCATACGTCATGATGCCGGGATTGTTCTTGAACTGGTCGCGAACATCCTTGACCACTTCGCCCGCCGCGCGGCCAACCGCCGTCATGCCCATCGCCCCGAACAAATAGGGCAACAGCGCGCCAAGCAACAGCCCGACGATGACATAAGGCGACGACAGCGAGAAGGTCAGCGGCTCGGTCAGCCCCAGCTTGTCGGAGTAGGCCGTGATGTCGGCGGTGTAGGTGCCAAACAGCACCAGCGCCGCCAGACCCGCAGAACCAATGGCATAGCCCTTGGTCACCGCCTTGGTGGTGTTGCCCACGGCATCAAGCGCATCGGTCTTGACCCGGACGCTGTCTTCCATGCCCGCCATTTCGGCGATGCCGCCGGCATTGTCGGTCACCGGACCATAGGCATCAAGCGCCACCACCATCCCGGCAATCGCCAGCATTGCGGTCGCGGCGAAAGCGATGCCGATCAGCCCTGCCAGTTGATAGGCAATGATGATGCCCGCACAGATAACCAACGTCGGCAATGCGGTCGCTTCCAGGCTGATCGCCAGACCCTGAATGACGTTGGTGCCGTGGCCTGTTTCCGATGCCTTGGCGATGCTACGCACCGGGCGGTAACTGGTGCTCGTATAATATTCGGTGATCCACACCAGCACGCCGGTGATGATCAGGCCAAGCAGTGAGCAATAAAACAGCGTCCGGCCGGTGAATTCAAAAACCGTCCCCATGCTAGAGTAGCTCAAGGATGCTTCCATGCCGCCAAGCGCATAGTCGATGGCGAACCAGATCGCCGGAACCGAACTGACTGCGGTGACCAGAAAGCCCTTGTACATCGCGCCCATGATGTTCGTACCGCCGCCCAGACGCACAAAATATGTGCCCAGGATCGACGTCACAATGCACACGCCGCCAATGAGCAGCGGCAGGGCCATCAGGTTGAGGAGCATGTCGCCAGCATTGGTGACGAGCAGCGCGGTCAGCACCATCGTCGCGCCAACCGTAACAACATAGGTTTCGAACAGATCGGCGGCCATGCCAGCACAGTCACCGACGTTATCCCCGACGTTGTCGGCAATCACGGCGGGGTTGCGTGGATCATCCTCGGGGATGCCCGCTTCGACCTTGCCGACCAGATCGGCGCCGACGTCAGCGGCCTTGGTAAAGATACCGCCACCCAGACGCGCAAAGATAGAAATCAGCGACGCGCCGAACGCGAGGCCGACAATACCGTCGATAACGACACGGTCATTGGGAGCAAGGCCAGATGGCCCAATCAAATACCAGAAGAACCCGGCAATCGCGATCAGCGCGAGGCCCGCCACCAGCATCCCGGTGATCGCCCCGGCGCGGAACGCCATGGTCAGACCACCCTGCAGGCTGCCGCGCGCGGCCTCCGCTGTACGGACGTTGGCGCGGACCGAAATGTTCATCCCGATATAACCGGCCACGCCCGACAGGACGGCACCGATCAGGAAACCCACGGCGGGAATGAGGCCCAGGAAAACGCCGACAAGCAGCATAACGACAACACCGACGATGGCGATGGTGCGGTATTGGCGGCCCAGATAGGCTTTGGCGCCTTCCTGAATGGCAGCAGCGATTTCCTGCATTTTGTCGTTACCGGCCGGGGCGCTGAGCACCTGACGGCTGGTGACGATCCCATAGAGCACGGCGATCAGGCCGCACGCTATCGCGATCAGAACCAGATTCATTGAAATTCATCCTTCCCCTTGGACGAGGCGCGCCGCACGGCTGGAACCAGCCGGTCACCCGCCGGTCTTGCCACCGGCCACAGCAACCCATGTCACAGGACACGCCCCAAATTGGTGGCGCGCTTATGGTGGCAAAATTTCTTCAGGGCAACCCCACTTTTTGGCGGTTTTCAAGCCTCAATCACGCACTGTCGCTGTGCAGATACCCTAATCGCGGGGGCAATCGCACCGTCACCCCGGCGTGCGTCAGCCCAAGCCCGTGTCCTGCCGCACATGTCCCGACGCGCGTAACGACCGCCCCGTGCCGCAATGCCGCCGCCGCAACGGCCTTGGCACGGCCCGGCGACGCCGCAAACAGCAACTGATAATCATCGCCCATGGTCGCCGCTGCAAGCCGATCCTCGACCTCGTCGCCGCGCACCATCCGCCACGCGTCTGACAGCGGCACGGCGTCCATCGCCAGCGTGATCGCCAGCCCGCTTGCCGCTGCGATCCGCTGCGCGTCGATCAACAGTCCGTCGGACACATCGGTCATCGCACTGACCAACGGGGCCAGATCGTGCCCCAGCGCCAGATTAGGCTGCGGGTGCGAATAGGCATGGGCCAGACTGCCCAGCCCACCGCCAAGCTTGCCCTGGCGCATCAAAAGCCCCAGCCCGGCATCACCTATCGTACCCGTCACCCACACGTCATCTCCAGCCTGCGCCCCGGTACGCGATGGCGCGCCGCCGGGCGGGGCAAGGCCAATGGCCGTCAGCCCCAGCGTGACCGGGCCACCGGCAGGCATCGCCACTGTATCACCGCCAAGCAGCGGAGCACCGAAATGGCGCAGCGCTTCATCCAATCCATCAACGAATGCGGCATTCCAGTCATCCCCGCGTGCCAGCCCCGCACCCATCAGTACGCCCAGCGGCACAGCGCCCATGGCGGCAAGGTCGGACATGTTCACTGCAACCAATTTCCACGCGACGCTGGCGGCAGGATCATCAGACAGGAAATGCACACCCGCGACCAGCATGTCATGGGTCAGCACCAGCGCTTGCCCGCCAATGTCCAGTACAGCGGCATCATCCATCAGCCCGCGTGCGGCGGGGTGGAGCGCAATGGCGCGCAGTCGGGCGATGAAGTCAGGCTCGGTCACCCGCCCGCACTTCGCCGCCAATCGCATCGAGCAGGCCGTTCACAAACCCGGCTTCACGCGCGTCAAAAAATGCTTTGGCCACATCGACATATTCGTTGACCACCGCGCCCTTGGGCACATCGGGCCGCGCGATCAGTTCATAAGTTCCCGCGCGCAGGATCGCCTTCATTGCCTTGTCGAGCCGCTCCAGCGTCCACCCTTCCGCCAACCGAGCGATGATCGCGGCGTCAATCTCCGCGCTGCGCGCCAGCGTGCCCTTTACCACATCGTCAAAGAACGCCTTGTCCGCCTTGGCATATTGGGCGTCTTCAATTTCTGCGCCCAGCCGGTGGTGATGGAATTCGGTCAGCAGCTTGGGCAGCGGCGTCGCGTCCATGTCATGCTGGTAAAGTGCCTGCACGGCGGCAAGCCGGGCAGCGGAGCGGGCTTGGGTCTTCGCCATCAATTCAACCTTTGGGAAACGGACAGCGCATGGGCGGGCAGCCCTTCGGTTTCGGCCAGCGCGACCGCAGCCGGGCCGATCGCGGCCAGCGCCGCTTCGTCAAGCGCCAGAAAACTGGTGCGTTTCATGAAATCCAGCACCGAAAGGCCCGATGCAAAGCGCGCGCGCCGTCCGGTAGGCAGGACATGGTTCGGGCCAGCAACATAATCTCCAATCGCCTCGGGCGTATGGCGCCCCAGAAAAACCGACCCGGCGTGGCGCACCCGCGCAAACAACGCCTCGGCCACGTCTGCATCAACCGCGAGTTGCAGATGTTCGGCGGCCAGCCGGTCACACAGCGGGATGGCTTCGAACAGCGTCGGCACGATGATGATCGCACCAAAATCGCGCCAGCTCGCCTCGGCCACGGCGGCGGTGGATAATGTCGGAATGGTCGCATAAATCCGCGCCGCAACGGCGTGGCCAAAATCGGCATCGTCGGTGAACAGGATCGATTGGCTGGTCGGGTCATGTTCAGCCTGGCTGAGCAGGTCGGCGGCGATGATCTGCGGATCGTTGGCCGCATCCGCAACAACGACAATCTCGCTTGGGCCCGCTACCATGTCGATCCCGACAACGCCGAACAGCTGCCGTTTGGCCTCTGCCACCCAGGCATTGCCGGGGCCGGTGATGACGTCGACCGGCGCGATGTGATCGGTTCCCAGCGCAAGGGCGGCAACCGCCTGCGCCCCGCCAATCCGCCACACCTCGTCCACACGCGCCAGATGCGCAGCGGCCAGCACCAGCGGGTTGACGATGCCGTCGGGCGTCGGCGTGACCATCACCAACCGCTCGACCCCCGCCACTTTCGCGGGAATCGCGTTCATCAGCACGGACGATGGATAGGCCGCCCGCCCGCCGGGGACATAAATGCCAGCGGCATCGACCGCGCGCCAGCGGCTACCCAGGCGGGCACCAATGCTGTCGACGGTTTCGCTGTCCCCCGGCTTTTGCTTGATGTGAAAGGCAGCGATGCGATCCGCCGCCAGATCAAGCGCCTGGCGCAATCGGTCATCCAAAGCGGCATAGGCAGCCGCGCAGTCGGCCGTTCCGATGCGCCAGCCAGTCGCTTCCAGATCGACCCGGTCGAACCGTTCGGTCAGTTCGGCCACTGCCACATCGCCGCGTGCACGAACATCGGCTATGATCGCGGTGACCGCCTGCGACACATCGGCATCGCTTTCCCGCCGGGCACCGACCAGCACATCGAACTGGTCAGCAAAATCAGGATCAGAGGCGTCAAGCCACTGCGGCATGGTTCTGTCCCACGGCGGTGCGAAAGGCATCGACAATTGGCGGCACATCATCGGGCCGCAGCTTAAACGCGGCACGGTTGACAATCAGCCGCGCCGATACCCGCGCCATCACGGCCAATTCCTCAAGGCCATTTTCGCGCAAGGTTGCCCCGGACGACACCAAGTCGACGATATGGCTGGCCAATCCCAGCGACGGCGCAATTTCCATCGCCCCGTTCAATTTTATGCATTCGGCCTGAATCCCGCGCGCCTCGAACCAGCGGCGGGTGCTGGCGGGATATTTGGTTGCGACCCGCACATGGCTTGCCCCCGGCCCTGGCATGCCGATGCCCATGGGCGCAGCGAGCGCCAAACGGCAGTGTCCAATATCAAGGTCAACCGGGGCATAAAGCTCTGAATAAGCAAATTCGTCGATGGCGTCGGACCCGACGATGCCCAGATGCGCCGCACCATGCGCAACGAACGTGGCGACGTCAAAAGCGCGGACGCGGATCAGGCTGATGTGCGGGTGATTGGTCGCAAACACCAGGGCGCGGTTCGCCTTGTCAAAAAAATCGGGCACCGGCACGATGCCTGCCGCGCTGAGCAATGGCAGCGCCTCGTCCAATATCCGTCCCTTGGGGATAGCAAAGATCAACGGTTCGGGCATGATGTGCCGCGACTTAGGGATGTGCGGCGCAAAGGGCAAGGCAATGGACGGCACCGACAACCACGCGATGGGCAATGGGCTGGTTGCGGCGGGCATCGAATTTCAGGCCCGGCACTGCCAGCACCATGGCGCGCCAATTACCGCCAGCATAGTCCGCGCAATGTTGCCGTTGATGACGGGTGCCACCAAAGTTGGCGCACGGGTCGCCAATTGGCTTGGCCTGCCCTTGGAGGACGCCATGCCGCTGCGCTTTGCGGGCGGCCTCCACCACCTTCACCTGACCGGACAGGAACCGCTCCTAGCGCCGCTCTACGCCGGAGCTTTGCCAGAACAAGCTGCGGTCGACGCACTCATCAGCGCCATCGTCGCCGATCACGACGCCGCGCTGCTGCCCTGGTTTGATGGGCCACCTCAGACCAATGAAGCCGGACGGTCTGCCAGCTTCATGGCGGGGCTGCTCTGGTTGGCACAGCGTTTCGGCCCGGATTTTGAAATCAGCGAACTCGGCGCCAGCGCAGGCATTAACACGATGATGGATCGCTATCATTACGACCTTGGCGGGGTTTGTGTTGGACCGAAAAGTTCACCGATGCAGATTTGCCCTGAATGGCGCGGGCCGCCGCCGCCCGCTGGCACTGTTACGATCACCGAAATCGCCGGATGCGATGTCACGCCAATGAACCTTGCCGACCCCGCTGCCGCGTTACGGGTAAAGGCCTATGTGTGGCCCGACGCGCCCGAACGGCTGACGCGTATGGATGCCGCGATAGCGCTGGTGAACGGCTGCGCCCCCGACCTGACAGCCGCCGATGCCGCCGACTGGACTGCGCTGCGGCTGGCGCGTCCTCAGACCAGCGGCGTGACACGGGTAATTCAGCACAGCATCCTATGGCAGTATCTGGGCGATGAACGCCGCACACGCATCACCGCGATGATCGAAGCGGCGGGCGCAAATGCGACGGACGAACGTCCGCTGGCATGGATGATGCTGGAAACCAACCGCGCAACCTTCCTGCACGAACTTTCCGTTCGCTGCTGGCCCGGGGACGACGCGCCAAGGGTGCTGGGCCACGCGCACGCGCATGGCGCGTGGGTGAAATGGATCGGCTAGATGTGGAATCTCAACAGTTAGAGCCGCGCCTGCAATTCACGCATCAGACCCTGCACAGGCGCAGGCGCACGCTTCGCACGCCATTCGCTGTCAAGCCGTTTGACCCGCGCAAACAGGCGTTCGCTGTCGTGGACGATGCGCTGGACTCCCGGAGAAAAACGCGCACAGCTGGCGGTATCAATACCCAGCGCATCACCAAGCTGGGCCGCGCTGTCTTTGTCTGATGCGCCGGGTTCGCCAGCGATAATCGCGCGCTGGTGCAACAGCCAGGCGATGACGTGCATCAGCCGCGTCGTCGTTTTGAGCGATTCGCATGCCATGGCGATCCGCTCAGCCGACGGCGTGCCGTCCAATGTCAGGTCGCGTCCTGCACTAAACGCGGCATAGGCATCGTCCGCAATCACCATCGCCTCGACATACAGGTTTTCCACCTGCGCCCGGAACAGCGGGGGGCGGGCAACAGTCAGATGCGGAAGGCCGATTTCCATAAGACCACCGCGTGCCACAGGGGCCTGCGCCGGTGCAACACCGGTAACCATCTTTGCACTGGCAACGGGATCAGTCGTCAGGCGATAATGTCGGGGATCAACTTGTCTTCCAGCCAGGCAATTTCATCGCGCAGCCGCAATTTACGTTTTTTGAACCGCGCCATCTGAAGCTGATCGGGCACCGCTGTCCCGCCAAGTGCGGCAATTGCATGGTCCAGGTCGCGGTGTTCGATCCGCACTTGTTCCAGCCGCTGAAGGATTTCATCGCGGGTCACGCTGTGTCCTTGCCACGCCATCACTCCGTCCGCAACGTGCGGCGGTTCGTCCGATATAACCAAATATCCTAACGACAATCAGCGTGCTGCATGATTTAGTTGTGCAATGGTTCCGAGTCGAAACGAAGGAGACACGTCGATGGCTTTAGCCCACGCCACCACCCTGAAATTGCGTCACGCCGAACTGGATGCGCGCATCCATGCAGAGGAGCAGCGCCCTGCCCCCGATGGTAATTTGCTGGCGAAACTAAAAAAGCTGAAGCTGCGCGTAAAGGAACAGCTGGTGAAGATGCGCTAAAACCGCGCACCCGTCTGTCAGGATACTAAAGCCTGACAGGATACCAAGCCGAAAAATACCTGCAGCGCCGTCGTCGTTGTGCCGCCGCGGTTAATCGTCGCGCGAGATTCGTTCGTTGCGCTCGTGCCGTTCCTGCGCTTCCAGCGTCATTGTCGCAATCGGCCGCGCTTCAAGCCGGGCTAGGCTGATCGGCTCACCCGTTACGACGCAATAGCCATATTCGCCCTCGTCGATTCGCCGCATCGCTGCATCAATTTTGGAGATGAGCTTGCGCTGGCGATCGCGCGTGCGCAGCTCGATGGCCCAGTCGGTCTCGCTCGACGCCCGGTCGGCAAGGTCAGGCTCGCGCAACGGGCCATCCTGCAAATGGGCAAGTGTCGATTCACTTTCCGACAGGATGGATTTCTTCCACGCCAGCAACAATCCGCGAAAATAAACCTGCTGACGCTCGCTCATGAACTCTTCGGCATCGCTCGGCTGATAATCTGAACGGATGGCGTTGCGCGCTACGGTCAGCGCGTCGTCACCTGGATCGTCATTGGTCGACGGCATTGCGGTGCGACATCCTTTCCACATTTGCATGGATGATTCTGGCATCCATCTCTTTGGGTGCCGCGCCTATAGCGAGCGGATTTCGACCACACAAGGCGGCCGCAGCAAAGAGTATGAATTGAACAGCCATTGGCAAAGCACGACCGCAACGTCCCGTTTTGGCACAGCGGTCGGCACAAGTGTTGAATTCACCTAATTTTATCGAATTTGGGACAGAAAAACAGGGTTAACGCATTTGCCCTGAGCGCAAAGCTTTGGCCCTGTAAATGTCAGCCCATCAGCGCGCCCGATCAATACCACCGGACATGCCGCCGCTGTGAAGCAACAGGAAGAGAGAAATTATGTCGGTTCGTATGGCCCTTGCAAAACTTTGCGCCTGCACCTGCGGCGGAGCGCTGGTCGGCGGCGGCGCGATGCAAGTCGCCGATGTTCCTGCTGCGGCTCAGGTTTACAAGGCCAAACCCGCCAAGAAATATCGCGCGCGCCACGCTGTCCTTGTGCCGGTCAAGCGTGTGAAGCGCGTAAAACGCGTCATCACCACGACGCGCATCGTCACCCGCGCCGCCGGCGGCGCGACTGTGGTCACCCAGGCCATCCCGCTGCCCCCCATCCCCTACGCGCCTTTTCCGCAGACCGGCTATGACGGCGGCGGCACGGGCAGCGGCGTCGCTGTTCTTGGCGGCGGTTTCGGTGGCGGCTTTGGCGGCGGCTTTATCGGAGGCTTTTTCGGGGGCGGGTCAAGCGGCGGCGGCGGCAGCGTGGTCGTAACCTCGACCAGCACAGGCGGCGTCTCCACCTCAACCTCGGGCGGGTCCACCTCGACCTCGGGCGGGTCTACCTCGACCGGCGGGATCAGCTCCACGACCGGCGGCGTCAGCTCGACCAGCAGCAGCACCTCGGGCGGTGTATCGACTTCAACGGGCGGCATCAGCTCGACAAGTTCAACCGGCGGCGTATCCACATCAACCGGGGGTATCAGTTCGACCAGCTCGACCGGCGGCGTCTCGACCTCGACCGGCGGTGTGAGCAGTTCGACCGGCGGAGTGTCCACATCGACCGGAGGAGTGTCGACCTCCACAGGCGGCGTCAGCACTTCGTCGGGCAACGTCAGCTCGTCTTCATCATCGTCGAGCAGTTCGTCATCCTCATCGTCGAGCAGCAGCTCGTCCTCAAGCTCAGGCGGCGCAACCTCCTCGGGCGCGACCGGCGGCGGTTCATCCTTTGGCGGTTCGTCAACCAGCAGTTCGTCAACTTCTGGCGGCTCAACCGGCAGCAGCGGCGCCACCGGCGGTTCATCGGGGGCCAGCGGCAGCTCGTCATCAAGCAGTTCTTCCTCATCTTCCAGCAGCAGCTCTTCGGGCGGCAGTACCGGGTCTTCCGGGCATCCGACCCCGGTTCCCGCCCCGCCGATGATGTTGTTATTCGGGGCCGCCGCCGCCGCGCTGGTCGCGCGCCGCCGGCTTGCCACCAACAACAACACCACAATCGACCGCGCCGCCGCATAACGCATCCACCGGACGGACGGAGGCAAACTCCGCCGCCAACAAGAAATGGGCCGGTGCCAGTCACCGGCCCATTTTTTGTGCCAGCCCCGCTTGCACCACACTGGCGGGCGCGGCATAGGCCATCGGCATGCATGACATCCGCCTGATCCGCGACAATCCCGCTGCTTTTGATGCTGGTCTCGCTCGCCGTGGGCACGGCGCCATGGCCGAAACACTGGTCGCGGCGGACAGCCTGCTGCGCGGTATTCAGACCGATCTTCAAAACGCCCAGGGCCAACGCAACGCGGTGTCCAAGGGTATTGGCGGCGCCATGGGACGCGGCGACAGCGCCGCCGCCGAAACGATGAAGGCCGAAGTCGCGGCGATCAAGGACCGGATGGCCGCACTGGAAGCTGGCGAGCGCGATGCGCGCGCTGCGCTGCACGACATGCTCGCCGCGCTCCCCAATCTGCCCGCCGGTGATGTGCCCGATGGCCCAGACGAAAGCGCCAATGTTGAACTGGCGCGTTGGGGCACACCGCGAAGTTTCGACTTTGCGCCGCGCGAACATGCCGACATCGGCCCTGCACTGGGAATGGATTTTGCAACCGGCGCGCTATTATCGGGCGCGCGCTTTACCTTCATGCACGGACAAATGGCGCGGCTCAACCGCGCGCTTGGGCAATATATGCTCGATATCCAGACTTCCACCAATGGCTATACCGAATGCGCCACGCCCTATCTGGTACGTGACGAGGCGGTGTTCGGGACGGGGCAGTTGCCGAAATTTTCCGAAGACCTGTTCCAGACAACCGACGGAAGGTGGCTGATCCCCACCGCCGAGGTGTCGCTGACCAACAGCGTACGCGAACAGATACTGGATGCGAAAACGCTGCCCATCCGCCTGACCGCACTAACCCCATGCTTTCGTTCCGAAGCTGGCGCGGCGGGGCGCGACACGCGCGGCCTGATCCGTCAGCATCAGTTTGAAAAAGTCGAGCTGGTCTCGATCACCGCGCCAGACGACAGCGCGGCCGAGCATGACCGCATGGTCGGTGCCGCCGAATCCATCCTGCAGGGCCTGGACCTGCCATATCGCAAACTGTTGCTGTGTACCGGCGACATGGGCGCGACCGCACATAAGACCTATGATCTTGAGGTCTGGTTGCCAGGGCAAAACGCCTATCGCGAGATTTCCAGCTGTTCCAACTGCGGCGATTACCAAGCGCGGCGCATGGACGCCCGCTATCGGCCTGAAGGCGAAAAGGGCACGCGGTTCGTGCATACGCTTAATGGGTCGGGGCTGGCGGTTGGCCGCACCCTGGTCGCCGTCATCGAAAATTATCAGCAAGCCGATGGCAGTGTCACGGTGCCGGACGCGCTGGCGCCCTATATGGGCGGAGTTACGGCGCTTCACCCTTGACCGTGATTGCGAGGCGCAGCCGAGGCAATCTCCAGCCTTCGGCCCTGCGCCACTGCCTGCTGGAGATTGCTTCGCTTCGTTCGCAATGACACAGAATAGAGAACACCATGCGCATCCTCCTCACCAATGACGACGGTTATCACGCCCCCGGCCTTGAAGTGCTGGAACGCATCGCCCGCACCCTGTCCGATGACATCTGGGTCTGCGCTCCGGCCGAAGAACAGTCCGGCGCGGGCCATTCGCTGACCCTGTCGCGCCCCGTGCGCGTCCGCGAACATGGGCCACGCCGCTGGTCGGTGTCAGGCACGCCAACCGATGCCGTCATGATGGCCATCGGCAAACTGATGCCGGGCAAACCCGACCTGATCCTGTCGGGCGTCAATCGCGGCGCCAATCTGGGCGATGACATCACCTATTCAGGCACAGTGTCGGCAGCAATCGAGGGCGCGTTGGCGGGTATCCGCTCAATCGCGCTTAGCCAGGTTTATGCCCGCGAGGGCATGGGCGACACCGTCCCCTTCGCCGCCGCCGAAAGCTGGGGTCAGCGCGTGCTGGCGCCGCTGCTGGCGCAGGACCAGCCCCCGCGCACGGTGATCAACATCAACTTCCCCGCGCTGGCGTCCGATCAGGTGCAGGGTATCCGCGTGTGCCGTCAAGGCTTTCATGATTATTCACGCGGCAGCATTGTCGAGGGCACCGATCCGCGCGGCTATCGCTATTTCTGGTTCGGACTGCACGCTATCGAACAGACGCCGGGGCATGACACCGATCTGGAAGCCATAGCCGACGGGTATATCGCCGTGACACCGCTCCATCTGGACCTGACTCACGATGCGTCGCTGGCATCGCTGCGCAAGCTGTTCTAAACCGGCGCGCAATGGCAAACCGCTCCCCCCGCCCCTTTCAACCACTCCGCCGCGCCAGCAAATTGCCGGTGTGGGCCGATGTGTCGGGTCGGCTGAGCCTCGCGCTGGCACTGATCGGCTTTGTCATCCTGATCCACTGGCTCGACCGCGCGGGTCTGCGCGATCAGATTGATGGCCACATCAGTTTCCTTGATGTAGTCTATTTCACGATGATTTCAGTGACGACGACCGGCTTTGGAGACATTGTGCCGGTGTCGGACCGGTCGCGCCTGATCGAAGCCGTGATAGTCACCCCGATCCGTGTGGCCGTCATCTTCATTTTTGTCGGCACGGCGTATAGCTTCGTTATCAAACGCTCATGGGAAAAATGGCATATGACCCGCATTCAGAACAGGCTGACCAATCATATCGTCGTGCTGGGCTTTGGCGTCAGCGGAGCCGAGGCAGTCAAGGAACTCATCGAACGCGGAACCGACCCGCAAACCATCGTCGTCATCGAACCATCCGCCGCGCGTCTTGCCGTGGCCGAAGAGATGGGGTGCAATATCCTCGCGGGCGATGCGACCATCGATGATACGCTGAACGATGTGCGCGTTGCACAGGCCTCGGCAGTGCTGGTGTCGGCGGGCCGCGATGATGCCAGCATCCTGATCGTGCTGACCGTCCGCCACCTCGCCCCGCATGTGCCGATCAGCGTCGTCATCCGCCAACAGGACAATGAGCTACTCGCGCGGCAGGCCGGCGCGAACAATGTCATCAACCCGGTCAGCTTCACCGGGCTGCTGCTCGCGGGATCGGCGCAGGGCGCACATATCGCCGACTATTTGGCTGACCTTGCGTCAGTGAGCGGCAAGGTGCAGTTGAATGAACGCCCGGTAATGGCGACGGAAATCGGCGGCAGCCTGGATCAACTAGCGAGTGGCGGGCGCGGTCTGCGCATCTATCGTGACGGCAAACCCCATGGCTTTTGGGAACCCGAAACCCGCGCCTTGCAGGCGGGCGACATTATCGTCGAAGTCATCCGCTGTGAAGGATGTGAGGCGGATTGAGCACAGACGGGTTTCACTGCGCTACGGGCACGACGAACACCGCGCCCATCGCCGAATAGAACAACAGCCAATAGCCTGCACCAATCAGGAACAATTTGCGGCTGGCGCGGCTGAACAGGTAATTGGTGCCAAGCGCAGGAACAATGAAGCCTAGGGCGATGCCGGTGGAAATCATCATTGTCTGCAACGGTCTGGGGCCAAATAGGCAAGCAGGTGGCCAAGGAAAAAGGCGGAGATCAGACTGAGGACAAAGGTCGTGCCGTAAATCTGCACCATATTACCCTTGGCCAGTTCTTCCTTGGTAAAGCCTAGTTCGGCCATCCACACCTTGCCGAGCAACGGGCCGTACCAAAGACCCCCGACAAGAAAGCCTGCGGCGGCGGCGGCAATGATCGTCAGAATTGTTCCAGAACATGGCGCGGCCGTCCCCTGCACTAGCCTCTATGCTCCATCATGTGCCTGCAGGCGTGGCGTGACAAGTTGCCATATTTCCCCTATGCGCCCACGCACCATGTCCATCATCACCCTTCCCGCCCAGCCGAAAGTCGGCATGGTTTCGCTCGGCTGTCCCAAGGCGCTGGTGGATAGCGAGCGGATTCTGACCAAACTCCGTGCCGATGGCTATGCGATGAGCGCCGATTATGCCGGGGCCGATGTCGTGCTGGTCAACACCTGCGGCTTCCTGGACAGCGCCAAGGAAGAAAGCCTGGAGGCGATCGGCGAAGCCATGGCAGAAAATGGCCGCGTCATCGTCACCGGCTGCATGGGCAAGGAAGCCGACCTCATCCGTGCGCGCTTCCCCGGTGTGCTCGCGGTCACGGGTGCGCATCAATATGAGGATGTGGTGAACGCCGTTCACGAAGCCGCGCCGCCGACACAGGGGCCGTTCGTTGATCTGGTCCCCGGCCTTGATGAGGGTGGGCTGAAACTGACCCCGCGTCATTACAGCTATCTCAAGATTTCCGAAGGCTGCAATCACAGTTGCGCTTTTTGTATCATCCCAGACCTGCGCGGCAAGCTGGTCAGCCGCCGCATCGACGCCGTGCTGCGCGAGGCTGAGAAACTGGTGGCTGCAGGCACCAAAGAGCTGCTGGTGATCAGCCAGGACACGTCGGCTTACGGGGTCGATACGCGGCACGACGCCCGGATGTGGAAGGATCGCGAGGTGCGCGCGCACATGACCGATCTGGCCCGGGAATTGGGTGGTCTGCGTACCAGCGAGGGCCGCTCACCTTGGGTGCGACTGCATTATGTCTATCCCTATCCGCATGTCGATGCAGTCATCCCGTTGATGGCCGAAGGTTTGCTGACGCCCTATCTCGACATCCCGTTCCAGCATGCCAGCCCCAAGGTGCTGAAAGCCATGAAGCGCCCGGCCAACGAGGCCAAGGTGCTCGAACGGCTGAAAAACTGGCGCAGCATCGCGCCCGACATTGCTGTCCGGTCAAGCTTCGTTGTCGGCTTTCCCGGCGAAACGGAACAGGATTTCCAGTATCCTCTCGACTGGCTCGACCAAGCTCAGCTTGACCGTGTCGGTGCGTTTCGCTTTGAACCCGTTGCAGGGGCGCAGGCCAATGCTCTGCCCGACCCGGTTCCGGAAGAGGTCAAGGAAGAGCGGTATCAGCGCATCATGGCCAAAACCGCAGCGATCAGCGCCGCCAAGCTTGAAGCAAAGATCGGCCGTACCCTGCCCGTGATCATCGACGAAGTGGGTGACGCGGATGATGACGGCAGCATCGGTGCCACCGGGCGCAGCCAGGCCGACGCGCCAGAGATCGACGGCCATGTCTATCTGCGCGATGTCGCGGCGTCGTTGAAGGCTGGCGACATCATCGACGTGGTTATTGAGGATGCTGACGAACATGACCTGTTCGGGGTGACGACGGGGCAGACGGCATGATGGCTGAGGGGCTAAGTGCGCTGTTGGCGCTGGCCCTTCAGGCGCCACCGGCACCAGCGCCACCGACCGTCCCTTCGACCATGCCAATCGACCTGGCGGCCAGCTTCGT
>Ga0105044_10002490_pt1 | contig 25135 bp, 24 predicted proteins | sample MAT01_FD_78092 | JGI IMG/M metagenome (GOLD analysis project Ga0105044, IMG submission 78092) | Freshwater microbial communities from Lake Fryxell liftoff mats and glacier meltwater in Antarctica - MAT-01 | ecosystem: Environmental > Aquatic > Freshwater > Ice > Liftoff microbial mat | place... | reverse complement strand
TCGATACGCCGACGACTTCGTGATCTTCACGCGGTCGCAGCGTGCGGCGGAGCGGGTGTTTTCGGGAGTGAATCGTTACCTGACCAAGGTTCTTCGATTGGTGAACCAGGAGAAGAGCCGGATCGTGCCGAGTGATGGAGTCGAGGCATCTCGATGACGCAGCGGCTTGGCGAACTCCGTCGATACTTGCAGGGCTGGGCGGGCTACTTCTCGCTGGCGGCAGAGTTGAAGCTGTTCGACAAGCTCGACCAGTGGATACGGCGGCGCTTGCGGATGTGCTTCTGGAAACGCTGGCGGCTTGTCCGCACGCGGGTTCGCAATCTCTTGGCCCTCGGCGTTCCACGCCGTCAGGCCTTCCGTCACGCGAAGAGTCGCAAGGGCCCCTGGCACATGGCCAAAACCATTGCCAGCGGTGTTGGGGTGACGAACGCTTGGCTGCAAGACCAGGCACTGGTCTCATTGAAATCACTCTGGGCCACACTCGCTCCGCTTCGTCGAACCGCGTAGTGCGGACCCGCATGCTACGTGGTGTGGGGGGCGGGCGGCGAAAGCCGCCTGCCTACCCGATTCGCCACTCATTTCGTCATGAGGTCTTTGTATTTCCGCTCAAGAAGGTGGTCGACGTAGTCCTTTCCGGAGCGATCCTTGTCACCGCGGTTCAGCACAATTTGGGACAAGTCGTTGAATCCGAATCCGAACATTCGGTCCGGTTCTCCGCCGACCGTCCTGCAGTTCGCCATGAACTCTCGCATCTCGTCCCGCGTGAACATCAGAGAACAGTCCTTGTACCACGTTGCCGATACCTGCGAGGTCTGCCCTAAGTCCGGCGCACACATGCCGAAAAGAATCACGTACTCTGCCCGGTCGGGCACGTCGAAACGGTTGAACCACGTATTGAATCGGAATCGAACGGTGTCCTTTCGCTTCGGCGGTGCGTGCAGATACGTGCGTGAGGCTTTGACCTGAATCGTCGTGGTCAGTGTTATGCCGTTCCCGGTCCGATGCAGGACGGCGAGGTCACTTCCCTTCTCTTGTCGCGACAGCGGAACGAGAACGGAGTACCCGCCCTTACGCCGTAGTAGTGATTGCAGCGGTTGCGCGATCACGAATTCTGGCCGTTGAAGTGTGAAGACCGGTTCCATTCATCCCTCTTGGCGAACGTCAGAGGACAGGCGCGCCGGTGTCACTCTCAATTTAATCAGACGGCTTCCTCGGCGTCGCCTGCTCCGACTTGTTCGGTTTCTTATTTGTAGTTGATTCGGTCAACACGTGAGACGATTCCCTGAAGATCTAATCTCACAGCTATCGCGATTTTCTTCTTATCATTCTCTGATCCGTCTTTTTGTCGCTGACTGAGAATATACCAAATCGTGCTTCCGATCTGTCTTGGATTCTTAATCTTGGGTTCGTAGAGCGGAGTAGTTTCGTCCGGCTGGCCGAACAGTTCGATAACAGCTTTTGAGCTCATTCCGGCTTTGATCGTGTCAACGTGCTTCGCGATTAGTTCACGCCGCACTTTAGGTGCTTCGAATGGGTATTCAATAGCTGACAATGAAGTTGAAGCCGCGACTGCACACAATAGGGTTGTAATAAGATTCTTCATTTCTTTACCGAACTCTCTATTATTCATGGTCGCCCGGCCATAACCGCCCTACCGGTACTTATCGCTGGTTGGGCGACCGGCTTGCTTCCTACTTATTGCCGGTTGGAACCGAGGCTTCCACCACTTATCTCCGGTTCTGACCGAACCGGAGGATAAGTGCTTAGCACCGGTTTGCCAGCAGCGGCACTGGCGTGGTTCTACAGATTTTCCCGAAACCGTCAATCCGGGGCCTTGACGCCCCAGGGCAAATGGTGTACACCTGACCACCGCCCGAGCAGTTGCATTCGCTGAGGCGACGTCCAGATTGAGGAGATGGAAATGGCCTACCGCAAGACAAGGGATCGCTACGCTCCAGCAGGGGCGAGCCCGGGAAGGCCCCTCAGGTATCGACGCGATGGGCAGGTGGAGAAACCGGCGGACCAAATTGATTGGGGCCAGGTCTGGTTCGGCAAGCTGGTGAGGTTTCACCGGGTGTCGGAACCTCGGAAGTGGACGTTCAGTCGCGAGGAGGTCATTGCGTTCCTGAGGAACCAGAAGTCGAAGGGAGCACCAGCTTGGAAGCGGTTAAAAGTCATCGAAGCATTGATGGATTACCAACGATCGGTGATGAAAGCTGACCAGCCGGAGCTGGTGGACATTCGCGATGCGCTGCGCGAGCGGGCAGCTCGAGACCATTCGGAAACGACGGGCGGCGACGAGGTCGAAGAGTCTCCCGGCCTGATCGACCCGCAGGAGCCAGAGGCACTCCAAGAACTGCGCCGGGCTCTACGAGTACAGCACAGGGCATTCACGACCGAACTGGCGTACGTGGGGCGGGTGCGGGCATTCATGGACAAACGGCAGCTGGACACTATTGCCTCGTTCAAGAAGATCACGGCAAAGGACGTCGAGGCTCATCTCACCGAGATGGCTGTGCGGGACAACGTGGCCGAGACGACGCAGGATCAGGCCTATTACGCGTTGCTGTTTTTGTTCACGCACGTGCTGAAGCGGGATTTGCAGTGCATTGATGCGGTGCGTTCGACCAAGCCGAAACGCGTCCCGACGGTGATGAGCCGGGATGAAGTGGCGACGGTGCTTTCGCAGCTCGATGGCGTAGCGCTGACGATCGCGAAGGTGTTGTATGGGGCGGGCCTGCGATTGAGCGAGTGCTTGCAGTTGCGGATCAAGGACATTGATTTCGACCAAATGCAGATCATCGTGCGACGTGGCAAGGGGAAAAAGGACCGGATTACTCCGTTTCCCAAGCAATTGCTCGAGTCGCTGAAACGGCTGATCCAGCGGCGGCTCGCGCTGCACGACCGCGACTTGGAGGAGGGGAAGGCGTCGGTGTGGCTGCCCCACGCGCTGAGTGTGAAATATCCAAATGCTCACCGGCAATTCAAGTGGCAATACGTCTTCGCGTCGGAGCGGATTTCGCGAGATCCGCGCACGGGAAAAATGCACCGGCACCACCTGCACAAGAGCACTTTTCCATCACACCTGGCGCGGGCGGTCGAGCAGGCAGGGATTCGCAAGCTGATTACCTCGCACACGTTCAGGCATTCGTTCGCAACCCACTTGTTGATGGATGGAGCTGACATTCGCACGGTGCAGGAATTGCTCGGCCACAACGACGTGAAGACGACGATGATTTATTTGCACGTGCTCAACCGGCAGGATATTCACGTGATCAGTCCTCTGGACCGTCTGCTGGGGCCGGCCTCCGATCCTGAGAGCGGTCGCAAGCCGGCGTTGAGAGAGCGGCAACGCGCACGCTTGGACAGACCAAAGCCCGTCTTGCTCGACTGGCAGGAGATGCGGCAGCCAGAGATTTCGGAATCTGCCCAAGAAGGCACGCAGAACTGGGATGAGGCTCCGCAGCCTCACGGCAAACAGCCGCATGCCCGCGAGGACCAGCCGGCGGAAGAGTCGATCCACAGCCTCTCCGCGGCGTGCATTGCCGCACGCCCGCTCCACGGATCGCACCGAATAGCGCCTCGGAAAGCCGAGCAACCATGCATGGAGGCGGCATGTGATTGGGGGGCACTGGACCAACGGAGCGAAAGCGCCGAGCAGGATTCTGGGCGGGTTGTGGAGGAGGATCTGGGTCTGGGACGCTTCGATAGGATGTTGAGGCTGATGAAAAGCATGCGCTGGAATTGCTGGATCCCGCGGCTGTTCTAAGTGTTTCGGCACTCGGCGTGGCTTGAAGCGGTTGACGGTCCGTTGATGCAGGAGGCCATTGGGTGGTGGCTGGTGTCATCCATGTTCGGGAGCCACCCACCGCAAACCCCAGAACAGCCAAGGGTTAGCCTGCGCGCACTCCGTTCCCGTGGGTGACCGTTCCCATTGCCCAAGCTGACGCCCAGAATTATCGCGATCGCCGCCTTCTTGGCAACACATCGCCGAAAGCCCTTCCCTGCCCGAGTGCTCTCCAGCCCGAAACCCTCCACGCAGCTTCAGTCCCGGCGACATTCGCGGTGGCAATGGACCACGCGATCGCTTCGTGTGCGGTTACCAACGGCCGGTGGCGATGTCGCGGGTCCAGCCGGATTTCGCGGACCGGGTGGTGCGGCCGGCAACCGGGGCCTGCGTCGTAGACGTGCTCGAACGCCAGGGCTCAGGGCCAGTGAACGGGCCTGTTGGAAGGTTGATGACCCAGGGGCCTGCACCACGCGTCATGTTGGAATATGACTCTTCCATCTGGCGTCTACGCCGCTCGGCCTCGCGGCGCTCTCGCCGACGCTCAGCCTCGGCAGTTGCCGTCGCATAGGCGAGCCGGGCCTGCTGCGAGGCATCGGCTGCCGCGCGAATCGCGTCTTCATACCGAGACTGCGCAAGAAACCTGCGGGCTGCATCGAGGGCGGCTTTTGCCGACCGCACGTCGGCCCGAACACCCTCGTCATACCATGCCGCGGCGCGACGAAGGACTCCGTCGGCCTCGTCACTGTCGGCCGTGGCCTGCTGCGCGAGCCGTTCGTCCTCCGCGGCAAGCTCCTCGCCGCGGGCGATCGCCAGGCCAGCGGCGTCGATGATACGGTCGATCTCTCGTGGGTCGGGCTGCGGAACTCGAAGGAGGTCGCTCGCTCGTTCCACGAGCCGCTCCGCCTCGCGAAAGCGTTCATGGGCCCGCGGCCGGTCGGTTCGCTGCCGCTCGAGCGTGACGGCCAGAGCCCTTGCGGCATTGCGGCTTGCCTGGAGCCGTTCAGGGAGCTCACGCGCGAGGCCATCCAGCTCGGCTCGCCGATCATGAATCGCCGCGACGCATGCCGCAGCCCAGGTCGCCTGTCGTTCCGCCTCTTCGAGCGCCGCGACGGCACGGAAGAAATGTTGTCGCGCGGGATCGGCTGCGGCATGGGCTTCTTCCACGAGCCGCCGGCCGCGGTCGGTCCCTTCGTGGGCCTTCGCGGCGTTGTCAGCCACGTCGCCCCACGCGGAATGGGCGTAGCGCTCCGCCAAATGGCTGAGGTCGGCGCCGGCTTGCGGTTGCGTGGCGGCCACTGCGTCGAGCCTGGCAGCGAGCGCCGGGAGAAGTTCTTCGGCGCGGGCCCGTGCGACGGCCACCGTTTCGAGCAGGGTCGCGGCCTCGGCAATCGCTTCCTCGGCGCTGCCCAGGTGCATGGCCGCGGTCTCCGTGTCCGCGGCGTCGAGCAGACGGCCTGCGAGATCGGCCTCCGAATCGGCTGTCGCCAGACGTGGCTCGGGATCGGCCCCTGGCTCAGTGAGCAGCCAGCCCTCAGCACGCCGCGCGGCGACGCGGCTTCGAACCTCGTCGATACGGCCCGCGACATGACCACGACGGTCATCGGTGGCCTCAAGGCCATCGAGCCGGGTGGCAAGCTCGCCGAGCTTCCCGCGGGCGGCTTCGAGCCGACCCCTCGCAGCAACCGGATCGGGCTCCACGTCGGCGGCGGCGCGCTCGGCCGCGCGGGCCGCATCGGCGACCACCGGCTCAAACGCCGCGGCCAATCGGCCCCGCCGCGCGAGGCCATCGAGCCGCTCGCGAGCGTGTGTCATGTCGCCTTGAAGACCGGTCGCAAGCCCCCGCGCTGTCTCGTGAGCGTTTTCGAGGGAGTCGAGCGGACCACGGCACGCAGCTGAAACCTCGTCGAGCGGCGGCCTGGCCTCGGCGGCATCGAGCATCGTGATCACCGCATCACTTGCCGCCGTCCCCAAAAACCACTCCGACGCCAGCCGCTCCTGGGCCTTGTCCCACACCTCCATGAGCGATAGCCACCGTTCGCGGTAGCGGCGGATCGCGTCTTGGACAGCGTCGTACGTATCGCGTGTCATGCCCCGCATCGGCGTCTGAAAATCCGGGTCGGTGTGGGGCAGCATCCGATGGCGTTCTTGGGAGGCGTCAAGCATGTCGGAAAGGGCCACGACATCCTGCTTGAAGGCGGCGAGCTTGCGGCCGGCCGCCGTACGTCGCGTGGCATGCCGCAAGCGCTGGATTCCAAAGCCCCCAATGATGCCGGCCGCCAGGAGCGAGGCAGCCGCCGTCGGGAGCGTACGGGTGCGGAAGATGCCCGCCGCCTCGGCAGCTCGCGCGCGGTCGGCGATCCCTGTCGTGAGCGCCCGATCAGTCGCGGTGACCATCTCGGCAAGGCCTTCGGCATATCGCATGTCTTTGGCTCGCGGCACGAAGACGTTGTCGATGACCTCTCGCTCGAGCGTTCGAAGATCCAGGCCCGCCTTCGAAAGCACCGATGGCGGCACATCCATCGCCACGGAGCGGTCACCGATGTCGAGCACGATCGTGATGTCGGCAGCCGGATCGAATTGGTTCGTGTCGCGAGCCTCCCACCAACGGTCCACGATCCGCGGGAGAAGCGACGCGGCGCCCCCGTCGATGCCCGACGCCTTCACCACCACCACGCGATACGTGCGACCGCTCGACTTCCGAACGTCGGCAATCGCCAGACGGGTGGCATCAAAGTCATCCGGAATGCCTGGCCCCACGAAAGCGGTCGTGACTCCGTCTGTCGCCGGCACAAACAGCCCCTCGTCGGCAGTCAGTCGCAGCGGGAGGGACGCGACGATCACGAGCGCGATCACGAGCGCGACGAGTGGCAGCCTGGCTGAGTCGAGCAGAGAGCATCGCATGAGCGAGGGGTTCCTGGAGCGTGTGCCGAGCATGGTGAATCGCCGACGGCTCGCCTAGGCGTGGCGGGTTGCCAAAGCATCCTCTCCGAGGAGGGGAATACCGGCTTCCCGCGCTGCCGCGGCGGCGAGTGCGCGGACCTCGGGAGCACCAGCCCAGAGAATAGCAGCGGCGCCAAGGTGCGTTGCCTCCGCAGCGATGGCAGCGGGGGCTGACGGGCCGGCCAGGCGGACGCGGTGAAGGCGGCCTTCATGCGTGCAGGCCGCGGCCCACGCGAGGGCGCCGCGGGCAATCGCCTCGTTATCCGCCACCATGAGGATCGGCCCGGGCGGCAGGCGATGGTTGGGGTGTGAGGTGTCCATTCACCGATTTTCACCGGCACATTCCGGTCGCGCTGCGACGGGAAACCATGAACGGATCTTTCAAAGCTCCCTCGGTCATTCGTCGCTCACGGGCGGTAGCCGCCGATGTCTTCAGCAGTGACTCGCGGAGGCAAATAGCGCGGTGGTGGCGGCGGCGTGGGCACGAGCGGCGTGAGCTTCGGTGACGTTTGCCCAGGCAGGATGAGCGCCCCCGTGCGGCCTGGGGGCAAGGTAGTTGGAGGGAGCCGTTGCCCAGCTCGACCGCCGCTTCGAGCCGCGTTCTGGCCATGCTGCTCGATCACCCTCGGGCGGCCGGCGTTGAGATCCGACGAGCCAATTGCCCCGTATCCGGACACCGCTGCCGGCGCGCCTGCTCTCGGTCCCCCGACACCGGTGGATGAAGTCGGTGCTGGTGGCAGCCATGATGCTCGGCTCGATCGATTGACGGGCGGCGTGGCAGACCCGGATGTCGGATCGCCCGACCCACCCGGCGAGCGCGGCAGCGATGGGGCCGAGTCAGGCGGCGCTACAAGCTCGGCGAGTGACTTGGGCCGCGTGATCGGGCTGGGCTCGCCACTTCTCGTGGAGGTGTTCGCGGTCGGTGGCGGAGCCTGCGGGAGCTCAGGCGGGAGTCGGTAGGAAAATTCGTTATCGGCATCAGCCTTGTCGGTCGGGGGCTCGACACGGCGGGGCCGTCCGGTGAGCGGATCGAGGCCGGACCCAAACTGAATCTCGAGCCGCTGCCGCTGGATTCGGGAGCGGGCAAGCTCGGCCTCCGATTTGCTGATCGTGCCATCGCGATCGAGATCCCAGCTTCGAACAAGCTCCTCACGGGAAAGCCCGATCGTTGGCGTGGGGAGAAGCCCGCCGCTTCGGCCAGACTTGATCTCCTGGGCAGACGCCGCTGCCGCAACGACGACCACCGCCATGATCCCGCAGCCTCTCCAGCACATGACGCATCGTCTCCCTGAAGACTTTCTGCACCGCGATCGCCACGACGTCCACATCCAACTATTCTACCCGCGCCGCAAATCGCAATGCCACCGGCTGTCAGGTCGTCGTGATGGCCAGCGCCGCGGCTATTCGCTTCGCGGCCTCCGGGGCCTCGCCCGTGGCCAGCTCGCGGGCCACGACGTGGCAGTGAACCACATGATCGCCGATGGTCGCAGCCGGTGGATCGATCTCGCGGCAGACACTCTCAGCCAGCGGGCAGCGGGGATGAAAGTGGCAGCCACGCGGAGGATTGGCGGGGCTTGGCACATCGCCTGGCAGGATGATGCGTCCTCGACGGCGAGCCGGATCGACGCTCGGCACGGCCGAGAAGAGTGCGTGGGTGTAGGGATGAAGCGGCGCGGCGTAGAGCTCCGCCGCCGGCGCCTTCTCGACGAGCCGACCGAGATACATCACCGCCACATCGTCGGAGATGTATTCCACGACCGAGAGGTCGTGCGAGATGAAGAGGTAGGTGAGACCCAGCTCGCGGCGAAGCTCGACCAGAAGGTTTACCACCTGGGCCTGGATCGAGACATCGAGCGCCGAGATCGGTTCGTCGAGCACGAGCAGTTCGGGCTCGAGCACGAGCGCCCGGGCGATGGCGATCCGCTGTCGCTGCCCACCGGAAAACTCGTGGGGATAGCGGGCAAGCGCCGCGGCGGCCATGCCCGTTCGCTCGAGAGCCGTCGTCATCCGCCGCAACCGCTCGTGTGCGTCGCCAAGCCGGTGAATCAAAAGCCCTTCTTCGAGGATGGCCCGCACCGTCATCCGCGGATTGAGCGAGCCGTAGGGATCTTGAAACACGATCTGGATGCGGCGACGCAGGGGCCTGAGGGCTTGCTGCGACATGTTCCGCAGGTCATGGCCGGCAAACCGGATCGCGCCGGCTGTCGGCCCGACGAGCCTGAGAATGCTGCGGCCCACCGTTGTCTTGCCACAGCCGCTTTCGCCCACGAGGCCGAGCGTGCGACCACGATCGAGCGTAAACGACACACCATCCACGGCCCGCACGGCGCCAACCGTTCGCCGCAAGACGCCGCGGCGGATCGGAAAATGCGTCTGGAGCCCCGTGACGGCAAGCAGCGGTTCACGCGTGTTCGTCATGGCGACGTCGCCTCGGTGGCAGGCGGGCCGAGCTCACCGGCATAGTGGCAGCGGACGAAATGGTCGTCACCGAGGGCGCGAAGGTCAGGCAGCTCCGCGGAACACCGCGTCGCGCGGGTAAACGCACACCGCGGATGAAACCGGCAGCCCGTGGGAAACTGGGTTGGCGGCGGCACCATGCCCGGAATTGCCGCAAGCGGTTTACCGGACCCCGAGCGGTGTTCGGGCCGCGCGGCGAGTAGACCGATCGTGTACGGATGCAGCGGCGTCGCGAAGAGCGTGGCGGCGGCGGCCCGCTCCACGATCTTGCCGGCGTACATCACGGCGACTTCATCGCAGGTCTCAGCAACGACGCCGAGATCGTGCGTGATGAGGAGGATCGCCATACCCAGCCGGCGGCGAAGGTCGGCAAGCAGTTCCAGAATCTGTGCCTGGATCGTGACGTCGAGAGCCGTCGTCGGCTCGTCAGCAATCAAGAGATCGGGCTCGCAGGCAAGCGCCATCGCGATCATCGCCCGCTGCCGCATGCCGCCGGAGAGCTGGTGGGGATAGTCGTCGAGCCGTCGCTCGGGGTCGGCAATCCGCACGAGCTTCAAGAGCTCGAGCGCCCGCGTGCGGGCCGCCGCTCGCGATACGGTTCGATGAAGCCGAACCGCCTCGACGATCTGATTGCCGATCGTGAAAACCGGATTGAGACTCGTCATCGGCTCCTGAAAGATCATGCCGACTCTGGCCCCACGGACCTGCCGCAGCCGTCGTTCGGAAAGGCCGACAAGGTCCACCGCCTTGCCATCGATTTCCAGACGGATCGTCCCCTGCTCAATGCGGCCGGGAGACGCGACGAGCCCCAGCACGCTCATCGCGGTCACGCTCTTGCCGCAGCCGCTCTCGCCGACGAGGCCAAGCGCCTGCCCTCGATGGAGCGAAATCGACACGCCATCCACGGCCGGCACGCGACCCTCCGGCGTGTGAAACGCCGTGACGAGGTTCTGGATGTCGAGGAGCGGGCCTGAGGCGCTCATTTCCGCGCCTCACGGAGCCGGGGATCCGTCGCCTTCTGCAGCCCTTCGCCGATGAGGTTGAAGGCCAACACCGTGAGGAAGATCGCCGTGCCTGGAAAGAAGACGAGCCACCACATCTGGAGATTGGAGCGGGCATTGTTGAGCAGGGAGCCCCAGCTTGCCGATGGCGGCGGCTGGCCGAAGCCCAGAAACGACAGGCCACTCTCCGTGAGGATCGCCGCCGCGATCCCGAAGGTGATCGGCACCACGACCGGGGCCAGGGCATTGGGGAGCACATGGCGAAAAATGATGCGACCCGGTCCAGCTCCCAGCGCCCTGGCGGCCGTCACGAACTCTGCCGACCTGAGCCTCAGAAACTCAGCCCGCATGAGCCGTGAGATGCCCGTCCATCCGGTGAAGCCGAGCACCGCCATCATCTTCCAGATCGTCGGTTTCTCGACGATGGCTAGAAGCGCGAGAATGAGGATGAGCGTGGGGATGCACATGACGACCTCCGTCACGCGACTGATGGCCATGTCCACGACGCCGCCGAAGTAACCGGCAATCGCCCCAAGGGTGATCCCGATTGTCGCCGCGATGCCCATCGAGACAAACCCGACCAAGAGCGCCACGAGCGTGCCGTGGACCATCTTGGCGAAGACGTCGATGCCTTCCTGGTTCGTACCGAAGAGGTTGCGGGAATTTGGTCGGCCGTTCTCGTGCGTCGGGTTGGCAGGAAGGCCAGGCCACTCATCGGCGCGGACGGCGCGGTAAGGATCCTGGAACACGAGCGGCCAGATCGCCCAGCTCTCGGGATCCTTGTCGCGGAGATTCTGCGGATACTCGCCGCGAAACTTGTCGGTCGCGAAGACCACCGGCTCCCAGTCACGGTTGAAGTAGGCCAGGCACGGGACGTAGATCGACCCCTTGTAGCGACAGACGACAGGCTTCGTGCCGGCGATCGCCGGAGCGAAAAGGGCTACGACGGCGAGAAAGCACACGAAAAGAAGGGCCGCCATCGCCAGCGGCATCCGCCGGAAGCGGCCCCAGGCCTCTCCCCAAAAACCGCGCGGAGGTTTGTCGCGTGCGACGGCGGTGGGGTCCTTCCGAGTGATCACTCGAGGCTCACGCGTGGGTCAACCAAGGCGTAGAGAATGTCGGCGAGCAATTGACCGGCGAGCGTCAGCAGACTGAACACGAGCGTCAGCCCCATGACCGTCGGGTAGTCGCGTTCACGGAGGCTCTCGAAGAAGAGCCGTCCCATGCCGGGCCAGGTGAAAATCTGTTCGATGATGACGGAGCCGCCCAGGAGAGCCGGCAGCGAGAGACCCAGCAGGGTCACGACTGGAATGAGCGTATTTCGAAAGGCGTGGTGCCCGAGCACCCGGAACGATCCAGCCCCCTTGGCCCGGGCGGTGCGGATATAGTCCTGCCGGAGCACTTCCTGGAGGTTCGTATTGATGAACCGTGCATCCCAAGCGAGACCACCGTACGTCATGCACGCCAGGGGGAGGATCGAGTGCCACCCCACGTCGGCGAGCCAGGCGATGGTCGTCTCATGAGCCTCGCCGCTCGTCATGCCAAAGAGCGGGAGCTCCCAAAGCTTTCCTTCCGACCAGATCGAGAACGTGATCTGAAGCGCGAGCGCCGCCACGAACGTGGGGACCGAATAAAGCATGTAGAGCACGAGGTTCACGGCACGCTCGTCTGGCTTCCCACTCCGCGCGGCGGTGTAGAGGCCGAGCGGGATCGCGAGGGCCCAGGCCAAGAGGAGGCTGCTGCCTGAGAGGGCGAGCGTGGGGCCGATGCGCTCACCAATGAGCTGCGTGACGGGGGCCTTGCGGGAGATACTCCGGCCAAGGTCGCCGCGCGCGACATTCGAAAGCCATAGGAAATACGCCTGATACCACGGCTTGTCGAGGCCGTAGGCGGCATTCATCCGCTCGAGGTCCGCTGGATTGAGCCGGCGGCTCGGGTCGGTCTGCGCGACGGCAGCGGTCAGCGGCGTGCCGGGGATCGCACGAATAAGGGCGTAGACGAGGAACGTGATCAACAAGAGCGTCACCAGCCCCAGCGCCAGCCGACGCAGGAGGTAGTGGATCATGGCGTCGGTTTCCAGAGGCTCCCGAAGCCAGGCCCGTAGTGATATGGCCCGCGCGGGCTGAAGACATAGCCGCGAAGATCCTTCGAGAAGCCGTAGAACGAGTTTCGCCAGTAGAGCCAGGTGTAGGGCTGATCCTCCCAGAGAATCTCTTGGATGCGGGCATACTTCTCGGCGCGGCGGGAGCGATCGAGCTCGGTTCGCCCCTCGGCGAAGAGCTTGTCGATTTCGGGGTTTGAATAGCTCCCGAAATTCCGCCCTTCGCCGGTGGCCCAGATGTTCGACGAGGTATCGGGGTCGCTTCCGGCGCTCCATCCTCCGAAGGCCGCGTCAAAATCCTTGTCGAGCTGCTTCTGCTGGAGGACGGTGAACTCCGTCGGCCTGACGTTCACGCGCACGCCGATCCGCTCGAGACTCTGCTGGAGGAGCGTGCAGATCTCGAGCGCCATCGGCTGCTGGGAGCAGAGCACCGTGAACTCAAAAGGGAGGCTCCGCCCATCGATCTCGCGATCGCGAATTCCGTCGTTGTCGTGGTCCACCCATCCCGCTTCGTCGAGGAGCGCTTCGGCCCTGTCGAGATCCTGCCGGTAAGGCTCGATCGGCTTCTTCGTGGCCATCCAGGCGGTGGGATGGAAGATTCCGGTGCCCGGGCTGTAGAGGCCGTGACAGGTTGTCTCGAGCATTCGCTCGTGGTCGAAGGCATGGCCCATCGCACGGCGCACGCGGCGGTCGGAGAAGTAGGGGCTCTTCGTGTTCCAGGCGAAGTGGAACGAAACCCATTCCGTCGCCGTCGCCTTCGTATTGCGAGCGTAGTAGTCGTCGCTCGTCGTCTGGGTCTTCCACTGCTCCGGCGTGAGGGCCATCTCGTCGATTTCGCCCTTCTTGAGCGCGAGAAGGCCGGTGTTTGGGTCTTCGATGATCCGGAAGCGGATCTCCTTGAAGAACGGAACGTCTCGAACCTTCTTTCCGTCAACCGTATGCCAATCGTCACGGGCGCGAAGGAGAATCTCCTGACCGCGAATCCGCTTCACGATCTCGTAGGGCCCGCCGGCGATCGGCTTGGCTTCGAGCTCGACATGCTGTGGGCTGTCTTTGAGCGTCGGATCGGCTTCCCATGTGTCGTCGTAGACATGCTTCGGGATGACGGGGAAGTTGATGTTCCAGACGTTCGTCGCGAGCGGCGCCTTGTGGAAGAAGACGACCGTGCGGTCATCGTAGGCATGCACGCACCGGAGTTGGTCGGTGCCACTGCGAACTGCCGGCACGGGCACCCGGTCGTCCATGATCACCTTGAAGCTGAAGGCGACGTCATGGGCGGTAATCGGGGTGCCGTCGCTCCAGACGAGGTCGTCTCGGAGAATCACCTTGTCGAGCATGGCATCGACGCTTGTCTGCCACTTCTCGACCGTCTCGGCGGCGGCAAATGGTTCGAGATGGCGGTCGAATGAGAACAGACCAAAGTTCGTCAGGCCGAGCACGTCGGATTCGGCGGCGGAGCTCTGCATGATCGGATTGGTGCTGCTGAGATCCACGGCCAGATGACGGTTCACCCGAGCACCGAAGTCCGCCTCACCCTCCGTCGGGAGTCTTCCAAGCGCCGAAAGAATCTTGGCGTTGTTTACGGGCGAGTTGTTTTTGAGCGCGAGGGCCTCGGCCGCCGACGCGAGCATTGGCTCAGCCGCCAGCTCGGTGGCGAGGTCTTTGAGCGCGTCGCGGACCGGGCGATCGATCCACTTGGCGTCGTGGTCGAGGGCCTCGAGCGGAGGAGGAGTGAACGCCGCCTCGGGCGGCGCGACCGGCGGTTCCTCAGAAGTGCCGCCGGCGGTGCCATGCGGGCCCGGCTCCACGGCCAGAGGCGGCGTCTCCAAACCAGGCTGGCCCAGAACCGGCTCCGGCTTGAGCTGGGGCTGCGTAGGCTTCCCGCCACACCCTCCGAGGCACACGGCAAGGAGGCCGACCACGACAAGGGCGTGCTCGCGGACGAATCGAGGGCGTGCCGGCATGCCTGGCTCCCGGTAGCTGGGATGGTCTCAGGCCGGTTGTGGACCTGGAAACCCGCGATGCTACGGCCGCTCCTACAGCCGGGTCAACCGCGGCTAAGACCGAGACTACCCGGGAAAGCGATGGCCGAGCTTCTCGCGCTTCGTCGCGAGGTACTTCTCGTTGTGTTCGTTGGCAGGCGGCAGGATCGGCACTTGGTCCACCACCTCGAGATCAAAACCGCCGTAGATGAAAGCGTCGGTCTTCTTGGGGTTGTTGGTGAGCAGCCGGACCTTCGTGAGTCCGAGATCCTTGAGGAGTTGGATGCCCACGCCATAGTCGCGAGCGTCGGCCTTGAAGCCAAGGGCCAGGTTGGCCTCCACCGTGTCGAGGCCCTCGTCCTGAAGTGCGTAGGCCCGGAGCTTTTCCATGAGGCCGATGCCGCGGCCCTCCTGCGGCAAGTAGACAAGCACTCCTGCGCCCTCGCGGCTGATCATGTCGAGGGCCATGTGGAGCTGATCGCCACAGTCGCACCGGAGGCTGTCGAGCAGGTCACCGGTGAAACAGGATGAATGGAGTCGCACGAGCGGCGCCGCGACCTTCGTGAGGTCGCCCATCACAAGCACGATCGGCTGCTGGCTCTCAAACTTCACGCCGTAGCCGATGATTCGGAACCGGCCATATCGTGTGGGGAGGTCGGCCTCGGCGATCCGGTCAACGAGTTTCTCTCGCGTGCGACGGTAGCGAATCAGCTCCTCAATCGAGATGATCTCGAGCCCATGCTCGCGGGCAAGCCCGAAGAGCGTCGCGCGATCGGCGCGGTTGCCTTGGGCATCGAGAATCTCACAGAGCACACCGGCCGGAGCCATGCCCGCAAGCCGGGCGAGATCGACGGTGGCTTCCGTGTGGCCGGCCCGCCGCAGTACGCCCCCCTCCTTCGCCACGAGGGGAAAGAGGTGACCCGGCCTGAGAAAATCGCTCGGGGAACTTTTGGGGTCGAGGAGGGCCGCAATCGTCGTCGCCCGCTCGCCGGCGGTGATGCCGGTCTTCGAACTCTTGTGATCGACCGGCACCGTGAAGGCCGTTCCGAGCGGCGTCGAGTTGATCTCGCACATCATCGGCAGTTCCAGCCGCTCGGCCACGTCGGGCAGGATCGACATGCAGAGCTGCCCACGGCCGTGGCTGATCATGAAGTTCACGATCGCCGGCGTGGCCACATCGGCCGCGCACACAAAATCCCCCTCGTCCTCGCGATCCTCGGCGTCGACGACGATCACGACCTCACCCCGGGCTATTGCCGAGACAGCGGCGTCGATCGTGGAGAAGGGCGTGGTCATGGGTAACAAGGGGGCTCACAAGAATCCGTACTCCGACCCTGCAGGGTGGAGCCCATCGATTATAGGATGACGAACCGGGCTGCCGACCTACCGCGCCCGGCCGCCTTCCCTTTTTGACGGGTATGCCGTTGCTCGACCGCGAGGAATACATCGAACAGGCCTACCTGTTCCGGTCGTTCGGGGAGCGGATCACCGCCGGCATCGCCGCCCAAGAAGCCCTCGCCGCCATCGGCCAGGAGGTGCTCGCCACCTCCAAACTCCCCCTCGCGATCGGCTACCTGGTGAGCGAACTGAAGCTCGTCGGCACCCTCTCCACCGCCCTCGCCAGGCTGCCGCACTACTTCACCGCGTTCCAAACGTTTGTCATCGCAGCCGCCGAAGACGAAGGGGGCCGATTCGATCTCCGCACGGGCCTCGCCATGCTCGAACGCGAGGCGACCTACCGCGCCGAAGGAGCCTCGCCCCAAGGCCTCTTCTTCTATCGCTTTGAGTGCCTCTCCCGAAATCGACTCGACTACGGTCACGGCCTCACCGCCGTCGCTGACGACAGCATTTTTGACGACGACTGGAAAGCCTGGATCAGCATCGTCGCCCGCCAGGTTGGCCTCATCGACCTGGCCGACCTCGTCTTTGTGCGCAGCCCCGAATATTGGCGACTCGAGAAACGCAACGCCCTCCTCACCGGCCGCGACGAACCCGCCCCCGATCGCACGATTCTCTTCGGTGAAAAGGAAGGCCGCATCGCCAGAGCCAATCGCGGCAAAGACCCCCTCTTCTTCTTCGCCGCTCTCCAGCGGCAACTCGGCTATCCATCCATACCACGGGTCAAACGCGCCGAACCGTCGCAAGAGTCACCCGCCATGCTGGCCCGCCGACTCGAACGCCTCGAGATGCGCGTCAAACTCCTCGAAGAAGAAAGTCGCGGCGGCATCGACCTCTCAAAGTTTGACCCCAAAAATTTCAAGGCTGGACGCGACTCGTGACGCGGTTGAATCTGCACCCGATCATCGACGCGGCCATTCATGCGGTGCGGCCAGAGGCGCTCGTGGCCCGTCGGCTGGCTCTGGTCAATGGCGAGCTACGCCTTGATGGCCAGCCGCTTGCAGTGCCGCTTCACGTCGCCGGTCGTGGCCGCGTCGTAATCGTGGGCGGCGGCAAGGCGGCGGCGGGGATGGCCGCGGGGCTTGTGGATGTGCTCTCGCGCGGCGGTGTGGCAGCGGACCGTATCACCGGCCTCGTGAGCGTGCCGGAGGGCTGCGGTCGGCCGGTGGCGGGCGTCGAGATCTGCGAGACACGGCCCGCGATGGTAAACCTCCCCACGCCCGCAGCCGTGGCCGCCACGCGGGAGATGCTCGACCTGCTGGGGTCGCTTCATGCCGACGACCTCGCCATCGTGACGATCAGCGGGGGCGGGTCGGCGGTTCTGTGTGCGCCACGGTCCGGCGTGCCACTCGAGGAGAAGGTGGCCGTGGCGAGGTTTCTATCGGCGGCCGGGGTTCCCATCACTGAGATCAACGTTGTTCGCCGGGCGGCAAGTGATGTCAAAGGAGGCGGTCTCGCTCGGGCATGCACGGCCGGACGGATGCTCGTGCTCGTGCTTTCGGATGTGATCGGTGATGACCTCCTCTCGATTGCCTCGGGGCCCTGCATGGCGGCGGCGAGCGCTCCGGCCGAGGCGGTCGCCATCCTCGAACGGTATGGCGGCATCGCGGCCGGCGTGGCGCCGCGGCTGGTAGCTCTCGTGCGGGAGGAGGCTGCCGCAGCGACTGGCATCGACGCCCAGGATCGCACCGCGAAAGACGGCTCGTGGACGACGCCCCGCGGCTGCCGCGTCGATCACGTGCTGCTGGGTAGCAATGCGACGGCCGTGGATGCCGCGTCAGCGGCCGCTGAACGCCTCGGTTACGCGGTGACCATCCGCCATGCGAGGCCCGACATGATCGAAACGGCCGACGACGTTGGCCACCGGCTGGCCCGTGAAGGGCTCGCCCTTGCGGCGGCCACGACGGCTGATGATCGCCCACGAGCGATCATCGAAGGAGGCGAGGCGGTGGTGCGGCTCCCGGCTGATCACGGTGTCGGCGGCCGCAACCAGCAGACAGTGACCACCGCCCTTGCCGACATTCTCGGCAGCGGCGAACGCTGGCCGCCGGGACTCATTCTGGCGAGCATCGGCACCGACGGCGAGGACGGCCCAACCGGATCGGCTGGAGGCATCGCCGACACGCAGGTGGCGGCGCGGATCGCCACGCTCGGCCTCGACGCGGCTGCCGCCGTCGCACGCTACGACACCCTTCCGCTCCTCACCATCGCCGACGGTCTCGTGGTCACCGGCCCCACCGGCACGAACGTGGCCGACATCCGCGTGCTCCTGGCTACGCCGGCTCGCGGCTGAGCCGCGGCACTGTTCCCTCTACACTGTCGCAAGCAGATGGGGTCGGCTTCACGATTGAACGGGGAATGCAGATCGCGTGGACGAAACGGTATCAGACCGATCGGTGAGGACAACGACCTGTTGCATCGTCGGCGGGGGACCGGCTGGCATGGTGCTGGGGCTGCTGTTGGCTCGCTCCGGCATCGACGTGACGGTCCTGGAGAAGCATCCCGACTTCTTCCGCGATTTCCGTGGCGACACGATCCATCCATCCACATTGGAATTGATACACGAGCTCGGTTGGCTCGACGAATTCCTGCGACTGCCGCACCAGGAGTACGACCGTCTGTTCATCTCCGTGAACGGGCAGACGATTCCCGGCCCTGACTTTTCCAGTCTGCCGACCACATGCAAGTTCATGGCGATCATGCCGCAATGGGATTTCCTCAACTTCATCGCTGAACGCGCGAGGCAGTATCCCACGTTTCACCTCGAGATGGAGACGGTCGTCACCGACGTGGTCGAGGACAACGGGCGGGTTGCCGGCGTCCTAGCGCGGGTGGGCGAGCGGACGATCGAGGTTCGGGCGGATCTCGTGATCGCTGCGGACGGACGCCATTCCACCGTCCGCGATCGTGCCGGGATGAGGGTCGAAGAGATGGGCGTGCCGATCGATGTGCTCTGGTACCGCATCCGCAAGACGGATCACGGCGCGGTCCATGCGCTGGGACGGATCAACGGCGGGAGAATGATGGTCACCATCGACCGGGGCGACTATTACCAGTGCGGCACGCTCATTCGAAAAGGCACGCTGCCGGAAATCCGTGAGCGCGGGCTCGAACGCCTTCGCGCAGATATCGTAGCCGTGGCGCCGTTTCTGAAAGACGGCGTGAGCGAGCTCGACGACTGGAGCGATATCAAGCTCCTGACAGTGCAGATCAATCGCCTACGGCAATGGTGGCGGGACGGACTGCTCTGCATCGGTGATGCCGCGCACGCCATGTCGCCGGCGGGTGGCGTCGGAGTGAATTTCGCTATCCAGGATGCTGTCGCGACGGCCAATCTGCTCACCGAGAAGCTCCGTCGCCGCGAGGTGACGAGCCGCGATCTGCACGCGGTTCAGCGGCGGCGGGAATGGCCGGTCAAGGTCATCCAGGCCATCCAGGGTCAGATTCATCGTCGGATGTTTCGCGTCGAGCACGGCAAGACTCAGCCGATCGCGCTGCCCTGGCTGGTGCTTCAAGTGCTTCCTTGGATCGCTCCTGTCCTGCGATGGGCGGCGTCCCGTCTCATCGGTGTGGGGATTCGCCCCGAACACATTCAGACGAGCGAAGTGCATAAACTTCTATGATCGGAGCCCCAACCGATCTGCTGCGACGGTGGAGGCGTCGCGGCAACCGTATGGAAGCCCCCGGCGGCAGCCGGGGGGCGGCGGGTGGAAGGCCGCCCCGTTTTCAATTGGGACCGCGCTCGCCCAACGACCCGCCGCCCCCTCGCTATCGCGAGGGGCTTTTATGGGCCGCGCTGGCACATGCGCCAGGCGACTGCAACCTCACACGTCGCAGAGCGTGACGGCTTCCTTGAGCCCCGCCAGCGGGTCGCGGGTGGGGATGAACTCCTGCCCCACGTAACCCTGGTAGCCGATCTCGATGAGCTTCCGCATGATCGGCGGGTAGAAAATCTCCTGGTTCTCGTCGAGCTCACACCGGCCGGGGTTACCGGCCGTGTGGATGTGGCCGATGACATCCTTGCACTGCTCGATCCGGCGGATCACGTCGCCGTTCATGATCTGCACGTGATAGATGTCGAAAAGGATTTTTGCTTTTTCGCTGCCGACCCGGCGGACGATGCCTGCGACGTAGTCGATGTCGTCTCCCTGGTAGCCTGGATGGCCTTTGAAGGGGTGCGAGTCGTCACGCGTGTTGAGGTGCTCGACGCAGATCGTCACACCCTTCTTCTCGCCGTGACGACACAGTTCCTTGAGCGCCTTCACACAGTTGTCGGCGCCCTCTTCGAGCGAGATCTCACCGCTCTTGGGATCCTCGGCATCCCGCCACTTGAAACCGGTGAAGGCGATCACGTTGGGGAAGCCAGCCTCAGACGCGGCGTCGATCATCTCGGTCGTGTGGGCGATGACCTCGTCGTGGTAGCGAGGATTGTTGAGCCCTTTCACAAACGGGGCCCCCGGCATTCCGTTGGGCGTGATCGCGCACGTGAGCCCGTGCTTCTTGATCGTTGCCCAGGCTTCCGGCGGGGCCAACTCAATCGAGACGCAGCCGAGCTCCTTGGCTACCTGGCACATTTTCTCGATGGTCCATTTTTCACCAAAGAGCTCGAAGCACCACGCGACGATCGACTGCTTGATCCGGCCCTTGCGAGCGGGCTCGGCCGCGGCGGCGGCTCGCAGGGCAGACGTGGCCAGAGATGACGCAGCCCCAAGAGCAGCAGCCCCGGCGGCAAGGACGGTACGGCGGTTGACGGGCACAGGCATCGTGGAGTTCCCCCGGGGCAGTGGTCAGTGGACGGCCCGCGCACGGTGGCGGTTGCCCAACCCGATTACACTATCACGCCACCTCCAACGGACCAACCATGTCGAGCATCAAGCGCATTCTCGTGACCGGCGGGGCCGGTTTTTTGGGCAGCCATCTCTGCGAGCGGCTCGTGGCCGACGGCCACGACGTCATCTGCGTCGACAACTTCTTCACCAGCCAGAAGTCAAATGTTGTCCACCTGCTGGAGCGGCCCAACTTCGAGCTCATCCGCCACGACGTCATCCAACCGCTGTGGCTCGAGGTGGACGAGATCTACAACCTCGCCTGCCCCGCCGCCCCTGGCCATTACCAATACAACCCCATCAAGACGATGAAGACCTCCGTGATGGGGGCGATCAATCTCCTGGGCATGGCCCGCCGCTGTCGAGCCAAGATTCTCCAGGCGTCGACAAGTGAGGTCTACGGTGATCCGGAGGTGCATCCGCAGCCTGAAAGCTACCGCGGCGCGGTGAACCCCATCGGGCCCCGCGCCTGCTACGACGAAGGCAAACGGGCCGCTGAGACGCTTTTCATGGACTATCACCGGCACAACAAGGTGAATGTGCGGATCGTGCGGATCTTCAACACCTATGGGCCGCGGATGCACCCCTTTGATGGTCGCGTCGTCTCCAACTTCATTCGGCAGGCGATTTCCGGCGAGCCCCTGACCATCTTCGGCGAAGGGAGCCAGACGCGGAGTTTTTGCTACCGCGACGATCTCGTCGAAGGCATCATCCGGATGATGAATGGCCCCGACGACTTTGTCGGGCCCGTGAACATCGGCAACCCGGGTGAGTTCACGATCCGCCAGCTCGCAGAGCTCACGCTCGAGCTCACGGGCTCGAAGGCCCCGCTCATCCAAAAGCCGCTGCCGGTGGACGATCCCGAGCGGCGGCGGCCCGACATCACGCTCGCCAAGCAAAAACTCGGCTGGGAGCCGACCGTGCCGCTCCGCGAGGGCCTCGCGAAAACGATCGAATGGTTCCGCTCCGTGCGGCTCGCTGATTTCCGAGCCCCCACGCCGAACTATTGAGCCTGCTGGCGAAGGCTCAATCCGTGATGTCGCGATGGCAGGATTCATTCCGGAATCCTGGTTGTTTTTGGACTGCGCTACAGTAAAATGGCGCGTGCATGGAGGGCTGGACGGGATTTTCCGACAGCCCCGAGTGTAGTTCCGGACGACTAGATAAAGGCCAACTCGGCGATGCCGGTGGGGCCGTTAGCGAGTAAGCCGGTGGGTGCGAACACGTGGACGTGTCTGCACCCACCGGCTTTTTTTATTGCCCCTTGGTGAACCCGATGAACCGTGACCCATTCGGCATGGCGCATCAGATCTCCCGGGAGGCCAGGTAGTCACTTTTGTTCTTTCCGTTCTTTTGAAGGAGACCGATCATGTTACAGCTAGCTATTTCTTGCCTGATTATCGCGCTCATCGCTGCCGTTCTGGGCTTCGGAGGAATTGCGGGCTCCTTCGTGGGAGTCGCGAAGATCCTGTTCGTCGTTTTCCTGGTCCTCGCTGTTTTGTCGATGGTGGGCGGCAGGTTTCGACGTGGGCAGCAGTTCTGAGTTGAGCAGGATGCACTCGCCGCATCCTGCGGCGGCAGGCTTGTTTCACAATCTGATACGACCAATACCGAAAAAGGGGTGCTGTATGTCTCGAGTTCTCTGGATCGTGATGCTGAGCGTGTTGCTCATGAACACTGGCTGTGAGCAGCAGCCTGCCGCGCCGACGGCCGGAAAGGTCACGTCCGACGACGTGCGCCGGGATGCTGGCAAGACGATTGATTCCGCGGTGAAGCTGTCTCAGCAAACCAAGGAGGAGTTTCAGAAGAGTCTCGAAGCCCGGCTCAAGGATGTGGATACGGAAATCGACGCGCTTCGCGCCAAGGGCCGCGACCTGGTGGGTGAAGCCAAGGTCACATGGGAGCAGAAGATGGCTGAATTGGAGCCGAAGCGGGAGGCCGCCCGGGCCAAGTTGGCCGAACTTAACGATGTGAGCGCGGACGCTTGGGAGAGCTTCCGGCAGGGCGCCCAATCGGCCTGGGCGGATTTGGACAAGTCCTTCCACGAGGCCGCGCGGGAGTTGGAGTCGCTCGCGCAGCCCAACTGAGCAGGTCGCGACGTACCGGAGAGGTGCTGCTGTATCGGGCTACCGGCGCAGCAGGCGGGCCGTGATGCCCACCAGGGCAATACCGCACGCGAGGCCGATGACGTCGTACACCCAGTCGAAGATGTCGGCACCGCGTCCAAACATGGGCTGCGTGACCTCGTCGACTCCCGCGGCCAGGGCCATGCCCACCGCCAAGATCACGGCGGTCCCACGTGACCATCGGCCCGACGTCGCAAGGGTCGCTGCCGCGAGGAAGCCGAGCACGCCGTAGGCTCCAAAATGAAGCAGCTTGTCGGGAGGGGGGTTGGGTCCGAGAAGATCCCCTGGCCTCGGGTGGTGCGTGGCCCACACGAGAAAGGCCATGTAACCGACCGTGACAACCAGCAGCGGCCGGAAGAACCGTCTGCCTATGACGGTGTCGGCGGCGGGCATGGGGATGGGGTTCCAGGGCTATCGGGTGGGCGACATAAGGCAGGCAACCACGATTCTACCGCGGTTTTTGATCTTCGCCCGACTGCATTCCCTCGGTATCTTCCCGCTCCCCGTGGCGGCTGCACCTGCCCGCCCATTCGTCTGAGGAGAGTGCTAGCCATGAATCGTCAGGAACTGTCGGCTGTCGTGCTCGAACTGCTCGAGAAGGAAACCGGTGAGACGTTTCCAGCTCTCGAAGACACAACCTCGCTCCGCGAAGGGCTCAACCTCGACTCGCTCGACATGGCCGGCCTCGTGCTCCACATCGAGAGCCGCTTCGACATTCAGATCGAGACCGAGCTGCTTGAGAAGATCGCTACCGTGGGCTCCATGCTGGACGTACTCGAAGAAAAGATCGCTGCCAAGGAAGCCCGCAAGGCCGCCTGACCGCGCACGAGGGGGGGGTCAGCATGACGTACCAGTTGCCGCCGGTCACGACCATCAGCTGTCGGATCGCAAGCCATGCGCTCTTCGAGGCGCGGTACTCCGCGATGGACGAGCTTCGCACCCGCCCCGCACCGGCCGGGGCGCCGCCCATGCCGCCGCGGTTCCTCAGGCATGCCGACGAACACACGATTGTCGGGCTCCACGCCGTCCTTGAGGCCATCGCAGGCAGCCGCATATCAGCGTCGGCGCTCGTGGGCCACGCGGTCATTGGCGCACCCTGCCAGATGGGACGCCTCGCCACCGCCCGCGTCCTCGTAGCCATGCCGACGGCTGGTGCATTAGCCATCAAGCCTCACGTCGTTCCCCAGTGTTCGCTCCACTCCCTCGCCGGCGCCGTAAGCGTGGCGCTCGGCATGCACGGCCCGCACCTCGGGATCGGCGGTGGCGTCGGTGCCATCGGGGAAGGACTTCTTGCCACCACGACCCTTCTCATGAGCGGCGGCGACCCTGACTGCCGCGCCGCCTGGCTTGTGGCCACCGAATGGGATGAAGAGCCCACGCTCGATGACACCGCCACGCCCACCGATGATTCACTCTGCCGTGCCATTGCGGTCTTGCTCGAAGCCACTTCGCCCGATGATGGCGATGGAGAACACGCGCCCATCGTGTCGCTGAGCGTGCGGCCCACGCACCGCGCCACACGCACACCGCTGCATACGGTCGGCTCGAGTGCCATCGTGGCCTTGTCCCAGGCCATCACGAGGGCCCACGAGGCCGGCAGCGCGGCCGCGTGGACCCTCGAATGCCCGTGGGGCGTTGAGGTGAGGATCGAACGACAATCACAGACAGGCTCCGTGAGGGAAGCGGCATGAGCGGATTGGCACAGCGCGACCGAGCCCCACGCGAGCCCGTGGTCATCACGGGCCGAGCCGCCGTCACGCCGCTCGGCTGCGACATCCCCACGATTCTCGATCGGCTCTTCGCGGGAAAGTCAGGAATCCGCGAGTACATCGCCGACGCGCGGGCCCGCACCGATACGCGGTTCGCCGGCCCGATCACCGATCTCCCGGTTCCCCCGGGCGTCGACCCCGACGAGTTCAAAGGCCTCGACAGCCTTGAGCAGTATTCGCTCGCGGCCGTTATCAACAGCCTCGCCGACGCAGGCTTTGATGATCTCCGCGCGGTTTCGACCACGCCTTGCCCGCCGCGAATCGGCATCGTCGCGGGCCTCGGGGCCGAGCAGATGAAGTTTTGGGAAACGAACTCCCTCGGCGGCGGCACCACCACCTTCGAGTCTCGACGTGATCCCATGATCGTGCACCGCATCGCCGACCGCATCGGCATCACAGGCCCCGCCATCACCACAGGCGCCGCCTGTGGCTCGAGCGGCTACGCGCTGGCCCTCGCGCGTGCCTGGCTCGATGCTGGCTGGGTCGATGTCTGTGTCGCCGGTGGCTGCGATGCCATGACCGCCACATCGATTGCTGCCTTCTACAACCTCCGCGCCCTCTCCCGGCGCGTCGATGACCCGGCCAAGGCCTCGCGGCCCTTTGACCTCGCACGTGACGGTTTTGTGATGGGCGAAGGAGGTGCGTTCTTCGTCCTGGAACGCAAACGAGACGCCGTCGCTCGTGGCGCGCGACTCTATGGTGAGCTTGCGGGCATCGGCATGTCGAGCGATGGCGTCCACATGGT
>Ga0105044_10002489_pt1 | contig 25142 bp, 19 predicted proteins | sample MAT01_FD_78092 | JGI IMG/M metagenome (GOLD analysis project Ga0105044, IMG submission 78092) | Freshwater microbial communities from Lake Fryxell liftoff mats and glacier meltwater in Antarctica - MAT-01 | ecosystem: Environmental > Aquatic > Freshwater > Ice > Liftoff microbial mat | place... | reverse complement strand
TCGGGTGGGGGTGGGGGGGCGGGTGGTGGATGGGGCGGTCGTGCCTGAGGGGGGGCTGGGGGCGGGGGGGCGGGTTGGGCGGGTGGGGGGGGGGGTGGGGGGGTTGGGGGCAATTTCTACCGCGGTCCGATCGATTTTTCGTTGCCAAGCGACGAGGAACTCGAGCGTGAGGCGGCGGAACTTGAACGGATTGCGAAGACTTCGGATCCCAAGGCCCAGCCGGAGCCCATCAGCATTTCTGACCTTCAGCGGATGACGCTGGAGAGTCTGCACGCGGTGGCGTCGAAGGAGGGCTTGGTTGATTTTCAGACGATGCCGAAGCAGGACCTGATTTTCAAGGTTCTGAAGGCTCGTGCCGCGAAGCAGGGGCTGATGTTCGGCGAGGGCACGCTGGAGATCATGCCGGATCACTTTGGTTTTCTTCGAAGTCCCGACCAATCGTACTTGCCGGGGCCGGACGACATCTATATCAGCCCGTTGATGGTGCGGCGGTTCGGGCTGCGGCGGGGCATGGTGATCAAGGGTGTGGTGCGTCCGCCCAAGGAGAGCGAGAAGTATTTCGCGTTGCTCCGGGTCGATACGGTCAACGGGAAGCATCCATCGAAGGTGCACGACCTTGTCAACTTTGAGGATTTGACGCCGCTTCATCCGGAGGAGCGGTATGTGCTGGAGACCACGCCGGATGAGATCGAGTGCCGGGTGATCGACCTGGTTACGCCGATCGGCAAGGGGCAGCGCATGCTGATTGTGGCTCCGCCGAGAACCGGCAAGACGGTGTTGATGCAGAAGATGACGCGGGCCATCACGCGGAACTACCCCGAATCACGGATCATTGTGCTGCTGGTCGACGAGCGTCCGGAAGAGGTCACGGACTTCAAGCGGAACTGCGCGGGGAGCAACGTGGAGGTTGTGGCGAGCACCTTCGACGAGAACACGACGCGGCACGTTCAGGTGTGCGAGATGGTGATCGAGAAGGCCCGCCGCATGGTTGAATTCGGCGAGGATGTCGTGATTCTGTTGGACTCGATCACACGTTTGGCGCGGGCGTATAACGCCGAGATGCCGCACTCGGGCAAGATCATGAGCGGCGGCCTGGATTCGAACGCGTTGCAGCGTCCGAAGAAGTTCTTCGGGTCGGCCCGTGCGATCGAGAAGGGCGGGAGCCTGACGATCATCGGTACTGCGCTGGTGGACACGGGCAGCAAGATGGACGAGGTCATCTTCGAGGAGTTCAAGGGCACCGGCAATGCCGAATTGCACCTCGAGCGGAAACTCGTGGAGAAGCGGATCTGGCCGGCCATCGACGTGGCCGCATCGGGCACGCGGCGTGAGGAACTGTTGCTTGATCCGAAGGAACTTGACCTCGTCTATCGCCTGCGCAAGGTGCTGTCGGACATGAACGTGGTGGAGGCGGCGGAACTGCTGAAGAACCGCCTGAAGAAGCACAAGACCAACGCGGAGTTCCTGATGAATCTGGCTATGGGATCCTGAACGTTGTTCACCCCGGATTCTTCCCGCGAGAATATTTCCCCGGCAGCGAGTACCGGCCCCCATCAGACGCGACCGAGCCGCAGGCCCGGGTAGGTTGCGCCGCTGTTGCGGGGAGGGGTGTGCACGTTGTGGGCGGGGGTGATGCTGGTGTTGGGGATCGCGACGCTTGTGGACGGGGCGGGCCCTGTGCCGGTGCCCCGTGCTACCTTCTGGTTCTTGGGCGCGGCCGCGGTCGCGGGTGGGCAGTTCGTGTTCATGGTTCTCGTGGCGGATCGGTTCTTTGCGCACGCGGCCCGGGCGGTGGTTTCCGGGCTTGAGACTCTCGCGTTCCTGATCTTTCTGGGCGGCACAATTGCGGCCCTGGTTTCTTTCGGTACTGGAGTCTGAGTGCGTCGAACCTTTCCCCGGTTGCCATCACCATGCCCCGTTCCTTTTTGTGCCGCCCGGCTTTCTGGTGTGGCTGGGTTTGCGGTTGCGTGTGCGGTGGGGCTTGCGGCTGTGGCCGAGTGCAGCGCTCAGGGGCCTGCGGCTGTGCCGAAGCCATCTCCGGTTGCGGCGGCGGGAGTTCAGGGGGATCGGTTGCTCTCGGAGCAGGCGGCCCGCCATGTGATGCGGGTGGCCGTTTCGGATCTTCGGGCGGCGACACCTGCGACGCCGATGGATTACGAGTTCGCGGGGCTTCTGCTTGAACTTGCATCGGAACTGGACCCGGCGGATGCTTCGATCGTTCGTTACCGGGCCGAGGCGGCCTTCAACGCGGGCGATGCGGAAGCGATGATGAAGGCGACGAGGCGGATTGTTGAGGCGGACCCGTCTGACACCGTGGCGCTGCTTCGGCTGATCACGGCCCGCATCAACCGCATCCAGACAGCGGAAGAACGGCTGGCGGCGTTCGAGAGTTTTCTGGGGCCCAAGGGTTCGGGGCTTGACGCCTCGGTTCGGAGCCGGCTGGCGCTGGATGCCGCACTTCTGTGCCGCGAGCGGTCGGATGAAGATGGGTTCGTTCGTTTCGTACGGCAAGCGGCGCAGTTGGATTCGACGAACAAGGACGCCGCGTTGCTGGTGTTCCAGCACTTCAGCCAGAACCGGGACGATGCTTTGGGCCGGCTTGAGTTGCTGGCGAATCTGTTGTACTCGGATCCGATAGATCCGATTGTGCACCGCATGATCCGCGATGAGTTGATCGCTGGGGCGGCGTTCGAGGCCGCTCGCCGCTTTCACACGAACGCGGAGCGGATTGCATCGGCGGCGAGATCGCAACCGAGCATGCCCGAGGTGGTGGAGTCGATGTGCGTGAACTGGCGGTCGGATGGCGCGCGAGCGACGTTTGATGCGATCAACCGAAGCCTTTTAGGGGACCGCGACAAGGTTGTGTCAGAACTGGCGCAGATGGACCCGGTGTTGCAAAAGACGGCCCGGAAGCCCGAGGACGTGCGTTTGACGTTTGAGTTTGAAGAGATCCGGCTCGGCGCGGCCATCGTGCTGGAGGATCGGGCGGCCATCGATGCGTCGCTCACCGACCTTGCCGCGACGGTGGCCGAAGACGTAGGCGTGCTGGCGGATCCGACCAAGCGCGAGGCTGAGATTTCTGAAGAAGACGCCCGCCAGATCACGGCGGTGATGATGGTGGGGCTTCAGATCTGGCGGTGTCTTGTGGAGCGCGACATCGACAAGGTGGACGCGGACATCCCGAAAATTGCGGAGAATCTGGGCGCCGAAGACCCGCTGATGAAGACTTTGTTGCTGTGGCGCTCGGTGCGTGGCAACGATGCCGCGGCGACGAGGGCGTTGATCGAAACTGCACCGACGAATCCGTGGGCGATTCTCGCTGTAGCGACGTTTGAACTTGAGCAAGGGAACATGGAAGCGGCGGCCTCGGGCTTTATGCGGGCCTCGGCAGCTTCGCCGCTGCAGGTGCCGGGTGTTCTTGGCTGGGCCATGGCGGAGCGGGTTTCGCCCGGGATCACGGCGCCGACGGCCCTCACGCGGGAACTGACCGACTACGCGAAGACGATCCCCACGTGGATCGACACGATGGTGGACAAGCCGCGGATGACGCAGACGCTGGCGGTCTCGGTTACTCCGGCGGATCCTGAGGCTACCGAGCACACGTTCGCGACCATCACGATTCGGAACCTTTCGACGATACCGCTGGGTGTGGGGTCGGATCGGATCATCAACTCGCGTTTGCTGTTTGCACCGAGCCTTGAGCGTAAGGACGGGAGCTCGCTGGTTGCGGAGCCTGAGTTTGTGGAGGTGAGTCGTCGATTGCGGCTGATGCCGGGCGACACGTTCACGGCGCGCATCTGGCCGGAGGTCGGGCTTACGGGGCTTCTTGCCGAGGTGGCTTGCAGCGCTCCTACGCGGCTGCGGTGGCGTGTGCTGCAGGGCTTTGAGGCGGGGCAGGGCAGGGGCAAACGGGCGGGGCCGGGCTCTCAGGAAGCGAGCACGACCACGATCACGCGTCGGGCGGTTCGTGAGTGCGCGATGCTGCCTCCAGAGTTTGGGGCTGCGGTCGCTGCATCGTCCGACGACCGGTGGCCCATCATGCTGTATGCCGCGCGGGCCGGGATGCTCGGGCCGGTTGGGGAGCGTCGATTTGCTGCGGACAACCGGAGCATCATGAGCGCGGTTGCCACCAAGTTTGTTTCGCTTCCGCCCGCTCTTCGGCAACTCACGCTTGCGATCATTCCGCCGGTGTCGTTGGCGCCCGAGGCTGCAGCGCTCGACGCGGGCATTGTCGATGAGCAGGACCCGGGTGTTCTCGCGTTGGCGGTCGCGACGCGTTGCACGAAGGCCGAAGATCCGATTTTGCTGCGGGCGGCGGCCTCCGCGGATGTGCGGCTTGCGAGACTGGCGGCGATTCAGACGGCCCGTATCGCTGCGGGAACCCCGACCTATGCCTCGACCGGCTTTGGTGGAAGCGCCCTGACGCCTCGGCCTTTCTAGACTGTTCCCGTGCCGACCACGCCAGCACGCACGCCCATCGGAAGAAATCGGGCCCTGCGGCTCGCCGGGTTCGTGGTGGGTGTTGCGGCTCTTGTCGCGGCCATCATTGCGGTCCGCGGCAACCTCGGGCCGTTGCGAGAGACTGTTGAGAAGGGCATCGATGCTTCGGTCTGGGTGCCGTTGCTGGCTCTTCCGCTGGTCAGTTTGCTGCTTACCGCGAAGGTGTTTCAACTGCTGACGAATGCGCGGCTGGGGGCGGGGCGGCGGCTGTCATTCGGCGAGATGCTGGAACTGATCGGGGCATCGTGGCTGCTGAACTTTCTACCGCTGAGCCCGGGGCTTTTCGGGCGTGTTGCGTACCAGAAGAGTCGCCACGGCATTCCGTTGAAGGATTCGGCGGCGGTGGTCGTCGAATCGATTGTGCTGTCATGGCTCGCGGTGGCGGTCGTGGTGCCGATGGCGTTTGTGTCGGGTTCGGTGGTTTACCTTCTGTGCGCGGTGCTGGTGCTGGCTGGCATTGTGTGCGTGGTGGCGGTGCAGCGTTTCGGGCTCCACTCGATCGGCGCGGCCCGGGCGTTCACGTTCTTTCTCAAACTGCTTGATCAGGCCTGCTGGGCGGGCCGCTATTACGTGGTGTTCCGGGCTCTTGGTTGGCACCCGACGGCGGCGGAAGCGTGCCTGATCGCGGCTGTCGCACAGGTCGCGATGCTGGTGCCGTTCATCGGGAACGGGTTGGGGATCCGCGAGTGGGTGGTGGGGCTGGTGGCGGTGGGGCTTCCGGGTTGGTTTCGCGGCTCGGATGGGGCCGGGACGACACTCTCAAACACGCTTTCGGCGGACCTTCTGAACCGTGCGTTCGAGGTGGTGCTGGCGGTGCCGATCGGGATTTGGTGCCTTATGCGATTGAGGGCGAGGTCGGGTCGGGGCGATTTGGAAAGCCCGGAAACCGACCGAAACGTCAAAAAGGTGGATCCATCCTGACCCCGCCCCCGGCAAAGGGCCGATCCAACCTTCGTCCGAGAACGTATGGGAAGGTGGGGACGCGGGCGAAAGCAGACTTTCCATGATCAAGACGATTGAACAAGATCATCAGCGCTTCCGCCAGATTGTCCGCGGCAAGATCCGCAAGGACCTTCGGAAGTTTTTGGCGCGCGGTGAATTGATCGGGCGCGAAGGGAAGCGGGCGGTTTCGATTCCTGTTCACGATATCGATCTGCCCACGTTCCGATATGGCGACAACTCCGGCGGCGTTGGCATGGGCGAAGGGAACGAGGGGGACACAGTCGGGCAGGCCGGTCAGGGGAAAGGGCAGGGCGGCGAGCAGGAGGGGAAGCACATTCTTGAAGTGGATGTCACTCTGGAGGAACTCGCGGACATTCTTGCGGAGGAACTGAGGCTGCCGCGGATCAAGCCGCGGGGGCACCACAACCTGACGACGATCAAGGACAAATACACCGGTGTGCGGCCGATTGGTCCGGCGTCGTTGCGGCACTTCAAGCGGACCTATCGCGAAGCACTGAAGCGGCAACTGGCGATGGGGCAGTACGACCCGGATAACCCGGTGATCATCCCCATCAAGAACGACCTTCGCTTCCGGACGTGGTCTGAGGTGAAGAAGCCGCAATCGAACGCCGTGATCGTCTACATGATGGACGTTTCGGGGTCGATGGGGGACGAGCAAAAGGAACTGGTGCGGCTGGAGGCCTTCTGGATCGACACGTGGCTTCGCCGGAACTATGAGGGGATTGAGAGCCGGTACATCGTGCACGATGTTCGAGCGGCCGAGGTTGACAAGAAGACGTTTTTCTCGGTTCGGGAGGATGGCGGGACGCGCATCAGTTCGGCGTTCAATGCCTGCCACGAACTTTTGAAGGCTCACTACGACCCCGCCGACTGGAACATCTACCTCTTTCACTTTTCCGACGGCGACAACTCGAGCGATGCCGACAACCGCCTGTGCTGCAAACTGCTGGAAGAACACCTGATTCCGGCGTCCAACATGTTCGGCTACTGCCAGGTCGCGAGCGCTTATGGCAGCGGAAGTTTCATCAACGTGCTGCACGAGGCGTTCCCCGGCGGTCGGGCCGATGAATCGGGTCCGCGGCTGATTACGAGCCGCGTGAACGGCCGCGACGACTTGTTTGAGTCGCTCAAGACGTTCTTCAGGGCCGGTCGGTAGGGCGGAGTGCGGGCTCGTTGGGGCTCGTGCGTGCGACCGGATTACTGATCAGATGCGGGCGACCACGGTGGGGGCGACGAGCGGCTTGAGTTGCTGGGCGGCTTCACGATGGGGCGCGGTGTCGTCGATGGTAACGGGATGCTTGAGCGATCGCCCGTTGGTCGCGATGACGTTACGGTACCAGTGGGCTGAGAGTTTGGGGGTTCGGGCGAGTGTGGCGAAGTCTACATGGACGAGGCCGAAACGCTCTTTGTAGCCCTCGGCCCATTCGAAGTTGTCAAGGATTGACCAGTGGAAATAGCCGCGGACGTCGGCCCCATCGGTGATGGCCTGACGCAGGGCGAGCAGGTATCGACGGGTGTAATCGATGCGACCGGTATCGAGGACGCGGCCGTCGAGGTCCACCCAGTCGTGGCTGGACATTCCGTTCTCGGTGATGTACACCGGTAGTTTGTAGCGATCGCTCAGGAACCTTGCGCCCCAGCGGAGGGAGCCTGGTTCGATCGTCCAATTGAATGCGGTTCGTGCTGCGCCCTCGGCGGGCTGGGCGGGCGCTGACTTGCCTTGAACCTCGGTGACGGGTGTGCCGGTGTAGATGTTGACACCGTAGAAGTCGATCGGCTGATGGATGTCGGCGAGGTCTGAGGATGGAAAGGTCGGGAGTTCCGGGCTGTACAGGCGTTTGCCGTCTTCGGGATAGTCACCGAGGCAGACGGGGTCGGCGAACCAGGTGTTGTTCCAGAGGTCACGCTTGTCGATGGCGAAGGTCGCGTGGCGTGCGGCCTCGATGTTGACGGGGGTTTCGGCGACGGGGAACTTGACGTGGCCGACCGGGGCCCAGCCGACCACCGAGTTGCTGCTGTTGTTGCGGATGGCCTGAACACCCAGGCCGTGGGCCCGCAGGACGTTGTGGGCGGCGACCAACTGTTCGCGGAGCGGCAGGCGGAGGCCGGGGGCGTGGGTGCCTTCGGCGTGGCCGAGTTGCAGGAAGACCTGCGGCTCGTTGATCGTCATCCAGTGCGAGACGCGATCGCCGAGTCGCCGTACGACGACCTGCGCGAAGTCGGCGAACCAGCGCGCGCTGTCTCGGTTGAGCCATCCGCCGCGGCGGAAGAGTTCGAGGGGATAGTCCCAGTGGAAGAGTGTGATCCAGGGCTGGATGCCGTGTTCGAGAAGGGAATCGACCAAGTGGTCATAGAAGGCGAGACCGGTTTCGTTGATAGCACCCGTGCCGGAGGGCATGACGCGGGGCCAAGAGGTTGAGAGCCTGTAGGCTTTCAGGCCGAGGTCGCGCATCATGCTGACGTCGGCGTCGATTCGGTTGTAGTGGTCGCAGGCGCGGTCGCCGTTGTGGCCGCCGTGGACGGTTTCGGGTTGGCGGCAGAATGCATCCCAGACTGACTGGCCCCGGAGGTCGGTGGTTGAACCGCCTTCGATCTGATAGGAAGACGACGCAGCACCCCAGACGAAGCCGGTGGGGAAAGTAGAATGGTCGAGGGGGGCGGGCATTGCATCATCCCTTGATGGCACCGGAGGTGAGGCCGGCCACGAAGTCACGCTGGAGGAAAAGGAAAAGCCCTGCGACGGGCACAATGGAGACCAGTGTTCCGGCCATCAGGAGGCCGTAGTCCTGGTAGTAGACGTTCTTGAGTTGTGCGATCATGACGGCGAGTGGGAATTTTTCCTCGGATTGCAGAACGATCTGCGGGGTGAGGTAGTTGTTCCAGACGCCGAGGAAGGTGATGAGGAGAAAGGCCGCGGTCATGGGTTGAACGAGCGGGAGGACGATGCGGAAGAAGGCACGGATCTCGCCGCACCCATCGCTGCGGGCGGCTTCCAAGAGTTCGCGGGGGACGCCGGAGACGACGGCCTGGCGGAACAGAAAGACGCCGAAGACCGGGCCCATGGCGGGGATGATGAGGCCCGCGAATGAGTCGAGCAGGTTGAGATCAAAGAGCAGGCGGAAGCCGGAAGCGACGAGCAGCGGCGGCGGGATGACGAGGGCGGCGAGCACCAGTGCTGCGACGAAGCCCCGGCCTTTGAACTCAAGCCGCGCCAACGCGTATCCGGCCATGGCGCACACGAGCGTCGCGAGGAGCGCGGTGACAGACGCCAAGAAGAGCGAACTTAAGAGCGAGCGGCCGAAGCCTGCGGTGACGAAGAGGTTTCGGTAGTTTTCGAGCGTGAGGCGATCCCAGGCGATTCCGAAGAGGCCATCGCCCGACGGCAGGAAGGTGGACGTGAAGAAATCGGGGCCGGATCGGATGGTCGCGAACGCGAGCCACGCGAACGGCAGCAGCACGAGGAGTGCGGCCGCCGACAGGAGGGCGTGACAGAGCAACATCGGGGCCATTGACATGGCGCGGGATTGGCGAGGGTTCATGCGGCCTCGGCTTTCCGGCTGATCAGCCGTTGGGCCGCAGCGCAGGCGATGAGGACCAGGGCCATGACCCATCCGATGGCCGCGGCGAAGCCAAGGTCGCCGGTCTGGAAACCGGTCTGGTAGAGGTACATCACGAGGGTCAGGCCGCGATCCTCGGGGCCGCCGGTGCCGTTCATGAGGATGTACGGCAGTTCGAACAATTGGAAACTCCCGATGATCGAGAGGAGAACCACGAAGGTGCCGACGGGCATGATGGCGGGGAGTGTGACGTGGCGGAATCGGCTCCAGACGGCGGCGGTGTCCATCCTCGAGGCTTCTTCCAGTTCCTTCGGGACGTTTTGAAGGGCGGCGAGGAAATAGATCATGTTGAAGCCGACGGATTGCCACAGTGTGGCCACGATGAGGGCGGGCATGACGTAGGTGTCGAGCCAGGGAAAATCGAGATCCCAGCCGGTGGAGGCGTGCAGCAACTGGTTGACGAGACCTGTGCGTTTGCCGAAGAGCACGGAAAAGAGCATCGCGACGAACACGACGCCCACGAGCACCGGCGAAAAGAGGACGACGCGGAAGAAGGTGCGGGCGCGGATATCGGGGCGGTTGAGGATGATCGCGAGGAGCAGCGAGAGCGGCAACTGGATGAGGACGCTGCCGAGCGTGAAGACCACGGTGTTGCGGAGGGCCTTCCAGAAGGAAGGATCGTGGAAAAGGTTGGAATAGTTCGAACCGCCGACGGGCACCGAGACACCGGGCCCGAACGTTTGGCGGGTGGAGAGCCACAGGGAGGACGCGGCGGGGTAGAGCGTGAAGACGACAAAGACCGTGAGGAACGGCGCGAGCAAGATCCAGGGGGCCAGAGCGGCGCGTGCTGGAGAATGCTTCATTGGGCAGCCCCGGGGACTTCGGACGCGAAGAATCGATTCCTGCGGGCGTGCCGCATCACGTCTTCCTGGACTTTGGTCAGCAGGCGTTGTGCGTGCGATTCCAAATCGGCGACGGTTGCATCGGGCGTCGCGTCGGCGATTGCCGCGAGTTCGCTGGCGACGGCCCGCAAACGCTCGACCGCCATGGCACCGAAGGGGGAGTTGTATCGAGGCGGAAGGTCATCGGCGAGGTCGACGAAGAGTCGGCCTCGGGCCTGACCACCGAAGAAGGGATCGGGCTGGTCATAGATGGGGTCGTTCCAGAACTCGCGGACAGGGCTGATGATGTCGCCTTCGAGGAAGAGCCGACGGGAAAGGTCGGGCGAGAGATATAGGTGCTTGGCGAACTCCCACAGTTCGTCTTGATTTTTGGCCTCGCGCGAGATGCCGAGCATGGTGCCGCCCCAGACGCTGGTGCGGCGGCCACCCTTCTCCCAGGCTGGGAGGGGCATGAGTTTTACCTTGCCCGCGAGTTGCGGGATTTCTTTACGCCAGAGGTTGCACATCCAATCGGGAACGAAAGATGCGAGCACGAAGCCATCGAGCAGCAACTGGTTGCCGGATGCGCTGAAGTATGGGGCGTCGGCGGCGATTCGGTCTTTGCCGTGTCCCCATGCGGCGACGTGTGCGAGGACCCGGGCGTTGATGGGGTCGTCGAGCATGGGCAGGCCGGACTGGGCGATCACCCCGCCGCCCGCCTGCAGAACGAGTGACTCCAACGCATCCATGTGGGTTTCCCACAGGTTCAGGAGATAGCGATCCTTTCGGCGGGTTCCGTCCGGATTGAGCATCAGGGGCCCGAGCACTCGGGCGAAGTCGTCCCACGTTTCGATGGTGTTCACGTCGATGCCCGCGGCCTCGACGATGTCGGCCCGGTAGCCGAGCATGACTGGATGGACATCGTGCGGGAGGCCGTAGATGCGGCCGCGGCTTGTCCAAGGGGTGAAACTGGGGCCGTTGATCCGGTCCATCAGGCCTTCGGCCTTGAGGCGGTCGGTGAGGTCGACGAATCCGATGGCTTCGGGGGGGCCTGCGAAGGCGCGGGCGGCAACCCTTCGCTCGACTTCCAGGAGGTCGGCGCTCCGCGTCTGCGAGAGGAACGATGAGAGCATCCGTTGCTCGATCGCTTGGACGCCCAAGACGGAGCACGTGACGGGCGGCTTGCCGGAGGCGTTCCATTCCGCGATTGCGGGCGCGTAGATGTCGTAGTGCAACCTTGCGAACGTCCACATCGTTGCGCCGTCACGTCGGGGCGAACCGAGGGCGAGCGTGAGCGCGGTGGACACGATCGCGATCGCGCTGATAAGAACGACCGCGAGGGAGCGCGGCGGCGGGGTGGATGGGTCCGGCTTCAAATGTTGGGGCTTCGGTTCTCGGGTCTTGAATGCGGACGCCGCGAGTTGGAGCCGTTAGTTGGTGAGTTCAAAGTCTTTCTGAGACCAGATGATCTTGCGCGTGCTCTGGTTGGAACTGTTGACCAGGTCGTCGAAGCGTTGGGCCGCGACGTGACCATCGGCGAGCGCGAAGTTGGCGTTGCCCTTTCGCTCGGTGGGTTTGCCCTTTTGCTTGGGATGCCGGTAGAAGGGCACGAAACTGCGGAGTTCCAAGGGTGCGGTCAGCCCCAACAACTCCGGGGCCGAATTGAACCAAGGGCCGGAGAAGGCTCCGGGCGAGGTGACACCGAAGCCAGCGCCGAAGCGCTGGGCGGGCATGGCGGAAAAGCCGGCCGAGCCGATGCTGAACCAAGTGATGCCGTTGCCGAAGTTCGTTTCTGAGGGCCACAGGCCCCACGACTCGGTCAGGAGGAGGGTGAGCGATGAGTGCTCAACGGATGTGTCGAAGGCACGGCCCCGAGTGGCTTCGGTCGCATCGAACGGGCTTGCACCGGGCTTAAAAGTGCGGTTGCGGCCGTTGCTGTCGGTCTGCCAACTGCCGGCGCTGGAGGCCCAGAAATTGAGGGTGTACGAGCGGCCACCCGAGGGGTGGTTGGGGCACGCCATGACGCCGCCGCCCACGGTGTTGCTGCGGGTGTTGTTCTCGTTGATGTTGGTGTAATCGGTCTGGGGGAGGTAGCGTCCGATGCGGTTTTCGTCGTACCACTGCATGCTGAATCGGCCGGTCTCAGGATCGGGGATGTCGTGCAAGACGGGCGGGAAAAGTCCTTTGAAATCGTTCGCGTAGGCGAGCAGCGACTGGGTGATGCCGCGCATGTTGGATTGACATTTGACGTTTCGGCCGCTTTCGCGTGCTGCGCCGAGCGCGGGGAGGAGGATGCCGATGAGCAGCGCGATGATGGCGATGACCACCAGCAACTCGATGAGCGTGAAGGCCCGGCTTGTGGAAGCGCGTTGGGACGTGGCGGGGAGATCTGCGGATGGTTGCGCGTTCATGCGATGCACTCCTGTTGTTCCGGGCATCCGAGGCTGAGACTGCAAGCGATTCGGGCGCCGTCGCCCGTTGGTGAAAAGATGTGGGTGCGGGCCGCATCGATGGTGATCGGTACGGTTGATCCGGGCTTGAGGTGACGATTCGCCTCGATGCGTGCAACCACACGCTGGCCCCGGATGGTGAGTACGAGATCCATGAACTCGCCGAGAGGCTCGATTGATTCCACGGTAGCGGCAACCGCTTCCTGATTATCGGGATCGGCGAGTCGGATGGATGAAGGACGGACACCCCAAATGACGGGGCCGCTCGCTGGTCCGTCCTTCATGGCGCTGATGCTGAGAGTGACGCCGAGCGGGGTCTTCAATTCCGCAGCGGAATCAAGGGAGAAAGCCAGCGTCGCATCGAGAAAGTTCATCGGGGGCGAGCCGATGAAGCCCGCCACGAAGCGGTTGGCGGGGGCATCGAAGAGGTCTAACGGTGCGGCGACCTGCTGCACCCGTCCGCCGGACATGACGACGACCAGATCGCCGAGCGCCATGGCCTCTTCCTGGTCGTGGGTGACATAGATGCTGGTGACGCGGAGCCGCTGGTGAAGGAGTTTGAGTTCCGCCCGGGTGCTGAGGCGGAGTTTGGCATCAAGGTTTGAAAGCGGCTCATCGAAGAGAAACACCTTGGGCTCGCGAACGATGGCCCGGGCCACCGCCACCCGCTGACGCTGACCGCCCGAAAGGTGGGCCGGCCTGCGTTTGAGGACGTCCTCGAGACGGAGTTGTGCCGCGACGGCCTGGACGCGTCGATTGCGTTCGGCCTTGGCGACCTTCCGCATGGTCAGGGGGAAGGCGATGTTTTCCTCGACCGTGAGGTGTGGGTAGAGGGCGTAGTTCTGGAAGACCATCGCCATGTCCCGATCTTTCGGGTGCCATTCTGTGACGTTGGCGTTATCGAGGATGATGGCGCCGGAAGTGACCGGCTCGATCCCCGCGATCATGCGGAGCAGCGTTGACTTGCCGCACCCCGACGGGCCGAGGAGGGCGCAGAAGCACCCTCCCGGCACGTCCAAGGAAACGGAGTCAACGGCTGTCACGCCGCCGGAGTATGTTTTCGAAAGGTTCTGGAGCGAAAGTGTTGCCATCTTGCTTGGGGTCCCGATGGGCCCCGGGTGTTCAGCAGCCGCCTGCTTCGAACAAACCGAAGAAGACGGTGATGTCGTCGGAGTCCACATCTTCGTCGCCGTCCTGATCTCCGCAGTTATCGCCGCTCTCGAACGCCGAGAAGAAGAGGTTGATGTCGTCGGAGTCGACATCCTCATCGCCGTCCTGATCGGCGGTGCAACCAAAATTCTCCCAAGGGCAACCGGTGCCGCCACCGGCGAGCGCGAATTCAATGTCGTCCCACCAGACGGCTCCGCCGGCGAAGGCGGGCTGGATGTGGAGGGGAACGATGCGGGCACTGGTGGTGCCGGGGGGCGCGATGCCCGTGACCGTCACCTGACGCCACACATCTGGGGTGGAGGTAGCATCGGCACCCGCAACGGAAACGAACTCGATCAGGTTGTTGAGTGCATCGCGGAACTCGATGTTCAGAACCGAGAAGTTGGCTCCGCTCATGCGGTCGCCGGTGGGTGTCGCGACCCAACCCTTGCCTTCCCACGTCTGACCGGGCTGGGCGGGTAGGTCCTGGAAAGCGCCTGTCGCGTTGAACGGCTGGCAGAAGCAACCGAAGAACTTGGCGGCCTTCGCGCCGGTGTGGAAGAGCGTGGTGTCGATGAACGCGTTGTTGAAGGACGTCCAGCCTTGGAAGTTGCTCTCGAAGCCGGGGTTCACGAGGCCGGAGGGCACCGTTTCGACGAGGGTGGCGTCGTCAAAGTAGACCGAGCCGCCGAGGAGTTCGGGGCCTTGGATGTGCAGCATCACTACGCGGGCGCTTACCGCCGCGGCCGGTGCCGTGCCGATGACGGTGGTGCGTGCCCACGTGTCGAGCGGGCTCGTGGCATCGGTCGCCCGCGAACTGACGAACGCGACGGACGCCCCGCCGGCATCAATCCATTCGATGTTCACGGCACCGAAACTGGTCCCCTGGACGGGGTCCGCGGCGGTGTGGAGGGTCCAAGCGCCGGCTTCGTAGGAGCGGCCTGGGGTTACCGGGACGTCCTGGAAACTGCCCGCCGCGTTGAAGGGGACTCCGAAGTTTCCAAAGGCCTTCAGACTCACGGCACCCGTGCGGACGGTGGCGAAATCAGGGACAGCGTTCTCGAAGGTGGTCCAACTGTCGAACACGGTGGTGGACCCGGGGACCTCGAAACTCGAGTTGGCGAGTTGGGCGTTCGCCAATCCGCAGGAGAAGACCGTTCCACAAGAGGCCGCAACAACAAGGGTCATACGCATCTCAATACTCCAGTTCAGTAACCGATGACAAACGTCCGTGCACTTTGGATCCGCGTTTGGCTCCCGCCGCGCGGCGTGAAAAACTCACTGCTTTTGTTTGGTTCCGGGGGTTGCACGCCGGCGTGGCGTAGGGCGGATTGGGGCTGCGTCGCCATCGGCCGATGCGGCAGCCTGCGCGACCGCCGGTAGATGTGAAGCGGGTGTGATTGAAGCCGGTGCGGCCGTAGTTCCGTTGATTTCGAAGACAGTGGTGATGGTTCTTTTGAGTGGGGCGTGGCGTCCGGTGTTTTTGGCGATGGCGTGGCAGAGCCATGCCGCGGCTTCGTGGCCGAGCATGGTTGCGTCCTGGCAGACGGCGGTGAGGCGGGGCCAGACGTGCATGCGGATATCGCTGTCGTCCATGCCGACCACGGAGAGATCGCGAGGGATGGCGATTTCGCGTTCCTGGGCCCGCCGCATGATTCCGAGGGCCGTCATCGGGTTGGTGGCGAAGATGGCGGTTGCGCGGGGCGAGGATGCCGAAACCGCATCGAGCACGCGTTCGCCGCTGGAGAGCGAGGCGGGCAGTTCGAAGATGAGCGAGGGATCAAGGGTGATTCCTGCGCAATGGAGGGCGTCGTCGTAGGCACGGCGACGATCAGAATGGTCGCTGTCGGAGATATTGTGGATGGCGAGTGCGATGCGGCGGTGCCCCATGGAAATGAGGTGCTCGACCGCGCGACGGCTGCTGGAATAGGACTCAGCCCGGATGGAGTTCACGAGTGGATCGTCGAAGTGTTCAGAGACGACGATAGAGGGGAAGCGTTCGGCGGCGATCTCGGTGATGATGGGTCGCGTGTGGCGGAAGCACCGGAGGATTACGCCGCGTACGCCTTTTCTTAGGAAGAACTGCGAGAAGGTCTCGCGTGGGTCCTTGTCGCGGCGGATGCTGATGAGTTTGAGGTCAAACTCCTGCTCGCCCAGCCCCCGCATGATTCCGGTGCGGAGGGAGGACTCGAACGAACCATATTCGGTGCCGACTGAATCTTCGGGGTAGGCGAGTGCGACCGCGTTCGAGGCACGGATGCCTACGCGCGGGAAATAGCCGATTTTGTTGATCTGGTGGATCACGCGGGCCCGCGTCTGTTCATCGACATCGGGGTGATTGTTGAGCACGCGCGAGACGGTGGCCGGTGAAACAGCCAGGTCGCGGGCGATGGCACGTACGGATGACACTGGGAGAATCCTTCTTGCGGCAGGCGGCGGACTGAAACAGATCCAGCCCGTAATTGCCGTTAGGTTAACGAAACCGGTTTCGGACCGCAAGTCATTCTTGGCCAAAATCTGAAAATTTTTCACAAAACCCTTGATTTGTTGAAGAAAATGCTTTTTATTTGCTGCTAATCGGGGCCTCTGAAGACCGCCAATTTGTAAAAATGTGAATGAAACAGTTGCAGGAACTTCTGAAACTGGTACTCTGTTCTCGTCGCGAGGCCGGTTTTTGGTATCCCGTTGGTGGATCCCGCCGTTCCCGCTGCACCTTCATTGGACAGAGATCAATGAGAACGAACGCGTTTTGTGGTGGCAGCGTGCAGCCTCTTCGCTGGCCGTCGCCGTCGCTGATTTTCACCTCGGTTGTCATCTTTCCCGGCTGGCACCACGCACTTCCGAAGGGCTCTCATGCGAAAAGTATCTGCATTTGTGATTCTGTCTTGGTTGGCGGTCGCCGTTTGCACCAACTTCTGCGCTGCGCATCAACCGGCCGACGCCGGGGTTGGATCCGTTCAAGTGTCGCCGATCGAGCGGCGCGTCTTTGAACCCACATTCGGTGCCCGTTGGATCGGCGCGGGGATCGCCTATGGACCGCACCGTGACGGCCAGTCTCCGGGAGTCAGCGAACCCACAGAAGCGCAGATTCTGGAAGACCTCCAAATTATGAGCCGTCATTGGGGGATGGTGCGGGTGTACGCATCGCGTGGCACTGCGGGCACCATGTGCACGCTGATCCGCCAGCACAAGATCCCCTTGAAGATCATGGTCGGAGCCTGGATTGCTCCGGAATGGCGGGAGCAAGAGGGCAAGCGGGAAGAACTACCGGAGAATGTCGGGGTCAACGGGATCGAGATCGCCGAGGCGATACGGCTCGCGAACGAGTTTCCCGAGATCGTGATGGCGGTGGGGGTGGGGAATGAAACCCAGGTGAATTGGTCGGCGCATCGGTCGTCTCAGGAACGACTGATCGCCGCCATTCGCCAGGTTCGATCGGGAACGAAGTGCCCGGTGACGACCTGCGACGATTTCGCGTTCTGGACGAGCCCGGAGAGTCTGGCGGTTGCCGCGGAGTGTGACTTTATTGCGGTGCACCTTTACGCCATGTGGAACAAGCAGTCGCTCCAGGGGGCGCTTGACTGGACCAGGGAGAAACTTGCAGCCGTGGAGGGGACGCATGCGGGAATTCCGATCGTGGTGACCGAAATCGGTTGGGCGACAGCCAAGGGCACCGAGGGGTATCAGGCCATCGGGGTGGTGGGCACGCCCGGCGAGGGTGAGCAGGAATTGTTCTATCGTGCGTTGCGGGACTGGGCCACACAGCGGCAACTGCCATACTTTTACTTCGAAGCGTTCGATGAGAAGTGGAAGGGCGGATCGAGCCCCGATGAGATCGAAAAGCACTGGGGCGTCTTTCGTTCCGACCGCACACCCAAGCGTGTGATGTCTGTTCCGTCTTCAGGCGATGACAAGTAAGTTTCAAGGCAGTTTACCCCCGGAGATTGCATGGTCCGTCACAAGTGCTTCGTCCTCGGCATCGGCCTCGCGTGTTTCGCCTCTTCTGCAGCGTTCGCGCAGCAGGCGTGGGTGCCCTCCTGGGCTGACGAGTTTGATGGAACATCGCTGGCAACCTCGAATTGGGAGGTGATGACGGGGAACGGGCAGGCGTATGGCAACCCCGGTTGGGGGAACAACGAACTGCAGTATTACACGGGCCGCCCGCAGAACATTGTCGTCTCGGGGGGCATGCTCAGCATCATCGCCCGGGCCGAGAGTTTCGGCGGCTTCAACTACACTTCGGCCCGGATCCGGTCGCTCAACAGGCGTGACTTCACCTACGGCCGCATCGAATCGCGGATGAAGGTGCCCGCCGGACAGGGAATCTGGCCGGCCCTGTGGATGCTCGCGAGCACAAACACCTATGGCGGCTGGGCCTCGAGTGGCGAGATCGACATCCTCGAAACCATCAACGCGGCTGACAGTGCCCATGGGACGATCCATCACGGTGGAGCATGGCCGGCGAACGTGTCCACCGGCGGTTCGGCACCCGGTGACTGGGACGCGGCTTTTCACACCTACGCCGTGGAGTGGGAGCCCGATGAGATCCGGTGGTATATTGACGGCGTTCAGTTTTTCCAGACGACCAGCGCGGTCTGGTATAGCACGGCTGCTCCGACCAACCCGCGGGCTCCGTTTGATCGGCCTTTCCATTTCCTTCTGAACCTCGCTGTGGGCGGAAATTGGCCCGGGAACCCCAACGGCACGACCGTCTTCCCGGCGACATTCCAAGTCGATTACCTGCGCATCGAACAACGGCCGCCGCAGGCTGCATCGAACGGCACACCCGCGGCGATTCCTGGTCGCATTCAGGCCGAGGCGTTCGATGTGGGCGGAGCGACGTTCGCATACTTTGATACCGAAGCCGCGAATATCGGAGCATCGCTTCGGACGCGGGAGGCGGTGGACATTGAAGTGTGTTCCGAGGGCGGGCACAACGTCGGCTGGTTCCGGCCGACCGAGTGGATGGAGTACACGGTTGGTGTCTCCCGCGCCGGCCGGTATGAACTGAGGGTGCGCGTGGCGACGCCGAACGCGGGAGCGACGTTCCGTGTTTCCTCGAACGGCACCGATATCACGCCGCAAACCGCCGTCGCGCCCACCGCTGGGTGGCAGACGTATCGAACGCAGCGGGTGTTGGTTGACCTCGCCGCGGGGCTGCAAGTCTTGCGGTTGACCAACACCGGCCCCGCCGGTCGCGATTTCAACACGAACTGGATCGACCTTCTGATCCCCGCGGACGTCAATGCGGATGGGCGGTCTGATATCGAAGACCTGTACGCGTTTGAGGGCGGCACCGGGACGCACACGGACGTGGATGCGGATGGCACGGCGGGAACCTCGCTTGACCGCGCTTCGCTGCTCTCGACGCTGCGTGGCAACGACCGAAGCCGTTAGGAGTCGGCCGCTGTCATGCCTTTACGGAACGATGTCCCAGCCAAGCCCGGGGTCTAAGGCAGCGATCGATGGGGCGATGCGTTCGGTGCCTGAACTCAAGCCCTTCTGGTACACCACTCCGTTGTGGTTTTTAGTGAACGTCATGATTCCGGAGTTGCCGGAATCGACCGGGACGCCGATCTACCCGGCAGACAGGGTGCCGACCACTCTTTTTTGACTCCGCCCTGGAATCGCTCTTGAACGGTTTGTGTTTGGGTGATACCCTAACACAATGCTATCGGAAGTCCTGCAAAGTCCAGCCTCGACATCGGCCCATCAGGCCGTGATTTCCGCCTTGGCAGGCCAGATTGAGGCTCGGCAGCAACAAGTGGGGCACCGCTCCGATCTGCACCCCATCGCCACCGGCTGGAGGGATATCGATTCGGCCTTAGGAGGCGGAATCGCGGCAGGAGCATTGCACGAGTGGTTCGGCGATGGAGACGAAGAATCAAGAAACAGCCCTTGGCTGCCTCCTCTCGCGGTGCTTTCGCACGTGGCTCATCGAGCAACCCTGACCGACCGGCGATCGACGATCTGGGTTGGGCGGCACTGCTGGGGGTACGCGCCGGCACTGATCGGTGCGGATGAATCGAAGAGGTCTTTCGTGGAACGCTCAATATTGATCGACGCCACGACTCTGGATGAACGGGCATGGGCGATTGATCTGGCTTTGCGTTGCCCGGCGATCGCCGCCGTCATCGCGGACGGAACCGGACTGAAGTTGGCGATCACTCGCCGGCTTCAACTTGCTGCCGCGAGTGGCGGAGCGTTATGCCTGCTTCTTCGTCCGCCTTGGGAGTTGTCGGAGTTGTCCGCCGCGAAGACACGATGGCGTGTTCGCTCCGAGCGGTCGGAAAACACGGAGCCAAGATGGACCGTTGAACTATTGCGTTGCAAAGGAGTGCGACCTATGCGAGAGGAAGGCGCACGGTGGATCGTGCGGCTTGAAGATGAAACGGGCCATGTCAGTCTGGTTGCCGCGGCTGGCGAGCGATGTGATTCGGCGGAAGGATCGTCGGAACGGCGGACTGCATGATCGCAGGCCGGTTGTCTTTGTCGAGGTCGTTCACCAGAAGCAAGTGGTGTTCGCGTGCTGCCGAGAGGCGGCGCGTGCCGGCGTTTGTCCGGGCATGGCGCTCAGTCAGGCCCGCGTCGTCGTCAGGAATCCGCGGGTGGAGCCGCATCGTGCCGACCGGGATGCGGCTTCGCTCCGAGGATTGGCGGCTTGGTCATCTCGGTTCTCGCCGCTCGTAGCGGTCGATCGTGACGGCCTTCTGATGGATGTTTCCGGGTGTGCGCTCGTGTTTGGTGGTGAGGAACGTCTCTTTGCCTTCGCAAAGGAGCAGTACGCCGCACTGGGCTTTGAGGCGAGGATGGCTATCGCTCCGACATTTGGATGTGCTTGGGGTATGGCCCGCTTTGGCACCCCGGGCATCGTGCGGGAAGGCGAAGCCAAGCGAGCCCTGCTTGGCCTTCCGCTCGCGGCCTTGAGGATCACAAACGCTGCGGTTCAATCGCTTCAGGAAGTCGGGATCGATCGCATCGGACAAGTGATGGAACTGCCTCGGTCGCTGTTGCCGTCTCGATTTGGCGACGAGCTTCTCTTCCGGCTCGATCAAGCGATCGGAAACGCCCTTGAACTCATTGAACCCGTCAGGGTGGCTGCTCCGCCTGCCGTCAGTCAGGTGTTTGACGGGCCGACGACGCAGTGGGAAGCGATCGAGGCCTGCACGCGGATGCTGATTGAGCGCCTCGCTTCCATCCTGAAAGAGAGGGAAAGTGGAGCGAGGCGGATCGACATTCTGCTGGAGCGATCGGACCTGCCCCCGGCACTGCTCACCCTCACGCTCAGCCGGCCTACTCGCGATGTGCGGCATCTGTGGTCGCTCGTGAGGCCGCGGCTTGAAAGGGTCAACCTGGGGCACGAAGGTGGGGGTGTCGACGAGATCCGGATCGGTGCATCGTTCGTGAAACCGCTGCCGCATGATCAGTTTGAGTCGTGGAACGATCGTCGATCTGACCACGAGCAAGAGGTTGCAAGCCTTCTCGATACGCTCCGCAACCGGCTGGGAACCGACCGCGTGTGCCGAGTTGAAATTCGTGAATCACACCTTCCCGAGCGAGCAACGGTTCTGCGATGCGGGCTCGAAGACGAGCCATCGCGAGCGGCCATGCTCGGCAAGATCAATCGACCGACACTGTTGTTCTCCAATGCGGCATCCGCGGAGGTCGTCTCACTCGCACCCGACGGCCCTGTGATCTCCCTTCGGTGGCGATCCGGGGAAAGTCGCATCACCGCTACAGAGGGGCCCGAAAACCTCGGGGCGGAGTGGTGGCGGAAACGTGAGCCGAGCCGGTCGTACTTCAAGGTTCAGGATGAGCGTGGCCGTTGGCTTTGGCTGTACCGCGAAAGCGAAACATCGAAGTGGTTCGTTCATGGAGTCTGGGCCTGAGGGATAATCCATGCCGGAAGCACCATTCGCACCCATCAAACCCCATCCGTTCAAGCGGCCGCCGATCGCAGGAACGGCAAAGCCACGGGCCGTGCATCGATACGCCGAACTCGCGGTCACCACGAACTACACGTTTCTCGCCGGCGCCAGTCATCCTGAAGAAATGGTCGAGCAGGCCGCCGAACTGGGCCATTGCGGTGTGTCGATCACGGACGGCAACACCCTGGCCGGCATCGTCCGGGCACACGTCGCGGCGAAGGAGGTGGGCATCCCGCTCGCGATTGGTTCTCGCCTGACATTGTCCGATGTGCCGGGGATGTCATTCCTCGTCTACCCGACCGATCGCCCCGCGTATTCGAGACTTTGCCGACTGCTGACATTGGGCAAGCGACGCGCCCCCAAGGGCGAATGCCACCTCATGTTGGATGATCTGGTCAGCCACAGCGACGGACTCCTGGCCGTAGCGGTGATTTCCCCCCGACCGTCCCCAGCGTGTGCGGGCACGCTGCACCGGCTCCGCGGCGTGTTCGATCAGGACCGCTTGTCGCTCGGGATTGCTCGCCTCTACACCGCCGATGCTGTGGCGGCCGTGCGGAACGCCCGCCGGCTCGCGGCCGACACGAGGATCCCACTTGCCGCCATCAACGATGTCCACTACCACATACCCGAGAGGCGTCCGCTGCAGGACGTGATGACCTGCATTCGCCACGGATGCACGATCGAACAGGCGGGGATGCGGCTTCACGGCAACGCGGATCGCCACCTCAAAGCCCCGGATGAAATGGTACGGCTCTTCGCTGACGATCCCGGGGCCGCGTCGCGTTCGGTTGACATCGTCCTCCGTGCATCCGCGTTCAGTCTCGATGAACTCAGGTATGAATATCCGGTCGAAACCTGTCCGGCTGGCACGACTCCGTTTCAATACTTGGCCGAACGCACTTGGGCAGGAGCGGCCGGTCGCTATCCGGGCGGCGTTCCCGACAAGGTGAAGCGTGCCCTTGAACACGAGTTCAAGGTCATTGAGGCCCTCCGCTATGAACCGTACTTTCTGACGTGCTACGACATCGTGTCCTACGCCCGGTCTCAGGGCATCCTCTGCCAAGGCCGCGGCGCTGCGGCGAACTCCTCCGTCTGCTACTGCCTGGGCATCACGGAAGTTGATCCCGCACGCTTCAGCATGCTGTTCGAGAGGTTCGTGAGTGCGGAGCGCAACGAGCCCCCGGACATCGATATCGACTTTGAACACGAGCGACGGGAAGAGGTCATTCAATACCTCTACCGGAAGTACGGACGCGAGCGGGCGGCGTTGACTGCGGAAGTCATCACCTACCGCGGACGCAGCGCTGTGCGGGAGGTCGGCAAGGCTTTGGGCCTTTCTCTGGACTGTGTGGACATTCTGGCGAAGAACCTCGACGTATGGCACGAAGCGCCGAACGCCCAACGCATCCGGGAGACCGGGTTAGACCCATCATCGCCGGTCTTGCGCGAAGTCATTCGTCTGACGGGAGAGTTGGTGGGTTTCCCGCGCCACCTCTCCCAGCATGTCGGCGGCTTCGTCATCACGCGCTCTCCGCTTTGTGACCTGGTGCCCATCGAGAACGCCGCGATGGAAGACCGCACGGTCATTGAATGGAACAAGGACGACATCGATGCGATGGGGATGCTCAAGATTGACGTACTCGGGCTGGGGATGCTCACCTGCATCCGCAAGGCGTTCGAACTAGACGCCCCGGTCGAAGGTCTGCGGCTGAGCATCCCGACTTTGATGGGACCATTGTCCGAAGACCCGGCGGTGTACGCGATGATCCAACGGGCCGACACGGTCGGGGTGTTCCAGATCGAAAGCCGTGCCCAGATGTCCATGCTGCCGCGGCTGAAGCCCAAGACCTTCTACGACTTGGTTATCGAGGTCGCCATCGTGCGTCCCGGCCCGATTCAGGGCAAGATGGTGCACCCTTATCTGAAGCGACGCCGTGGCGAGGAGGTGCCGCACTATCCCGACGAAGCGATCCGCGAAGTGCTGGGGCGCACGCTGGGGGTGCCCCTGTTCCAGGAACAGGCCATGCAACTGGCGATCGTTGCGGCCGGCTTCACCGCCGACGAAGCCGATAAACTCCGCAGGGCGATGGCCGCGTGGAAGCGCAAGGGCGACCTGATCTACCGATTTGGCAAGCAACTCATTGCCGGGATGACGGAGCGCGGATATTCACAAGACTTTGCTGAGCGATGCTTCGAGCAGATCAAGGGCTTCAGCGAGTATGGGTTTCCGGAGTCGCACGCGGCAAGTTTTGCGATCCTGGTGTACGTCTCGTGCTGGCTGAAACGCCACCGTCCCGCCGCGTTCGCCGCCGCACTCATCAATAGTCAGCCGATGGGGTTCTACCAGCCGGCGCAGATCATCCGGGACGCGAAGGAACACGGTGTCGAAGTCCGATCGATCGATGTCAATTGCAGCGGTTGGGACTGCTCGCTCGAGCCGCGATCTTCGGCTCCGATGCCCAGCATCGATCAGTTGCTACCCGCGGATTGGGGCGCAAGCGGTCCCGCCTTACGACTCGGAATGCGACTGACACGCGGCCTCGCGGAGTCGGATGCTCGGCGGATTAGTGGCGCTGTGAAAAAGGTAGGACGGTTCAACTCCATCGGGGCCTTATGGAGAGAAAGCGGGGCATCGGTTGCCTCCATGCGACGATTGGCACAGGCAGATGCGATGCAGTCGATGGGCTTGGACAGGCAGGCCTCGCTCTGGCAGGTTCGGCCACTCCGCGACGACCCGATGCCGCTCTTTGAGGCGTGTGCGGCGGACGACCCAGTGCCCGATTCCTTGCCAGCGATCCCTCCTCAACACCTTGTCCTGCAAGACTACAACGCCACCGGCTTGTCCCTCAAGGCCCATCCCATGTCCTTCATGCGGACGAGGCTGGATGGCAGGGGTGTCACACCGAATGCCGATCTGCGGAGCGAACAATTGTGCCCACAAGGCAGACTTGTCGAAGTTGCAGGCCTTGTGCTCGTACGTCAGCGTCCCAGCACTGCTTCCGGCGTGGTCTTCATCACGCTTGAGGATGAAACCGGAATCTGCAATCTGATTCTGTGGAGCACCGTGTTCGAGACATTCCGCAAGGCGGCACGCCTAAGCACCACTCTCCTGGCAAAGGGCCGGGTCGAACGCAGCGGTGAAGTCGTCCATGTACACGTTGCGCGGCTCGAAAGCCTGGATGACGAGGCGTCGGCACTGGCCTCGGTGTCGAGGGACTTTCACTGATGGCGACGGCCCGTGTTCGTCGCTTGGCGAGGGCGGATGGGGCGTGAGGTTGGGGTGGGGGCAAGGTGCGCAAGCGGGGCAAGGGGGGCGAGGTGCGCAACTTCGGGGATACCTTTGCGTACCTTGATTTTGCGGTGTTTTCTGCTTGGGAAATGGACAAGATGCGCATGACCTGACCCAGTTTCCGTTGACGGACTTTCATGCGATCCTACGAGCCTCGAACGCTTCAGGGCTGAGGTAATCCAGCGCGGCGTGGATTCTCTGCCGGCTGTAGAACACCGCGATGTACTCGAAGACCGCCCCCCGCGCTTCTTCGCGGGTTCCGAGGGCGCGGTCGCTCAACAACTCCTTCTTCAGCGTGGCCCAGGAGCTCTCCTTGGGCGCGTTGTCGTAGCAGTCGCCCGTGCGGCTCATGCTCGCCCGCATACCGTGCTCGCCGAGCAACCGGCGGTAACGCGCACTGGCGTACTGCACGCGGCGGTCCGAGT